>ERZ1669250.230-NODE-230-length-29154-cov-35.900959_pt1 | contig 29154 bp, 24 predicted proteins | sample MGYA00579295_ERZ1669250 | MGnify/ENA primary metagenome ERZ1669250 (study PRJEB41166, sample SAMN08046056) | hot springs metagenome | biome: hot spring; feature: acid hot spring; material: thermophilic sediment; isolation source: thermophilic sediment from acid...
CTAAAAAACGTTCTTGGAATTTAAACGCTATTTTTACAGCTAAACGTTCTTTTTTATAAAAATTAAAAGCTCAGAAATATTTAACAGATCAGCGATTTAAAGATCTGACAGTACTTAGAATTTCTTCAGAAAGCTTGCCTTCTTTTTCCACTGCCTCATACCTTACAAAGGCTATCGGTTTGTTAATGCGTATAAACAAGGAGAGGTTAGCGGGGGTTCCCAGCACTACAAGGTCTGCCGGGACGCTGTTTATAGTTTCTTCCAGTTCCTTTAATTGAAGCTCGCTGTAACCGAGTGCTGGAAGTATCTTTCCCATGTGCGGGTACTTTTTATAAGCTTCAGCTATGCTCCCCACAGCGTATGGCCTTGGATCTACTAACTCCGCCCCTTTTTGCAAAGAAACCCTTGCAGCGACTCCTTCGCTCAGGCCTCCGTGCGTCACAGTTGGTCCATCTTCAACGGCCAGAACCTTTTTCCCTTTCATATCTATATCTTTCGTCAAGAACGGTACAGAATCGGTTACAAATATCTTTGCCTTTTCGTTTAATTCCTGGACCTTTTCCTTAAATTCTTCTATCTTTTTCTTATCGACCAGATTAGCCTTATTTATAACTATCGCATCCGCCATCCTGACACAGGCTTCGCCCGGAAAAGATCCTTTGACGCTGTTCTCTCTGGTCGGGTCAACTACGGTTATCATGTAATCTGGTTTATAGAAGGGCATGTCGTTGTTTCCTCCGTCCCATAAGATTATGTCTGAACCCATTTCAGCGATATCAAGAATTTTCCCATAGTCAACTCCCGCATAAACTGTTGCTCCGTTTTCAATGTGCGGCTCATATTCTTCAACTTCTTCTATTGTTAACCCTTTAAGGTCGTCAAGCGTTTTAAAAACCTGCACGGCTTCTTTTTCCAGATCGCCGTAAGGCATAGGGTGCCTTACAACCCCAACCCTGAAACCTTTAGATGAAAGTGTTTTGTAAACAAACCTTGATATTGTGCTCTTTCCAACGCCTGTTCTCCCTCCTGCAACAGCTATTACTGGCTTCTTAGATTTCAGCATCGTGTCCTTGGGCCCCAATAGGTGAAATGATGCGCCGCTGGCAATTGCTATGGAAGCAAGCCTCATCAGGGTATCAAAATCCACATCGCTGTAAGAGAAGTAAACGTCGTCAACATCAAATTTTTTTATCAGCTCAGGAAGCATCTTCTCTGGATAGATAGGGATGCCTTCAGGGTAGTACTTGCCTGCTAAAGAAGCAGGGTAAAGCCTGTTTTCGATAAACGGTATTTGAGTTGCGGTAAAGGCCACTACTCTTATCTCAGTGTTTTCCCTGAAGAATACGTTAAAATTATGAAAGTCCCTGCCAGCTGCTCCCATTATGATGGCCTTTCTCAATTCTTTCCAGCCTCCTTTATACCTTCTTCAATTACATCAAGCGCCTTTCCTGCAAGATCTTCTGTTATTATAAGAGGAGGTGCAAACCTGAGCGTGCTTATCCCAGCAGTTATCAAAAGAACGCCGTGTTTCCAGCTGTATTCAACTATTTTATTTGCCCCTGCTGGATTGGGTTCTTTAGATTTCTTGTTTTTTACGATCTCAGCGCCTATCATGAGCCCTTTGCCCCTTACATCGCCAACTATTTCGTGCTTCTCTTCGATCTCTTTTAGCCTCTTCATCATGTATGCCCCAACCTTTTCGGCGTTATCGAGAAGCTTCATCTTCCTTATAGTATCTATAGTGGCAATTGCCGCTTCAACCGCTACTGGATTTCCCCCAAAAGTTGTAGCGTGACTGCCAGGCGGCCAGCTCATCAGCTCTGCCCTCGATACAAGGGCCGAAAGGGGTAACCCTGATGCAAGGGCTTTTGCTACAAGTATGACATCAGGCTCAACTCCAAAATGCTCTACAGCAAACCATTTACCGGTTCTGCCCATGCCAGCCTGAACTTCATCATCGACGACTATTATCCCGTTATCTTTCATTAGCTTGAAAAATTTCTTAAAATAACCGTCCGGGGGAACGACGTACCCACCTTCACCCTGTATGGGCTCTATAAAAGCAGCCGCCACTTCGTCAGGAGGAACGTATTTCTGGAAGAGGTTCTCCTTTATATAATCCACACAGTAAAGGTTGCACTCGGGATAAGACATGTGGAATGGGCACCTGTAACAGTAAGGATAAGGCACGTGCTCAACGCCAGAAAGAAGCGGCGAAAAGCCCCTTACCTGGGCTGGTTTGCTTGCCGTAAGGCTAACGGCTCCCATCGTCCTTCCGTGAAAAGCGCCTATAAATGCAAGAAACCTTGGCCTTTTTGAGTGATACCTTGTAAGCTTTATTGCCGCTTCAACTGCTTCCGCTCCAGAGTTCCCATAATAGACCTTTTTTTCAAACCTGCCAGGGGTGATCTTGATGAGCTCCTTTGCAAGCGTTACTATGTTCTCATAGTAAAAATCTGTATATGAATAATGGATGAACTTTCTGGCCTGGCTTTCTATGGCCTTTACAACTGGGTCTGGTGCTGTGCCCAGAGCCAGAACCGCTATTCCAGCATTCATGTCTATGTACCTGTTTCCGTCAACGTCTTCAAGTATCGCCCCCTTTCCCTGCTTTATGACAAACGGGTAGTTCCTCTGAATTGAAGGGGAAAGGTACTTCTGGGTCTCTTCGACTATCTTTTTTGCTTTCTCCCCGGGAGGTTCAACCCTTATCTTTGTCCCCTGCATATTTAGTAGTACACAACCGCAAAAGATAAAAATTTCGAATTCTAATACACATATTTTTTACGCATTTCGAAACAAAATATGAAAATTATGCCGACTATCGTACAAGCAAATTGCATGTGGCAAATGTCTAACTAAAATACTCGAACAGAAAGCGTTAAAAAGGCTAAATGCGTCTTTGAACCTATGCAGGTTGTAATATCAGATAAAAGCACTGATACACTTTTACAGGAACTTAAAGAGGCTTTGAGAAGCGAAAAGGTCATAGGGCTAGCAAGGCTACCCGAGCCAAGACCAGGAATAAGGTACAGGGACATCATCAAGAAAGTTTTTAGCCTTGCAGGAAGCGTGGAGGCTATAGTTTTCATTGAAATGGAAGATGGAGAGAAAAGGGTTTACGTCTTTGACCTTGAAGCTGTAATAAAGGCTGGAACCACTCTGATGAACTCCAGCGTAAAGGTAAGGGGGAAATATCTTAAATATAAAGACGGGCTTTCTCAGGTAGTTTACTATAAGGAGACATCCGAAGGAAAGGCCGGAGAAGTCTTTGAAAAGGTAAACGAAATGGCAGATCTTTACGAAGCCGCATACGAACAGGCGTTCTCCAGGAAGGTATCAGGAATAGACATTTACTACTGGTTAGAATAGAACCTTTTAAAGAATAAGCCCAAAGAGTTTGGTTATTCGCTCTTCTGTCTGACCCCTTTCCGCCTTAAAAAATGCGGGGTTTTCACTAATTGTAATAAACGGTTAAATTCTCAGAAAAACAATTAAACATTATGAGCAAGTTCCAGAACCCTGTTATAAAAGAAATAACGGAAAAATACAGAAGGATCTGGGCTGTAAATCATGCCAACAGCCTCCTTAGCTGGGATTCAGAGATCTACATGCCAGAAAAAGGCGTTTCCGAAAGGTCCATAGCTTTAGCTGAGCTGAGCGTTCTTTACAGGGAGCTAATACTTAAAGACGAGTTTGTATCTCTGGTAGAAAAAGGAAAAAACGAGAAGGACCTCAACCTATGGGAATCCGGGATTATAAGGGTTCTCGAAAGGGAAATAAACAGGATGAAGAAGATACCTCCTGAACTTCTGTTTGAGCTGCAAAAAACATCATCTGAAGCTTTTCAGGTTTGGAAAAACGCAAAAGCGCAGAAAAAGTTTGAGCCTTTTCTCCCATACTTACAAAAGCTCGTGGATTTAAACATACAGATAGCTGAAAAACTGGGTTACGAAGAAAAACCCTATGATGCTTTGCTGGACATGTATGAGGAAGGGTTAAGGACCAGGGACGCAAAGGCCGTCTTTGACGTGCTCAAGCCAGGTTTGAAGAATTATTTGGAGAAAATAAGGGGTGGCAAATTTTATGGAGAACATGAGCTGGAAAGGATAAAGTACGAAACTTTATCGATGAAATCTGTAAACGAAGAAGTCTTAAAGATGATAGAATACCCTGAGGAAAGAGCCAGATTGGACGTTAGCCCACACCCGTTTACGATAAGCATGGGCATAAACGACGTCAGGATAACCACTAGGTACGAAGGCTACGATTTTAAGAGATCACTCTTCAGCGTCCTGCACGAGTTCGGACACGCAACTTACGAGCTGCAGATAGATCCTGAGCTTGACATGACGCCGATAGGCACCGGGGTCAGCCTGGGCATACATGAGGGCCAGAGCAGGTTCTGGGAGAACGTTGTCTCAAGGACTCTTGCTTTTACAGAAGTCGTAAAGCCTGTTTTAGACAAGCATCTGGGCTTTACTTCAAAGTATTCAGCAGAAGACATTTACAGGTATTTTGCCATGGTTAAACCTAGCCCGATAAGAACTGAAGCTGACGAGGTTACTTACAACGTCCACATAGCTTTTAGGTTTGAAATTGAACAGATGCTCATAGAAAGGGAGCTGAAACCGCAAGATGTACCAGAAATGTGGGATAAGATGATGCAGGATCTGCTAGGAATAAAGCCAGCAGATATATCAGAAGGCGCTCTGCAGGACGTGCACTGGGCCCACGGGACTTTCGGTTACTTCCCTACATATACGCTTGGAAACATAGTCGCCTCTATGATGATGAAGAAGCTTAACGGCAAAAGCAGAATATACGAGCTGGTAAGAAGCGGGTCGTTCAATGAAATAAAGGAGTTCTTGAAAGAAAACGTGCATCAGTACGGCTCAGCTCTTTCGCCAAAGGACCTGCTTGCGAGATCTTTTGGAAAAAGCTATTCTCCTGAAGACCTTCTTGATTACATACAGCTCAAGTACGTAAAAGACAAGGAATACTGATGTTGCAGAAAATTTAAAAACTAAACTTATAAAACATACGCTGAAAAAGCGGGGGTCCCCTAGCCAGGTCGATGGGGGCGGACTTAAGATCCGCTGGCGTAGGCCTTCGTGGGTTCGAATCCCACCCCCCGCATAAAATTTTAACTCAGGCTCAAAAACTTCTGAAGATCTTTAGCTTTTCATCTTTTTGAGGTTTTCAATGAGAATTTCCTCGTTGTTGGGGGCCTGTATGAAAACAGGAACGTTCTTTTGTCTGGTTGCTCTGTAAGACACAAACAACCACTGACCGGTTTCTAGCTCTGTAGTCCTCTCTATGATGTCAGTGTTAAGGGAGAAAGCGTCTGCTATGACGAGCCTGTCGTAAAGCCTGGGCAAAGTGCTCACAAAGTAACTGTGAAGCTGCTGGACAGCGTTAGTGTTAAGGTGAGCTAGCCTTTGAGTGCTCAGCCAGCAATGTGCCCTGTACTTCCTTCCCTGCCTGAGGAGCGCTTCAACGGATCTGTTAGATACGTCTGAATAGTCGTCACGTGAAGTTTTATCCGGTATAAACTCCTGAGCTTCATCGAGTACAACGAGTATCTTTTTCCTGCTTCCCGTGGTTTTCTTTAGATAAAGCAACCTGTCTATGAAAGCTGAAGCTATTGCCCTTGCTTTCTCCGGTTCCGGTACGTAAACTACGGTTAACCTCTTTGAGTTATCTTTCAAAACATAGTCAGCTAGGTCTTCAGGGTTTACAGCTATGGTTTCCTTTTTGTTCTGAGCTTCTGAACTATTAAGGTATTCGCTCAGGCTCTGCATCGATTTGTATACGTTGGATTTTTCGCTTACGTAGTTCATGAGAGATTCTAAGATGCTTATCAGCTCGGCCTTATCCTCATCTTTTAAAGCCGTAACGTCAGTCTCCTCAGTGTACCCTTTGCTGGTAATTAATTCCAATAACCTTTCGAGCTCTCTTCTCCCTGTTCCGGCTTTGAGTTCCTGCTGCAGCATTTCATACAGCTGTCTCAGAGTTGTAGTTGGGGGCTTGAGAGTAGAAACGAGTTTAACTGATTTGCTTTTCAAAAAAGCGTTTACGTGCATTTTTAGTTCTTCAAGAGAGACCTTCTCTTCTAGGGTATCAGGCAATACCTGTGAATCAAGGAACGCATCTGCGCTGTCTAACTTTTCCGTAGAAAACATTTCCCCTTCTTTAATTAGTTCATCGAGGAGGTGTATTCCGTATTCACCAGCTATGTCAAATACTATGGCTTTAAGCTCTTTATCAGCTTCAAGAGATTTCCTTATCAGGTAAGATAAAAGGTTGGATTTGCCCGAGCCGGTAAACCCGAAAGCCCCCATGTGGTACTTTACCATCGAGTTCAAGTTTACCTTTAAGTCAAGCTCGAAACCGAGCAACTTTCCTATAGCTATACCATCTTCTATGCTCAGGAACCTTTCAACTGATTCCCTTGAAAGCAAATAAACTCTGGAACCGGGCAGAGGGATCGAATTATCTTTTACAAACTCGATGTTTTCATCATATACAGTCATCCTGTACTTTGTCGGGACTGCCCAGACGTTTATCCACGTTTCGTTGCTTTCTTTCCAGCTTTCGTGGACGCTCTCCATCATCTCCCACCTTATGTCCCTGGGTATTCTTTCGTCCATCCCAACCATCTGATAGTGAAGCGGTTTTATGCTTGCTATTTCATATATTAAGTACTGGTTTCCCTTCTTTTCAACGGCAACAAACTGTGGCTCTTGCAGCTTTTCAAAAACCTCATCATCAAACTTTACTTCGAGAAGCGCTACCTGAGATGATACCGTTATTTCGCCTTCCCTTCCCCTTGTGGATGTTATCCTTTCCCTCTGATCCCTGAGCCTGGCTTCAAACTTACCGTTTATATCATCAAAAACTTTCAACTTTTCCAAGTTCTTTCGCCCCTTCTTCTCTGACCCTTTCGCTTTCGGATCTTATATCTCTAAATCTCCTCGACATCATAAATATTTTTTCCTTTCTCGCGTAAGATTCAAGCTTTAAATCAGCAATGCCTCTTATGGACCATTTTACTGTAGATATTTCCTGTTTTACCTTTTTGTCCGCCAAGAAAAGGAGGTGATTGTGGCCATAAGCTTCAAGTATTTCCGGGTTGTCAGAGGCGTAAAGGATCCTTAGGATCATATTATCAAGGGCGTTTAATCCGTTTTCAACGTACATTTCTACTTTTACATTTTTGCCCTTCACGTCAACGTTTAGCTCAGTGAACATCTGATCATCATAAGCAGGATCTATGAACCTGTCATATGAAAAAACGGGAGATCTCATCATAGGATCTCTGGAAAATGTTCTCAACTGAAAATAAGCCTTGGCAAAAAGCCCTGTCCTGCCCACGGATTTTTTAGAAGCGACAAACCTGCCCTGGTACGAGGTAACGTATGAAAAGCCGTAATCATAAGATAGAGTCCTCCATGGGGTTCTTACTTTATCGTGATGAACTGCCGATAGAACGGTCAGAAAGGCCTTGTCGTTCTTTAGCTTCAAAACGCTTTTATCGTTTTTTAAGACAAAAGGAAGCAGAGATCTCGTGAACTCAGAAGCTGATGTGTCTTTGGTTATACCTATTATCAGGTTCCTGTTCTTTAAGGCCATATCGTAAATCATGTATATTAAATAAACGTTGATCGCACCTACATCGTACACTGACAACCAGTTTTCTTTGTCTATCCTCAGGGGGTGCTCGTTCCCTTCAAAAGCTTTAACTGCCACAGCTTTTACGACGGACGTTACTCTTTTCCAGTAATCCTTTACGTCTTCTCTAAGCTTCAGTTTTCCAAGTTCTGCAACGTCAAACAGCTCTCCGTTATATTTTTTGTCCATATCTGTTAGGGATTTCCTCAGTTTTTCTATTTCGTGTTCGCCCAAACCTAGACTTTTACCTATTTCATCTACAGAACCTTCATCAATATCTATAAGAACCTTTATCGCAGAATACGTTAAATACGGAAAACGACGGGGCACAGGAACGTTACCGGAACCAAGAACAGAAGCTATCGACAGGTCAAGCTTTTTCGCAAAGCCTTCAGGGGATCTTACCTTTGTCAGGTTTGGGTTATCTGACTTTAAAGTTACCCTCAGGTCTTTAAGAGAAGTAGCAAAGGTTCCTGATATTGGCCTGTCCATAAAAACGATCCCGTTTTTTAAATTCTGCGTAACCATGTAAGCTGACCACAGCTCGGCCATGGTCATCATAGAGTAAGGTATCCTTTCGATCGATGTCTGCAGTTCAAAGTCAGAAAAAGCTTCGGTTTCCTGATAAACTTCGGTTAGATCTTCTAGCCAAAGGGGTATGGCAGCGTATGAAGAAAGTTCTTCTTCCCTTCTGGCCTTTCTTATGTTAAATTTTATACCTTCTTCAGCGATATAAAAAGGGCAGGAATAAGCTGCAGAATTAACGTAAAATATGAGCGTTTCAAGCCTTTCATCATAATCCATGGATCCGTCTATGCCATAAGCTCTGTGTTCCCCGAGTCCAAAGTAGGATCTGGCTATCTCAGCCGCGCCTTTATCGTCGAGGTTTTTAACAGCTTTTTCAATGACTTCAGGGTAACCCCTGACCTCTCTGACCCTTTCGCCAAACCTTTCTATAAGCTCGTTAGTCTCTTCTTCTATTTCCCTTACTAACCTTGAATAAGCTGAGCCTCTGTCCAACACTTTAATATTTTTTAAAACTGAGATATAAATTGTTGCTGAAAAATGTATTCATTCTCTGCACTCTATGAGCTTCTCAACTTCTACTAGCTGGTCAAATCTAACCAGAGAAAGGACTCTGTCTCCTTCCTTTATTTCTTCTTCAGGGTTCAGGTACTTTACAGGCTTACCTTCCCTTATCAAAACGATATAATCAAAGGGAAGATCCTTTATCTTCTTACCGTTTATTACTGAACATTTCTTTACATCTATCTCAACCATTTCCATGCCCGAAAGCTTTCTGGAACTGTCGGCTATTACGCCAACCACACTTTCTGTAACTGTTGCAGAAGCTATTATACTACCTATCATCCTGTAAATAGGCACTACTACGTCTATGCCCGCCTTTTTAAGTCCATCGTACATCTGCTCGGAGTTGTTTATTGCTATGGTCTTTATTTTTGGGTTAAGGTGCATAGCCGTAAGGGCATAAAGCATGTTCATTTCATCGCTCTCAAGCGTCAGAACTATAGCGTTTGCGTTCTGTACGTTTGCGTCGTTAAGTGCATCGATTGGCGATGAAAGGTCAGAAAGTATGTAAGGTATGCCCAGCTTCTGCAGCTCATTTACGTTCTCTTTTTGCCTTGTAATAACGCAGAAATCCCTTTTAGAACTTATGAGCCTTTCTGCGACGTACCTCCCTATATGCGTGTATCCCAGGATTATTATGTGACTTTTCATGTATTTTACCTTGCTCTTCTGAACTTCGTCAAGCCATAGGTCGGTTTTGACCACACTGTTCACAACGCCTTGAACAAGGGAAGCCGCAGAACCCACGCTCGTCAGAATTATGCCTATAAGCAAAAACTTTTCTATAACCGGTATCTCTGTTATTGGAGGTGCGTAAAGCCCTATAGTAGAAATAGTTGATACTGATGCAAGCAAAGCAGAAACCGGGTCAAGCTTTTGAAAGTAGTAAAACACATAGGCGCCAAAGCCTATCATAAAGGACAGGACCGTCAGCTGTTTCCATATATGCTTGAACACAGAGTACGGATGAAGAAAAAGGGTATCAAGGAAAACCCTTGCCCTTATGCTCATCCTAAGCTTGTACCTCGGCCTCTGCAGGCTTGACATGCGAAATTCTCACAAGGCTTGGTTTATAAGCTATATGTTATAAACGTTTTTTGTTTTCGTTTGCTTTTAAATCTTCCTCATACACGTACCTTCCTCCCCTCATGTATGAGAATATGGAACCTATGAGGACTAGAGCTACTGATATATAAAGCGAAAGCCGGAGCGCGTTTATAAAGGCAGGCCCCAGCAAGCTTGGCAGAAAGCTTTCAGAATCTATCAAGCTCAGCACGCTTTTTGGAAGGATTTGGGCTATGCTTTTAGGCAAAGCCGATGAGGGGTCTATACCAAGGAAAGCCGCGAAAAGAAGGCCGCTTGCGGGTATGTTCTTTAGAAAAGATATAAGAGATATGGGCAGGCCGTATTCTGTGCCTATTGTAACTATTTCACTTGGCAGGTCTGCTACAAAAAAGCTGATAGTTATCGTAAAAAATAATGCCATGCTGATGGTCGAGCCTATGTTGTTAAAGGTCTGCCTCATACCGTTTCCTGTACCCTTGTCTCTTGACGGGAGGCTGTTAAGTATGGCTGTCGTGTTTGGTGCAGAAAAGAGCCCGTTACCGAGGTCGTTTATGAAAAGTATTATCTCAAATTCTATAAGGTTAAAATTGTACGGAAGTAAAGTCAAAGCGTAAAGGGATAAAGCTACTATTATCATGCCAATAGTAGCGAAGATTCTTGCCCCGAACTTATCTGTCAGCATGCCTCCTATGGGCCCCATTATTACCGTGCCTATCATCATAGATAACATATATACTCCTGCCCAGAAAGGTGTCTGCGTGTAGCTTATCCCGTGCAGAGGAAGGTAAATGCCCTGAAGCCATATAGCTACCAGAAACATTATGGCTCCCCTTGCTAGAGCGTTCAAGAAAAGGGCAAGAACGCCATAGAAAAAGGCCTAACTTTAAACAGAGAAAGCTTGAAAAGCTGGTCTCTTGCTTTTCTTTCATAGTAAACGAAGAGAATCAAGAAAATAAAGCCAACCGGAAAAGATGCAAGAACCCATGGATTTCCCCATCTGAGCTGAGAACTGCAGTATGGCATTATTGCGTAAGTTAGGCCAAGAGAAATAATTATCAACGCGGCAGCGAGCGTTACGTTTCCGATTATGTCAAAGGATATGTTTTCAGCGCCTTTGGTTTTCTTTAGCTTGAATATCGACCAGAGCATTCCAGCCAAAGCAAAAGGGACGTTAACAACGAAGATAAGGTGCCAGTCATAACCCGCTAAAAGACCGCCAAGTATGAGCCCTAAAAAGGACCCTATAACCATCGAAACCTGGTTGAGTCCAAGAGCTTTTCCCCTCTCATTTATAGGAAAAGCATCAGTCAGAAGCGCGGAGCTGTTCACCATTAGGAAACCCCGCCAAGATCCTGCACCGTACGAAAAATTATGAGGAGAATGGCGCCCAAGTTTCCTGTATTGCTAGGTATAACAGATAAAAGGATAGAAGCTACAGTAAAAATCACAAACCCATACGTGTAAACCCTTGCTCTTCCATACTTATCAGAAATTCTACCAAAAGTAACAAGAACGGATGCAAGGACTATGCTGTATCCCATAAGTATCCATAAAAGATATATGAACTCTCCCGGAAGGAACGGGTTTATGTTAAGGCCTCTGAAGATCGTTGGAAGAGATATCAAAACTATGTACATGTTCATCGAGGACATTATTATGCCAAGTGTTGTGTTAGTCAGCACTGTCCACTTGTATTCCATGATGCTATGTTTTTGGAGTTAATATTTAGATATATCGTAAAATCCTAAGAGTCCAGCCGATCGATCAGAAAATTAAGCTTCCTCTTCCAGATAAAACACGTACCTGGCACCTTCGAACTCACCTTCGCCCTTTTCCTTCCAGTTTATCCTGTACTTCTTAACAGATCTTGCAGAGCTGACCGTAGCTTCAGAAGGCACGCTCTTCCATAACCTTTCAACTTTTTCTTTATCCTTTGTCATGAGAAGAGATCTCCTCTTTTTCATGAGATACTTGATCAGAGCTTTTTGTGGATCGTAACCTTCAACTTCTACCTTTTCGGTTCCAAAATCAAGGAGAAACTTCCTTTTTCCCATGCATAAATTTAAATTTACATAGATAAAAAGCTTTAACAAAATAACTGTGCCGTTAACTTTTTTGTTATTTAAATAAATTATAAGTTTGATACTTGAAAACGAAGAGAGATCAAATGTTGGGAAACCCTTAAAAAACATAAGGATGGGGTAATTCATGTGAACGAAAATACAACCCCTAAAAAGAGCTTCGATGAAGTTTTGAAGGAGCTTGGGGTTGATCCTATAAAAGGCCTTACTTCTGAAGAAGTTAAAAGAAGACAGCAGAATTACGGGTTTAACGAAGTGGTTGAAAGGAAAGAATCTTCCATTAAAAGGCTTGCAAAGAAGTTCTGGGGACTGACTTCATGGATGTTAGAAATAACAATGGTTCTTACACTTGTGCTTGGAAAGTACCTTGATTTTTACATAGTTACTGGACTTCTCCTCCTGAACGTACTCTTAGGTTATGTTCAGGAGGAAAGGGCTAACAAGGCGCTGGAAGCTCTCAAACAAAAGCTTCACGTAAATTCGAGAGCTCTCAGGGACGGAAGATGGGTGGTAATACCAGCTAGAGAGCTTGTTCCGGGAGACATCGTGAGAATAAGAGCTGGTGATATTGTTCCTGCCGACATAATAGTAGGTGAAGGGGAGGTTGAAGTTGATCAATCTGCCCTCACTGGGGAATCTTTGACAGTGTCAAGAGGACGCGATGAAGTCGTTTATTCTGGATCTGTGATAAAAAGAGGGGAAGCTACAGGCATAGTAACCGCAATCGGGGCCAAAACGTATTTTGGAAAGACGACTGAACTGGTTAACGTTGCTAGGCCAAAGCTCCATATGGAAGAAGTCATAGGACAGGTAGTAAAGTGGCTTCTCATAATGGTGGTAGTGCTCCTTGCAGCGGCCTTTGCCTATTCCGCAATACTTGTCAAGACGAGTTATCTTGATTTGCTCGAACTTTCGCTTGTGCTCCTAGTTTCAGCTATACCAGTAGCTTTGCCTGCTATGTTTACAATAACTATGGCACTAGGATCTATAGAACTTTCTAAAAGAGGCGTTCTTGTGACCCGTTTATCTGCGTCTGAAGATGCTGCTTCGATGGATACTCTGTGCACAGATAAAACGGGAACGATCACTTTAAACAGAATTTCAATAGCTGAAGTTGTCCCGTTAGACAGCTTAAATGAAGATCAGGTAATTACTTTTGGAGCTCTTGCTTCCCAAGAAGCAAACCAGGATCCTATAGACGTTGCTTTCATACAGGAGGCTAAAGAAAAAAACGTTGATTTATCAAAGTATAAAGTGTTAAAGTTTGTGCCGTTTGATCCAAAAACGAGAAGGACCGAAGCTACAGTACAGTATGATGGCAAGGTCGTTGAAGTCATGAAGGGCGCTGTAAACGTTATAGTTGAGCTCTGCAAGCTTGATGAAAACATTAAGAAAAAGGTCCAAGAAACTATGGACAGCATGGCTGAAAAAGGGTACAGAAGCCTCGGCATCGCTCTCAAAGAAAACGGGGAAGCAAAGCTGATAGGGATAGTGGGACTTTATGACAAACCGAGGCCTGACTCTGCGCGCTTAATTTCAGAGCTAAAGGATCTCGGCGTAAAGGTTAAGATGCTTACAGGTGACGCAAAACCCATAGCTTTGCAGGTAGCAAAACAGGTTGGGCTTGGCGAAAATGCGGCCGATGTCACAGAAGTCAAACAGATGAGCGAAAATGAAAGAGATGAAATCATTGAAAAGAGCGACGTCTTTGCTGAAGTTTATCCAGAAGATAAATACATGATAGTAAGGTCTCTTCAAAAAAGAAAGCATGTGGTTGGCATGACTGGAGACGGAGTCAACGACGCTCCGGCCCTGAAGCAGGCAGAAGTCGGTATAGCTGTAAGCAATGCTACAGACGTCGCAAAGGCAGCAGCAAGCGTAGTGCTTACTCAACCCGGTCTGATAAACATAGTAGACCTGGTGAAGACAGGCAGAATGATATATCAGAGGATAGTTACGTGGATATTTAACAAAATCGTAAAAACATTTCAGATAGTGGTATTCACCGTGTTGGCGCTGTTTTTATGGAACAGGTTTGTAGTAAACGCTTATGATGTCCTGCTTTTGCTTTTCCTTATAGATTTCGTAACAATATCGATTTCAACTGACAAGGTTATGTACTCTAAATCCCCAGATAAATGGGACGTGGACTGGCTCGTAAAAGTTTCCATGCTGATAGGGATTGCCTCGGTCCTAGAATCGCTGTTTTTCACATACATTGGAGTTAATTACTTCGGGCTGCTGAACAGCGTGAACAAGCTGCACACATTTGCGTTTGAACTCTTGATGCTTTCGGGCATGCTTACGATTTTAGTCGTAAGGGAACGCGAACATTTCTGGAACTCTAGGCCAAGCAACACTCTTTTAGCATCTATAGTGGCTGACATTACATTGGCCATAGCTATATCCACTTTCGGAATACCCGGAATAACTCCGATACCTTTAATCGACTCATTAACGCTTCTTGCGCTCTCTGTTTTATTTATGCTCGGAGTTAACGATTTTATAAAGATAGCAGTGCTAAAAAAGGTAAAACAGTGAGCTCGTAAAAACATTTTTAAATTCTCTTTTTGAATGTTCTCTGCGTATTGAAAAATTTGCACGGATTTAAGCTTGATTATTACGAAAAATGGGCCATCCTAGGCATATTGCTTGGCTTTGTAGCTGGAGCTACCTCGCTCCTTATATTTTACCTTTTAAGGCTGTCAGAATACTTCTTTCTTTACATCGTTGTGGGCACAAAGCTACCGGCTCCGCTGGGCTTTGGAGGAAGCTTAAATTATACATATTCAGCCCTAAGGTCTTACCTTCTTCCCCTTACTGCCGCCGTAGGAGCTTTTGTTTCTGGGATCATTACAAAGATCTCCCCAGATGCTGTAGGTAACGGAACTGATAAAGTAATACACTCTTTTCACTTTAAACAGGGAAAGTTCGACAGGCTGGGATGGGTTATAAAAGCTGTAGCTTCGGCGTTCACGATAGGAAGTGGGGGAAGCGCTGGTAGAGAAGGACCTGAAGCTTTTGTTTCGGCTTCCGTAGCATCGCACATATTTGATGCGTTAAGGCTCTCTCCTGAAGACAGAAGAAAAGCTGTTGCCATAGCTCTTGGCTCAGGAATAGGCACGATATTCAAGTCCCCCATTGCTGGAACGCTTCTATCAGCAGAGCTGCTGTACAAAAGGGACTTTGAGTACGAGGTAATTTACCCTTCGCTGATAGCTTCCGCTGTAGGTTACATGGTATTTGGAGTTGCAACTGGATATGGCCCGATATTCGGAATAATACCCTATTCTTTCTCAATCTCGCAGATTCCTTCATTTCTTGCTCTTGGAATAGTGAGCGGGCTCTTTGCTATACTCTACGTCAAGTCAATGTTCTTTTTTGAAAACATTTTCGGAAAGGTAAAAGCGCCCCTTGCTGTAAGGGCCGCTATAGGGGGCGCTACAGTAGGAGCAATAGGCATGGCTTTCCCTGAGATTATAGCTGTAGGATACGGGTGGATGAACCTTATCCTAGATGGAAAGCTTAACGTGCTGGTTGGCTTCGGATTAACCCCTGTATTAATCCTTGTAATGCTCCCTTTCTTAAAGATATTTGCTACATCACTTACGATAGGAAGCGGAGGTTCCGGGGGTGAATTTGCTCCTGGAATCATGATAGGAGGGCTTGTAGGCTCTGTTTTTGCGGTTTTAATTCAGATGTTTACCAGGTCATCTTACCCTATAGCGCCCTATGCTATAGTCGGAATGGCTTCTCTATTTGGGGCTGCAGCAAACGCACCTTTGGCTGTCATAGTAATGGCTGTTGAGATGGGAGGAAACCTGCAGCTTCTACCTCCAACAATGCTCAGCGCTGGCGTTGCTTTCATAATAGCTTACAGACAATCTTTGTACCACGCTCAGGTCCAGAGCAGAAAGGACTCACCAGCCCATGCTCAGGAGTACTCTGTACCCTTGCTGAAGCAGATCAGGGTGGAAGAGGTAACTATAAAGAACATTTACGTTTTGGACACCTCTAGCGCAAAAGAAGCCGTAGAAAAGATGAAAGCAGAAGGCCTTGTTTCTCTGCCTGTAATAGATGGAAAAGGAAACTTTGTGGGAGTTGTAAGGCTTAACGACCTCGACCAAAGCTCAGACTTAAAAGAAAAGATAATCAGAGGAACACCTTATGTAAGGCCTGAGTCCACTCTCGAAGAAGCCTGGGAAGCTATGACAACTTCAAAGTCGACATGGGTACCGGTTGTAAGAGGTGGCAAGTTTATAGGGATACTCACTATGGAAGACATGCTCTCTGGCTACAAGAAATTCGCGAAGATGCAGGTTTGAACTTACCACTTTCTGATCCTGTATATGCTGATCAAAACCCATGCTTCTATACATATTATTCCGAAGACTTCAAGAGTTGCACTGGAAGGCCACTTCACTATAAAAGCTATTATTGGCGCAGCAACGCCTATCAAGAGCGAAACCATACCTTCAGATCTATCATGAAGAACGGATCCCAGACCAAACGTTATTATCGCGAGGTCTGCCTGATAATAGAAATATGTTGAAACAAAAACGTGAGGCCTTGTGCCTGCAAAGAAAACTCCTATGAGCATCAGAAATACAGAAGAAATAAAAAGAAAGCTTGAGCCTACGGTTTCAAGCTTGTTCTCTGAAAGCCCTATAAGAGAAACCGAAAACAGCATAAGCAAAATGCCTGTAACTATCATTCCGAATATGTTGTAAATAAAGGGGTAATTTGCGCTTGGTGCCCCGAACTGACTTAAAGCTCCCTGAGTAAAAACAAAGCTGGGATTTAAGTGATAGCATACCAGGATTATGATCCAAATATAGAGTGATGCGACAGCTCCTATCCATAGAAGCCTTTTAAATAGGTTTTTCACGAATAGTTTTTGCCGATTAAAAATATAAGCGTTACAATCCGCTTAAGACTTTAAAAGTTGTGCTCTTTTTCCCAAGACCTTATAAGGCCATAAAAAACAAAAGCGCCTGTAACCTGCAAAAAGCCTCCAGCAAGAAGGGGAAGACCGAGTCCTTCATTCATCAGGTATCCTGACAGCCCAGAAGTTAGCTGAGAGCTCCTTGTGAAAATTCCCTGAATTGCTGACGCTGTGCCGTAATCCTCTCCGCTTATGCCCCTCACGCTTATTGCGCTTCTCATAGGGGTCCCTATTCCAGCTATGAAGCTCCTTATCGAATAAAGCATTACTGAAATTAAGAGGAAAGGTGTGAACGCTATTGCTATGAGCATCAAACCTTGCAAAATCCTCGCTGTAGACGAAACTGTTATAGCCCTTATTTTCTTTTTGTTCAGGAAAACTCCAGATAAGTAAGAACCCCCTGCGGTAAAAACGTACGCAATCGTGAAAACAACTCCAACGTAGCTTGCGCTTATCCTGTACATCAGCTCAAACCAAAGGGGAAGAAGGGGAAAAGCTATACCGATTCCTGTGCCGTTGATTATGTTCGGTATCACGACCCTTAATGAATAAGAAAAGCTTTCCTTTTTCATTAGCATGGTGGTCTTCTTTGGCCTCTTTCTTTCCTTTAAAAAGCTTAAAGACACAATAGAGCCCAGCGTTAAGAAAAAAGAAACGCCGAAGAGTATCCTGAAAGAATTAACGGCTCCAAAATGCATGCTCAGGTAGCCGTGAGTTACGAGCAACAAAGAGCCCCCTATCGCTGCAAGCGAAGCTGTAGCGTAAATCTTTGAAAGCTTTTCAACCCTTTCCCTTTCTTCCGGCCAGTTGCTTGCTATGTATGATGTCATTCCTGGGGAAAAAGCTCCCCTCATTCCTCCGGGGGTACCGGTTATGCCCCCAAGCATTGCTGAAACTATTATAACGTATATGTTTTCTGACAGAGTTAGGCCCAGCAGTGCTATCATCGGCAGAAATTCAGCAATTAGGAGCGTTCTGGCGTAACCTATTCTGTCACCGAGCGTTCCGAAAATAAACGTAATTAAAACGTTAAAGAGAACTATGAAAAAATAAACTATGCCAATAAATATCAAACCATAGCCTAAAGCTTTAAGGTAAAGAGAAAGCGATAGGTTTACGAGGATCAGGGCAATGCTTCTCAGCGTCCTGGAAGCTAACAGGAACTTAAATGAGTTTTCTATCAGCTTCCTGTCTTCAGTAAACATTACAAAAAAGTTTACTAAAGGAAGCTATTTAAAGCTGTTCGATACGCTGTTATGACACTTTTTAGCCAGAGCATGAGCTTTCTTGCGTATGGGCGCTATTTCGTCACAATCTTCAATGCTTTGCAGCAGAGCATAACCCTCGCAAATCCTGTCTTCATATTTTATTTCCTTGTTTAACTGCTTGAATTTATCTAAAACTTCTTTCGCTTTATCTTTTTCCCCCAGCTTAATAAGAGCTAAAGCTAAGCTCTGCAGAGTATACGGATATTTGCCGTTGTACTGAAACGATTTCTCAAAGAGCCTTACGGCTTCATCGTATTTTCCTAGCTTCATGGCGCACCAGCCTTTCCAGAGACAGGAGCTCCAGCTGCTTTCATCATAAAGCTCATATGCTTTTTCATAAGCATATTTTGCTTCTTTTTTAAGTTCTTCTAAAGCGTTTGCGAGACCGTGCCATGCAGCTGGATCCCTTTCATCGCACTTTTTTAAATACCTTTCATATAGAATTGCTGCGTCATCGTAAAAAGACAGGCATATGCAGGCTTCAGCTGCTCTGTAGATGTCCTGACATTCCATACTCGAAGTTTACGTGATAGCCTTTTTATTCTTATCCTCTCCAAATGTAGATGACAAAAGATCCTAGCGGATCATCCAAGAAGCTGTTGTATTTCTGCGCCGATGTTCATTCTCTTTTCTTCAAAAATACTCTTGTCCATCTCTTTGAGGTTGATGCTTATCTTTGGCTCAAATTCCATTTTTTTCATTATGTCCTTTACAACATTCACGCCAGGAGCGTATTCTTCCAGCTCTAAGCCATTTTCTGTTAGCCTAAAGACCGCTCTTTCAGTTATGTACAGAACCTCCTTTCCGCTCTTTAACGCCTCTTTTCCGCTGAACAATATTTTGTAAACGTTCTTTACAAACTTCCTTATGCTGCCATCTTCTATTATCTTTAGCTTTCCATCTTCAATTTTTATTTCTCTCTTACCTGCAGTGAAGCCCCCAGAAAAATAAACCCTAGGGGAACCTGCCGCTATAACCGGAAAGCCCCCTGGACCCGTAAACCTTTCGGGTAGGATTGATGGGTTTACGTTGCCTTCGGAATCAACCTGCATAAAACCCAGAGAAGCAACATCCACAATTCCTCCTTCATACACTGAGAACTGATCGGGCATTGGTATTATCGCAAACGGGCCTACAGAAAGGCCAAAATCAGGGCCCCCCAGAGCCACACCGCCCCAAGGACCTGATTCCACTGTTGTATATATGTATTCTTCAAGCTGTTCCTCTTTTATTATGTTAGATATCAGAGCTGGTATTCCAACCCCAACGTTTACTATAAGGGGCTTTTTTAGCTTTTTAATAACGTTAACAAACTCTAACAGGGTCCTCCTTGCTATTACTTTTTCAAAGCTTAACTCTACAGGAGGAAGTTCTTCGGAGCTGGAAGGCACTATTGTTCCAGATATTCTTGGATCAAACTGTATCGTCCCGCCCTGCCAGTGATACTCAGGAGGTGCCTTTACCACGTAGTCTACGAGCGGCCCCGGGACAATAACTCTTTGAGGGTTCAGAGAGCCAAATTTTGCTATCCTCTCAACTTGAGCTATAGTTATTCCAGGATTTGGTTGAGCTTTTGCAGCCTGAGCTATAGCAAGAACAGAACCGTAGATCCCTTCTTTCTCAAGCGTTATGTTCCCTATGTCATCGGCCGTTGTACCCCGTATAATCGAAACGTCGGGTTTTGGGGCTGAATATATCAAAAACTCTTCTCCGTCGAGTTTTATTATGTCAACCTTGCATGTCTTTTTCTCTCTGGCTATTTCATTAACAAACCCCCCTTCCATCCTAGGATCAAAGAAAGTGTTCAAACCTGCTCTTGAAATCAGGCCCGGTCTTCCGCTTGCGATTTCCCTGAACCAGTAAGAAGTCATGCATATGCTCCAGGAATAAATTTCAACTTCGCTCTTCATGAGGAACTCCATAAAGCTTGGCGTGAACCCGAAATACGGTATAAGAACGCCTCTTATGAAATTCTGGGACTTTGCCTCTTTTATCAGTTCTTTGCCTATTACATCAAGGCCCCTGCCAGGGGTTCCTGGCAGGGTTTCAGCTTCCAAAAATAAGCTTTTTGGGTGCCCACTCTTTTTCCACGATTCAAAGATCTTTATAAGTAAATATTCAGGGCTGAGCGCGTTGTTAAAACCGGATACTGCAATTACCGAGCCGTCTTTAACCTTAGAAACAGCTTCTTCAGCGGAAACAAGCTTTTTCATCGTTATTTTTGAAGCTTCTGTGATAATAAGCTTTATTTTACCTAAATGATTAACAAAATATAAAATCGTTTCATTTTAAAATAATCCAATCTCTGTTGGATCTTCCTAGATCAAAATTGATAATAAATGATCCAGCTAGTTTTGATCAGAACTTTTTACGTGACTGCAAAATGTTATTTTTACTTTAGAACGAAGCTGCCGGGGGAGGGCTTTGAACCCTCGACCTCCAGATTATGAGTCTGGCGCTCTAACCAGCTGAGCTACCCCGGCTTTATACTAACATAAATTTTTCTCATTTAATACTTTTTCGCTTTGTTCGTTATTCATGAAAAAACCTTTCAGCACGATTATAAATCACAATAAACAAATAAAGTAAAGACATGGGCAACACATCGATGATAAAGGCTCCGCTTTATTTAGTTTCATTGATACCTGTTGTATATTCATGGAAGTGTGCTGGGTTCAGTAATTCTTTCCTTTTTACAATAATCTTATTCTTTGCTATAGCTTCGCAGCTTTTAATGAACATTGAAATGGATTCCGAAGACCAGGAGAGGGGTTTAAAGTGCTTCGAAAGCGAGCCTCTTCTCAACGTTGGACCTTGCCACATGATGCTCTTTAAGCGAAATCAGATTAAGTTGATCAGGGCTTCCTCTTTAGCTTTAATGCTCATAATAGCTGTTCTTGTGCTTTTAATCACGAGGATGTTCATACTGATTATTTACGGATTAGCCGGGATAGCCCTGATGTACGCATATCTGAAAAAACCGTTAGAACTTTACAAAAGAGGAATTGGTGAGATTTCAACTTTTTTTGACTTCGGACCGGTACTGGTTTTGGGTTCCTACACGGCACTTGGCGGAAGGTATCCTTTAAGCTTGATCCCCCTTTCAGTTGGCTTCGGCCTTATTGCCTCATCCATAAGGTATTCCCACCATTTGGTAGAAGAAAAAGAAGGTTCTAGAAGAAAAAAGTTTTATCCTTATGTGCACTTTGCCCTTTTGTTCTCTTCATCGCTTACAGCTTTGAACCTTTTTAAGGTTTTATTGTTAATGCCTGTTGCTTTCCTCGTATCTGTTTATGCTGCAAGGTACAGGTACAAGACATGGGCAGACTTGATTTACCTCCTTTACTTCTTTTCGGTCGTTTCATTCTTATAGCTAATTTCAAAAATTGCTGAATGTTAAATTATAGTTGAGACGATAATGGCAACGAGCAAGAAAGCTATCGAAAAGTACATGTGGAGCGCTGTGAAGAAACCTGTTTGCTGATCGAGAATCTTTCTCTTCCAGCTCCTTTGGTTCATGGCAATTTTTGTAAGTTTATAGGCCCAGGGCATAGTAAGAAAAGATCCGAGGATCGGCCAGTAAGTCCTGTCAAGAAAGACCGCGAGGGCAAAGAGAACATAGCTGAGCCATATGAGCGAGAGGTAGTAGATCATGGAGCCCCTTTCTCCCAACAGAAGAGCGACGGTCTTTACACCTGCCTTCCTGTCGTCTTCTATGTCCCTCCAGTTGTTAGCGTGAAGGACAGCAACTATAACCATTCCTATTGCAACTGATATTAGCACGCTTGCCGCGCTTATCCTCGCACCCATCAAGGCCTCGGTTCCTAGAACTATTCCTGGGCCGAAAGCCAGCATCACGCCAAGATCTCCCAACGCTAGCCACTTAAGACCTATTTTAGGAATCCCGTAAAGAAGGCCTGCGATGAAACCCAAAATTATATAGGGTATTATAGCTGTCTTCATGAGAGCCAGATAAAAGCCTATCATGAGGGAAGCTGAAAGAAGTCCCAAAGAGTAAGCCAGGTGGGAGCTGGGTTTCATGAGTCCGTCAACTAAAACCCTTGAACCAGCTGAACCCATGCTGTTTGGCAGGTCTACTCTTTTTACATAATCAAAATAATCGCTCAGAGCGTTGAAAGCTCCGTGAGCCATTATTATTCCCATCACGGCAAAAATGAAAAAAGGAACCACTATCTGCCTGGCCAGAAGGACCCCGAGTATCATCGCAGAAACGCTCATCTGAAGGCTCCAGGGCCTCAAAGCCCTGACGAGCTTTAATGGCTCCCTTTCTTTTAGCTCCTGCAGACTGAAATCGGCAAAGTACTTTTTCGGCTCATCGCTCATGTCGGTAACCCTCATCTTTTCAGGTATTAGCCTCACGAGCTCAACGCTCCCGTTTGTTATGAAAAGCAGGTCCTCGGGAACCTTAGAAAGAAGCGCTCCCCTCTCTTTATCGTGCTTCGCGGGATCACCCAGAACCTCTACTCTGCCTTCCCCCTGGATAAAAAGGTCAGGCTTGTTGAGGTCCACAGAAAAAGAGACCTTAGGATTTTTGAGGATCGCGTTGAGCGTCCTGCTCCCCTTTTCAAGCAAAAAGATGAATCCTTCGTTCATGGCGTAGTAAACCTTTATACCCCATGGTCCCTCCTCGTCGCATACAGAAATCCCCATGGTCCTAGCTTTCCTGAGAAGGGAGATCACGCGCGCATCAATCATCATTCATGCAATGCATTTTTCGTTATATAAGCCTTTTTTAAAATGCAAATTTATGAAAAGTATTAACAAAAAATGAAAAATTTATGTTAAACGTTTATATGTAAATTATGTTTTAATATTCATAATGAATTGCGAAAACTGCGTTTATTACAGGCAGCATCCTCTTTACAATTTCATGGGGTACTGTGAAAAGAAGGGAAGTGCTGTTTTTCCGGATCAGAGCTGTCCTGAAGCAATACAGGCAGTAATTAAGGACACCGAGAGGCTGTTTGAAGACTATGGCTGGGCTTACTGTATAGACTGCGGAACCGTTGTTTTTGACAGCGGCGAGCTTAAGAAACACATAAGCCTTGGGCACAGCTTGACTCAAAGGTTTTTGGAAGACGAAGTAGCAACGCATGAGTCCCCGGGTGGAGATTGATGAACAGCTTAAGCTACCTGCTTGGAGGTCCTCAGGGAGGAGGTCTGGAGACTTCATCTCAGGTCCTTTCATGGGCTTTCGCGAAGTCAGGCTATGGGGTTATATCTGACAGAGAGTACTATTCCAACATAGTGGGGAGGCACAGCTACATACACGCAAAAGTTGACGGAGAAGAACTGCCAAAAGACCTCGAGTATCCTGTAAAGCTTCTGGGATCAATGGACGCTGAAAGCGTGTTCACTCATTTTACAGACCTTGACAGAGGCGCATACGTTGTCTACAATTCTGACCTGAATTCAACAAGGCTTTCTCAGATTCCCAGCGTTGAGCCCGAAGTCGGGATAAAGATACTTGAAGTACTTAAGAAGCTGAACGTCGAGCAGGATCTTGGAAGCCTTGTAAAGTACTTGAAGGAAAATGGGGTAAACATAGTTGCGCTTAGCTACAGGGACCTTCTTTCTGAGCTTCAGAAAAGGACAAGCATAGTTGCCGCACAGGCATCAAGGTACATATCAACGATAATAATAGGGGCTTCAGCCGCGCTTGCGGGGATCGATCCGGAAGCAGTAAAATACGGCTTGACCAGAAGGTTCAAGTCCGGACCTGTGCTTGAGCACAACCTGGCTTTTTCTGAGCTTGTTACAAACCTTGTATTGTCAAGCTTCGGAAGCCCCCTGAAGCTCGATCCTCCAAAAGCTGATTTCGGCAAGCTAATGATAGTCAGCGGGAACGACATAGTTGCGATGGGAAAGGTTGTCGGGGGACTCAGGATGCAGACCTATTACCCCATAACGCCTGCTGCTGACGAGAGTTTTACACTAGAGGAACACGAAAGGCTCGGAGACTCCGGAGCTGGATCTTTGACAGTGTTCCAGCTTGAAGACGAGCTTGGAGCTGTAAACGCGGCTATAGGGGCAGCGCTCACAGGAGTAAGGGTTGCAGCTGCAACCAGCGGCCCGGGGTTTGACCTGATGGTAGAAGGGCTCGGATGGGCTGGGATGAACGAAGCGCCTGTCGTAATAACGTATTACCAGAGGGGAGGTCCCAGCACAGGACAGCCAACAAGAGGGGGACAGAGCGACCTGCTCTCTTCTGTTTTTGCTTCACACGGAGAGTACCCCAGGATGGTTCTTGCTTCAGGGGACCACGAAGAGGCTTTCTGGGACGCTGTAGATGCGCTTAACTTCGCTGAAATATACCAGATTCCAGTTATACATTTAGTCGACAAGTTCCTCGCGAACACGATAAGGAGCGTGACTCTGCCTGATCTAAGCAAAGCTTCTATAAACAGGGGAAAGATAGTTGATCAACCGGGAAAAGACTACAAGAGGTTCAGTTTTGAATCTCCAGTTTCCCCGAGGGCTTTTCTCGGGAAAGCCCTCTTATGGTACACCGGCGACGAGCACAACGAAGAAGGACACATTGTTGAAGAATCGGAAAACCGGGTAAAGATTATGGACAAGAGGATGAAGAAGCTTGAGCTGATTGAACAGGAAGTTCCTGAAGAGAGAAGGGTTTCAGTTTTTGGAGAAGAGAGCCCGGACGTCGTTCTTTACGGCTGGGGGTTCGTAAAAGGGGCCGCTTTCGGAGCGATAAAGATGCTGAAGGAAGAAGGCGTTAAGGCAATGTACGTACATGTGAGAACCTTTGTTCCTTATCCAAAGAAGACCATTCAGGATCTTTACTCAAAGTACAGAGACGTAATGATAGGTGTCGAGCACAACTACCTCGCGCAGGCATCCATACTGGCTTCAACCTTTGCTAACGTTGAGATAAAGAAGCACATACTGAAGTACACGGGAAGGCCTATATATTCAAACGAGCTCAAAGAAGCAGTTATGCGTGTGTTAAAGGGATCTGATAAGGTGGTGCTGGAATATGGTGCTTGAGCTGAAACCAACCGATTATAAGAGCTCAGTCTGGGTTGACTGGTGCCCTGGATGCGGGAACTTCGGGATACTTTCCGCAATGTACCAGGCATTTGCTGAGCTGAAGCTTGACCCCAGGAAGATAGTCGTTGTGTCAGGAATAGGATGTTCTGGAAAAACGCCTCATTTCCTGAACGTTGAAGGGGTTCACACTCTTCACGGAAGAGCCCTTCCCTATGCAGAAGGAATAAAGGTTGCTAACCCAGAGCTTGAAGTTCTTGTAAACGCTGGAGACGGCGACCTTCTTGGAATAGGGGCAGGACACTTTGTAGCTCTTGGAAGGAGGAACATAGACATGGTTGTGATGATGCACGACAACACAGTTTACGCTCTTACGAAGGGGCAGGCAGCACCAACGCTTGAAAGGGGAGCAAAGCCAAAATCGCTGCCAAAGCCAAACATACAGGACGCTGTAAACCCGATAGCTCTGGCTTTAGCTTCCGGGTATACTTTCGTTGCAAGGGGATATTCAGGAAAGGTAAAACACCTTAAAGAGCTCATAAAGGCCGCTATCCAGCACAGGGGTTCAGCTTTCCTTGACATACTTCAGCCGTGCGTTACATATGACAACATTCACACATATGATTACTACAACGAAAGGGTTTACGACCTTCAGGAAAGCGGTTACGATCCGGAGGTCAAAGGGGAACCGGAACCAAAGATCGCCGAAGCAATAGCAAAGTCCTATGAAAAGGGAAGCAAGATACCTATAGGTATATTCTACAGAAATCCCAACGTTCCAACATTTGATGAAAGGCTTAAGGAAAGGATACCGAGCTACATGCAGAACCCTCCTGCTTACCAGACCATAGAAAAAGGAGGAAAAACTGTAATAAGCCAGGAGCTTTTCGAGAAGATATTCGAAAGCTATTTGATCTGATTTTTTATTATTTTTTCTTTTATTAATTCCCTTTTTTCTAAAGCTGAAGATTTAACGCTGTCTTTGAAGTCAGCCCAGTAGTCTGGTTCAGCTAAGCTTCCGAACGCCCTTTCGACTACTTCGTTGACTGCAGGGTGAACGTGCATCATGCTGTAAACTGGATAGAAGCTCTGATCCGCTGAGCTCATGAGTAAAATTATCTCGTGTATCATAGAAGACGCATAGGGGCCTATTATGTGACCCCCGAGGACTTTCCCGTTATCCCTTTCAACTATAACCTTAACAAAGTGTTCTTCGTCCTTCATAGCAAGGCCTTTTGCTGTATCTCTGTAAAGGTAATAGCCAACTACGATCTCGCCCTTAACTTCTGATTCTTTCATTCCTACAGACCCAACTTCTGGCTGGGTGAATATCGCGTGAGGAACAGCGTGAAAGTCAACCTTCAGCTTCCTGCCCTTGAAAGCGTTATAATAAACTATCATGCTTTCATAGTTTGCTGCATGCTTGAACATGTGTTTTCCTATAGCGTCCCCGCAGGACCAAATGTTAGGCTTTGTAGTCTCGAGGTAATCGTTTACAACTATCCAGCCCTTTTCGTCAGTTTTAACTCCTGTTTTTTCAGGCTTTGTTATGTCTGAGTTGCTCTGCCTGCCGGCTGCAACTATAATCTCATCAACCGGCACCTCAAACGTTTTCTTTGATTCCAGATCTTCTGCAACTATTATCTTGCTGTCACCGGATTTTTTTATTTCCACAACTTTTGTCAGCGGGAGGATGTGCATGTGCTGGTCTAGGTCTTTTTCTAACTGGAAAGAGATTTCAGGCTCTTCCTGATATACTATCCTGTCAAGCATTTCGAAAACATAAACGTCGCTGCCCATCATCGATAGGAAGAACCCAAATTCTAAGCCCACAAAGCTTCCACCTATAACGGCGATCTTTTTTGGCAGCTTCCTCATGGTGAAGAAGTTCTCGTTGGTATAGTAATTCACTTCGCTCAAGCCAGGAATGTTGGGTATGTAGGGCCTTGAGCCAGTGCACAACAGTATCTTATCGCCAGTTATTATTTCATCTCCAACCTTAACCTGATAATCCCCTACAAACTCTCCGTTTGTTTTATAGAGCGTTATCCTTGGGTCAGACATAAGCGCGTTCTCAATCTGAGAAGATTCTGACATTACTTCGTCGTATGCCCAGCTCATTATTTTCTCAAAATCCAGGGATCTTATTCCAGTATTTATCCAGAAATCACCAGCTCTTTTAATGTTATGTACCAGTTCAGCCGGGTAGAGGATCATCTTTGAAGGTATGCACCCCCTTGTAAGGCAAATGCCACCTACGGGACCGTTCTCTATAACGGCTATCCTTATGTTCCTGTTCTGAGAAAGGAGCTCTGCATAAATGTTGCTCGCAGAACCGCTTCCAAAAGCTATAACGTCAAAGTGCTTCATATACATGATAAAGCAAAGCGCGCGATTTAAGATTTAGGCTTAAAACTCAGCATCTATCTATCGTTTGGCTTTTAAGTATAAAAATAAACAGACCGCATTTACATCACGGATCAGCTTACCTGCTGTCTGTCATCCCTTTAAAGGTCAACTTTTATTAGTAAAATTTTTATTTATAAATCTTTAAAAAATTTTACGGCGCTTTATTCGTAAAAATAAATTTTTTCTAAAATCCTCCACTCGGAAGCGGCTACTTTTTCCCAGCTATATTTAGATGCATACTCTTTACCTGCTTTGCCTAGCTCTACCCATTTTTCATTTTTTAAAATATTTTCAGATTCTCTAATCAGAGAATCGACATCTAAAGGCTTCACCTTTACAACAGCTTCTGTTAGATAATTCATCCTTATTGCTGGAATAGAATAAGAAACAACAGGAGTACCACATGAAAGAGACTCTAAAACTACTAAAGCAAATGAATCCAATCTAGATGGATAGACGAAAACTTTTGAACGTTTTAATATCTCAGCGCTATCTTCACGAGAAATATTGGTAAGTAGCTTTACTCTTTTGTCCAAATCGTTTCTAATTAAATACTCGCCTATCTCTTTTTTTGTAGCCTCGGAAGCGAAACCAGCAACAACGGCATTCGCATATGGTATTTTCTTTACAACTTTCAGAAAGTCATAAACCCCTTTTTGAGGAATTAATCTAGCATAAAAAACCAGATCGGTTTCTTTATCAGAACCATTAAAACAAGGGTCTACGCCGTTTCCTGGTCTAACTGTATATAAATTGAGATTTATTCCTAACTTTTCCATTTCATACTTAATGGACTCAGAAACTGATAAAACAGGCAAGTTAAATGTTGAAAATTTTAACAATAACAACCGCAGATAACTTTTAACGATCTTAAACTCGTTATAATTAAAATTGTATTGTAAATTTTTTCTAAAAAGTCCATAACCGGTACCCTCTTCGAAAATCAAAGAACCTACTATTGGCGATTGCTGAAGTAACTGCGTCCATCTAAACTTTGAAAGCCTAAATGCCAGCGAAAAAAACTGATTACCATATGGAAAATAGATAAAATCTATTCCGTAATTCTTGGCTTCTGCTGATAATATCTTGGCGTATTTTATTATCCCGTTTATGTTTTTCAAATAATTTTTAATTGATGGTAATGCTACAGCATTATTTAAAATCTTTAATAAACTTTGATCTTTTAGATTTGATGTTGCGGATTTAAAATTTCCTAACCTGTCTTTGGGCATCATTAAAACAAATTTTTTAGAAGGAAAATACTGTAGGGTTCTTACTAAACGATAATTACCTCCGGTCAGATCTTCAGCATAAGAAAAGATTCCGATTACCACATATATTATACGACATAATATTATTCATAAATTTTTTTAGCGCTTTGTTGAATAATTCAAAAGCTAGAATCGTCGCAACTAAAATAGGTGTAAAATTTGTATTTAGTTGATATAATGGATAAAAGTTTATGAATTTAATACATTTAAAGAGCGTTTATAACAATTATTCAACAAAAATAAGCAAAATATATTAAAGCTATAAAGACTAAGAATACCTACTAGATTGAAAGTTTCAGTAATCTCTCCAACATATAAACGAGGTT
>ERZ1669250.231-NODE-231-length-29074-cov-3.280437_pt1 | contig 29074 bp, 31 predicted proteins | sample MGYA00579295_ERZ1669250 | MGnify/ENA primary metagenome ERZ1669250 (study PRJEB41166, sample SAMN08046056) | hot springs metagenome | biome: hot spring; feature: acid hot spring; material: thermophilic sediment; isolation source: thermophilic sediment from acid...
GGGACTTTACAAAAAAGCTTGTAATAATTCGATTTTATCTATAAGTAGTCCCGGCCGGATTCGAACCGACGTAGCAGGCTCCAAAGGCCTGCGTCCTTGGCCACTAGACGACGGGACTTCTCTATATTATAATTTTGCTCACACTTATATTTTTATATGCCAAATAATTTGATTTGATTTCATGACAGAAAAGCTGTATCTTAAAGACGCTTACCTTAAGGAAGCAGATGTAAAGCTAATGAAAAGCGATGGCAATTCGGTTGTATTGAGTGGCACAGTATTTTATCCAGGAGGCGGAGGCCAGCCTTTTGATACAGGCACGCTTCTGATTGGCGGCATTGCCTACAATGTTATAGAAATGAGAAAATCAGGAGAAGACATTGTGCATGTTCTTGACAAGAGTGTGAACGCTGAACCAGGAACAGATGTGCACTGTGCGATAGACTGGCAAAAGCGCTATGCATACATGCGCTACCACACAGCATTGCATGTAATTGACGGAGTCATAACAAAGAATTACAGGTCAGACATAACAGCAACTAGCAGCCAAATCTACTTTGACAAAGCCAGGCTGGGCTTTGATATGCCTGAGCTCAATAGGGATCTTGCGGCAAAAATAGTTGCCGAGGCAGACAAAGTGGCCAAAGAAGGCCACAAGGTAACTGCAAAGGAAATACCTAAGGAAGAGGCTTTGAAGATAGAAAATTTAGCCAGGACAGAGCCCGGCAAGAAACTGATAGAAAGCCTTGACCTGGTCAGGATTGTTGAAATAGAGGGCGTTGACATGCAGGCCGATGGAGGCACGCATGTCGCGAACACGAGCGAAATAGGCAGCATGTCTCTTCTAAAATTCGACAACAAGGGCAGCCATGACAAAAGCATAGAAATTAGGCTTGAATGACTAAAGCTCCTTGGTTTCCCTGTTTTCTGGCTTGTGCTCATAGCTAAGCAGGGCCTTCTTGACCGCCCTGAGCGAAAGCGTTGCACAGTGGAGCCTTGCTGGCCCTGGGTCTATTTTGATAAGGCCAAAGAGTTTTTCCTTGTCAAAGGCTTCTATTTCTTCAACGCTCTTGCCCTTTATATAGTCTATGAGCATGTTTGCAACCCCCATTGATATTATGCAGCCATCGCCTTCAAAGCTTGCATCCTTTATTTTGCCATTTTCTATATTCAAGTATACTGTTATTGTATCGCCGCAAGAGATGTTTTCGTCGTGCATTGTGGCGTTTGCCTTTTCTAGCTTGCCCTTTGCATCTGGATGCTCGTAGTTGTTTATGAGCTCTTCAGCATAGATGTCAAGCGACAAATAATCACCTTAGAACCAGCGCTTCGTAAAAGGCATGATGCGCATGCCTATTTTAGCAAGCTGCTGCCTATACACATATATAACATAGGAAATTATTATGCTTATCGCCATTCCTGCAATAACGTCGGTAAAGTAGTGAAGGCCGAGGTATACTCTGCCAAAAAGCACAAGCGCGAGCCACAATATGTAGGCTATGCGCACGTACTTGTATTTCTCAGTAAAGAACGCTAGCCCCGTAAGCACGCTCGCGTGGTTGGATGGAAAAGAAAAGCTGCTTTCGCAAGCAGGCGCATTTATCCATGTCAATCCGGTTGCCTGCACATCGCAAGGCCTGGGCTCCCTTACCAGCAGCTTTATTGTGTCGCTGACTAAATATAGAAGCAAGCCTGCGAATACGAGCGCGAACACGTTCTTGTCGTGCCTGAGCAGCAGGTAAATAACAAGCAGAGGCAGCACTACTAGGAAGCTCGGTCCAAGCGCCTGCATTACTTGGTTCAAAGGCGTGCTCGCTATCGCCTTCACTGCGTGGAACGCCAGATCATTAAGTTGCGTTATGAGCTGCATTCAAAAGCCTTATTTATCAATACAAGCATGCCGGCAAAGAAACAAAATTATAAGCGTGCGCGCTTTAATAAAACATATGCAAATCCTTGTAGATACCAGTGCCATACTGTTTGCCTTGCGCAATACCAAAAATGTGTTCGATGCGCTTCTCGAGAAGTTTCCACATGCCGAAATCGTTGTGTCTCTCGGGGTTGTTTCAGAGCTTAAGAAGTTTGCAAAAGGCAGCACCGGAATAAGTGCTTATGCCAGGTTCGCGCTCAAGGACATAGCCTCAAGGAAATTAAGCATGGCTGATGACAGCAGGCTGCCTGATTTGTGGCTTTTGGACAGCGCCGCAGGCTCAGTGGTTTGCACAAATGATACTGCTCTTAAGCTGAAGCTCAAGGAAAAGGGAATAAAGGTTTTGAGCATTTCAAAGAGTGGAATTCTTAGATAGCGCGAGCCACGATTTAGGGGAAATTTCGGCTTACTATAATTTATTAAATAACTTTATATTTATTATAATAAGAAGTATAATAACTTCTACGAGATTAAAAAATATTAGACTTATAATTTGCTATTTTTTGGGCAATCATCTGGAAAATTCTCGCCTTAATATAACAAACTGTCGCATCTGCACAAGATTTTAAAATAAAAGGTTGCACATAATATTGTTGCGCGGGTGAAAAGGTGTATTCAGTATTTCTTGCAACTTTGTAACCCAATCCACCCAATCTGGACCCACTCTTAATACCCGCCTTTGCCCGCGCCTTCGACTAAGCATAAGAACACTAATAAAAGGTCAATCCAGGCAATAAGAAAGCCTAAGTGTGCAGAGCCTGCCGGCAAAGTCGAGCCTAATAGTCAGTGAGCGCGGCCTGTCCTTTTTAAGCAACTATTTTAAATACTTATTTTCAGAATATTAGCTTAGTCTTGTTTTGGTGATTTGTTGTATTACGTAACAACGGTAAAGGACACTGTGAGCATACCGCCAAAGTACATAGGGCAAGATATAAGCAAGTCCGCGGCAGAAATACTGAAGAACAAGTACGAGCAGACGCTTGACAAGAATCTTGGCATAATACTTGCAGTTTTCAACGTTAGGGATATAAGCGAGGGCTACATACTGCCAGAAGATCCTAATACTCACCATTCAGTCACGTTCGACGTGCTTTCATTCAGCGCAGAGATGGAAGAGGTCATGGTTGGAGAGGTTTCCGAGCTTGTCGAATACGGCGCATTTGTAAGAATAGGGCCGCTTGACGCGCTTGTGCATCTGTCTCAAATAACCACTGATTTTGTAAGCTTTGACAGGCGCTCTGGCATGCTCGTATCAAGGAATCTTGGCAGAAGCCTAAAGAAGGGCGATGTGGTATACGCGAAGGTTTCTACAATAAGCCTTGGCAACTCTGTGCAGAACGCGAAGATAGCCTTGACAATGAGGCCCGATGGCCTTGGAAAGCTTGAGTGGCTGACAGAATCAGGCAAGAAGGAAAAGAAGAAAGGAGGTGCAAAGCCCAGGAGGTAATTTGCATGGTAACAGAAAAGGCATGCTTGAATTGCAGGCACATAATCTCTCAGGGCGACGTCTGCCCTATTTGCGGCGGCACTAAGTTTACAACCAAGTGGAGTGGCTATGTGGTAATACTCAACGTTGAGAAATCAGAACTAGCAAAGAAGCTAGGAATAAATGTAAACGGCGTATATGCTTTGCACATACAGGAAGACTAATCAGACCGCTAAACGGCTGAAGCTTTCGAGTTTATTTTTGCAAATTCACTGTTGCTGCGCTTCTTGCTGCTGGTTGCTGTTTGCCGTTTCATTGGTTCTTGTGTAAGTATCTAGCAGCTCAACCTTTTCAACACTAGGCATGTACTTGAAGATGTATTGTGGCAGGGCGCTCTTCCTTGCCTCATATTCCGTAGTTTTCTTTTCGTTTTCGTCAAACTCGACGTGCACCTTGCCGTTGCTTATGCTTATGCTCTTTGCCTTTAGGCCTATCCTTGCCGCTATTGCCTGTATCTTTTCGCTGTCGTCGTCTACCTTCTTCACAACTGTAAGCTCGTATATGAGCTTCTCGCCAGCAAGAGGCCTGTTCTCATCTACGACCACTCTCCCCGAGTTGACGCTCTTTACAATCGCCTCGGTGCCGTCTATGTCGAGCCTCATTCCCGGATACGGTTCTATGTCTCGCTTTTTGAAATCAGATAGTGCGATTACCCTTACAAGAGCCGGGTCCCTTTCTCCGAAGGCATCTTTTGGCTCTATCTCTACTTTCTTCTTCTCGTTTACGTTCATGCCTCTTAGCGCGTCCTCTACGCCTTTTATCACGTCTCCCTTGCCGATCACTACGAGCTGCGGCCTGTAAAGCGTTTCTGCCTCTTCCTCGTTGTAAACTCCTTTTTCCTTAGCAAGCTTGCTGTCAGTAGTGCTCAGCAGCGCGTTGTCGGCTGCACGCCACGCCGTATATTCTATTTCTACAAAATCCCCGTCTTTGAATGCCATGCTATTGCCTCAATGGTTTACCTATTTGTGTCTTTTATTTTATAAATATTAGTGCAGGCTCGGTTTGCAGGCGATACCAATCTTGAAGCACACAATCTTATTAATTATTAATTGAAAACTAATAAATGATGCTATGGAAAGGAAGAAGCTGATAGAGCTCATAGGCTCGATCTTTGTTGCTTTCATATTCATATCCTCTTATGCCGCTTTTGGCGTTTCGCCAAGCAGCCAGGGGCCAAAGCCCAAAAGCAATTCAACGCAGCTTAGGCTCATCTATGCGAGTGCCTTTGCCAATGCAACGATCTACAATTTCTCAAACACTTTCACAATAAGCTATAAATGCGACGATTCAAAGGTCAATGCCTCTTTGCAAAGCCTTGAGTCTAACGGCTCTGTAGCAAACTACTACCAGATTTCGCCAAATTCGATATATGTTGACTCTGGCACGATGAGCACAGCCAGCCTCCTCGGCTATCTTTCAAACACGCTCAATTCGAGCTGCACAAGCCTTTCAGCCACTGCCAAAGTGGCTTTGCCAAGCAAGCTGAGCTTTTACTTCCCTAGCTCTGGGTCTAGCTTTGCGCTGAGCATACCTAGCAGCATGAGGTACTATTCTGTTCCTGTCTTATTCAATTCGAGCCTTCATAGCATCAACGTGTCGATAGCGGCAATTGTTGAAGCAAATGGCACAATATACAACATGAGCGTAAGCAGGGTGAGCGGTTGATAAGCGAAGAGGTTAAGCAGCAAGCGTACAAGCTTGCCCTCAAAAATGTATTGGACTATGGCAAGGCCTTGGAAGCCCCTGTGCTGAACAAAATTCTTGCAAGCGAGCCTAGTCTAAGGCAGAGCATGAAAGAGCTTGCTCAGGAAATAGGCAAGATAATAGAAAAAGTAAACGGCATGAGCAGGGAGCAGCTGCTTAAGGAGTTCGAGCCTTACAAGGCTGAGTTCGAGGAGAAAGAGGAGCAGAAGAAAGAGGCTACAGCAAAGCCGCACATGGAGCTCGAAGGTGCGGTAGTTGGCGATTTTGCGGCTAGGTTCCCGCCAGAGCCAAACGGCTACATACACATAGGCAACGCAAAGCAGGCATTCCTGAGCGAGGAGTTCGCCAAAATTTACAAGGGCAAGCTTTTCCTTTATTTCGATGACACGAACCCGGAGAAGGACAGGCAGGAATACGTAGACGCTATAAAAAAAGACCTTGGCTGGCTCGGCATACGCTTTGATTCTGAGTACTATGCTAGCGACAGCATAGAGAAAATCTACGACTATGCAAGGCAGCTCCTCAGGCAGGGCAATGCATATGTGTGCTTCTGCAAGCCCGACGAGATAAACAGGAACAGGGCAGAGAAGAAGGAATGCGTGCACAGGAACCAAAAGCCCGGTGAAGCTCTAGCCTATTTTGAAGACATGCTCAAAGGCAAGTACTCTGCAGGGGAAGCGGTAGTCAGATTCAAGGGTGATATGAAATCTGAGAACACAGTAATGCGTGATCCTGTAATAATGCGCATAAAGAGCCAGAGCCACTACAGGCAGGGCAGCAAATACATCGTATGGCCTACATATTACTTCAACACGCCAGTAAACGACTCTATACACGGCGTTACAGATGCGATAAGAAGCAAGGAATACGAGCTCAGCGACGATCTTTATGTCGCGATTCTCTCCGCATTGGGGCTCAGAATACCGAGAGTTCACGAGATGGCAAGGCTCAAGATACTCGGCACTTCTACGCACAAGCGCGAGCTTAAGGAGCTTATAAGCAGCGGCGCCGTTTCAGGCTACGATGACCCAAGGCTCGTAACCATAATAGCGCTAAGGCGAAGGGGGATACAGCCAGAGGCTATAAGAAAGTTTGTTCTCAGGTTCGGCATGAGCAAAACAGATAGCATAGTAAGCATGGACATGCTGCTTGCAGAAAACAGGAAGCTTATAGACGGCTTTGCAAAGAGGCTGTTTTTTGTCAGCGATCCGATCGAATTGCACGTTCAGAATATGCAAAGCCGCGAAGTAAGGTTGAGGCTTCATCCTACAAACGACTTAGGCTACAGGTCTTATACTATTTCAGAGTTTTTCATGGTAAGCAAAAAAGACGTGCAGGCTCTCAAGCCGGGAGACGTTTTCTGCTTGAAGGACCTTGCATGCGTTAAAGTTATAAACTTTGAAGCAGATAAAATTGAGACCAGTTTGGTGAACGCGGAGCCGAGCACAATAGCCGAAGCGCCGAAAATACAGTGGGTAAGCAATGGTAATTACATGGATTGCGAAATAGAGCAGATAGGCCAGTTGTTCGTAAACGGCAAGTTCAACGAGAACAGCATAAGCAAGACAAGAGGTCTAGTCGAGACTTATGCCAAGAACCTCAATGAAGGCGACATAGTCAACTTCGAGCGCGTAGGCTTCTTCAAGCTCGATGACAAGAAGCAGTATGCATTTCTCAGCCTTTAGGTGTGCGCGTGGATATCGCAAGCATTAACGACAAGGCAGGCACAGGGTTTAGCACTATCGAGAAAGAAGCAATAAGGAAGGTATTGCGCGAAAGCCTCCAGGAAGAGCTTCCAAACACTAGTTCAGAAGCGCTAGACCGCACCCTTCAGAACATCGATGTGCATTCAAAAGCCATTCAGGAGCTTATAGGCACGCAGGAATACAGCTCGCTGTGCATACATCAGCTGATACACAACATAAAGCACATGAGCTTCGAAGAGCAGCAGGCCTATTTGTCTTCGATAGAGTCTTTTGCAAAGGCATATTCGCTTATTTTCAGCAACAAGAGGCTTATGCTTCTCACGCTCAGCGGCGTAGTGCACACTACAAGCAACGCCAGATCTGTTGACAAATACACTTACGAGCTTTACAAAATAGCAAGGCAGAAGCAGCTTAAACTGCTAGAGACCATGACAAAAGAATCTATTGCTTTGCAGGCCCTAAGGTCAGAGCTGGAGAAAAGAAGCAAAGGCATATTCGCTTTCTTAAGGAGCAGCCAGATAAAGCAGCTAAATCGCAAGATAGCGCTTCGCACAAGGCGCATACAATATATAGAGAAAAAAGCAGGCAAGTACAGCGCGCTTGCAAAGAGCATTAGCGCCCTAATTTCAAGGCGATAAAACGGAATACAGGCTAAGATGCCTTTCCTGCGGTGCAACATTTCCCAGCAGTATGAAAAGCCAGGTGTGCCCGAAGTGCGGGGGCATTCTCGAAGTCGAGTACGTTGGCAAAGTCAAGGCCGTCGACTCTAGCAGCTTCTGGGATTTTGAAAGCCTGCTGCCAAAAGGGCATTACAGGCATTTCGAAGTAGGCTCAACAAGGCTTCTGCAAAGCCACGATGACGAAAGCCTTTTCCTAAAGCTCGAATTCGAGAGCCCGACAAGGTCTTTCAAGGACAGGGGCTCTGTGATAGAAGTGGCAAAGGCCAAGGAATACGGCTATTCCACTGTCGCTTGCGCTTCAACGGGCAATATGGCGTTTTCAATAGCATATTTTGCAAAGCTTTACGGGATTAAGGCAGCAGTGTTCATAAGCAGAAGCGCGAACAAGGACAAGGTTCTAGACATAAGGAACACGCACGATGCAGAATTGCACAAAATAGACGGCGATTTCACTAAGGCGCAGAATGAGGCTGCAAAATATGCAAAAGAGCATGGTGCTTTTCTGGCAGGCGACTATTGCTACAGGAAGGAAGGCCAGTCAACCATAGGCTTCGAGCTCGCTCACCAAGCCAAAGACGCTGCAAACGTGATAATGCCCATAGGCAACGGGACTCTTTTCAGCGCAGTGTACAAAGCGTATTCAAGGCTTGTTGCCATGCGTGCATTGCCGAGGATTCCAAGGCTGATAGGCGTTCAAGCAGAGCTTTCGGCGCCTGTTGTGCACGCAAAAGGCGGAACAATAAAATACGAGAAGCCAAGGACAAAGGCAGACGCAATAGCAGTGGGCTATCCAACCTACGGCATGCAGGTCATCGAGGCAATAAAGTCAACAAACGGCCTTGCGTTGACAGTTTCAGATACTGAAATGGTCGCATGGCATAAGAAGTTTGAGAGCGAGTACGGCTTGCAGGCAGAGCTGGCAGGCGTTGCCAGCTTGGCAGCTTACGCAAAGCTGAAAGGCAAGCTGAAAGGCAAGACAGTCGCGCTGATTACCGGGGCAAACCTATAAGCTAATGCCAATACTATTGCCAGGTCTTTTCTATTTCTTCAGTGCTTGCAAGAAGCAAAAGCTTTGACATGTTGGCTAGAGACCTTTCGTGGGCTTCCCTGTCGCTTGAAGACACTGCATCTTTTGCTACTACTGCATAGAAGCCCCTGTTGAGTGCTTCCCTCGCGCTAGACTCTACGCCGATCTCTGTGGCTATGCCTGCAAACACAACAGTTTCTATTCCCGCGTTCCTTGCCATAAGCTCGAAGTTTGTGCCTATGAAGAGGCTTGCCGTGTTTTTGTTTATTACTACCTCGCCTTCCTTTGTCTGCACGGCGAGTTCTAGCAAGCTCGCATTTTTGTAGAGCTGGCCCCAGCTTCTTGCAGCTGCAAGCCTTGCCTTCGACTCAAACCTCTCAGGCAGCGGAGTTATCTTTGTAAAAAACAAAGGAATGTTTGCCTTTCTTGCTGCATCTATGAGCCTGTTCAGCTTGCTTAGGAATTCTTCCTTGTTGAATATGCGCTCTACAAGCATCTTTTGAACGTCCCAGACAACAAGCGCAGTATGCTCAGGTGCAACTATTTCATCAAGCCCGCTGTATACTTTCCCATATGCCATTTTTATCAACCTCTGCTTGAAGCTATTTTGCATTTAAATTTAATACCTGTTTTTATTTGTTTTCAGCGTATTTGCTGCATGGCTTTTCAGGATATAAAAGCAGTTGTGTTCGACCTCGACGGCACACTTGTAGACACGCTGCCAATAATCATAGACGGCTGGGTAAAGGCGTTCAATAAACTAGGAATAAATGTGGACAAGGAGGAACTGAGTGCAAGGATACGCGGAGGCATAGCTACAAACGAGCTGATAAAAGCTTATGTGCCGAATGCCAGCGATGAGCAAATAATCAGCATAAGGCAGCTTAGGCTTAGCATAATAAAAGACAGATTAAGCAAGAATCTCCTTTTTCCTGGAGTTGAAGAGCTTTTGCAAAAGCTAAAAAGCAAGGGCATAAGGCTCGCAATCGCCACGGGCATGTCGAGCGGGCCATTGGAGATAGTGGTGAAGTCTAGCGGGCTTGGCAAGTACATAAGCACAATAGTAAGCAGCGACGACGTGGAAAGGGCAAAGCCTGCGCCAGACATTGTGCTTGAAGCCTTCAGAAGGCTTGGCGTAGACCCAAAGTGCGGGGTTGTTGTAGGAGATACTGAGAAGGATGTGCTAGCAGGCAAAGCAGCGGGAGCGCACACAGTACTCATATGCAACGAATGCGGCAAAAAAGAGACAGTCGCTGAAAAAGCGATAAATAGCATAGGCGAGCTTTCAAAAATCCTCGGGCTAAACTAGCTGCTTCTAAGCATGTGTGTTTTTGACTGCAGCAAAGGCGCGCTTTCAAGCTTTGCTAAGCTATGCCTTCTTGATAGGCAATGTTTTTAAATGTCAAAATACAAAACAATACTTGTGGGCGGGTGGTGGGTATAAGCCAAAGTATGAGGGCGCAGGCAGCAACAGAATACCTAATAGTAATGATAGCCATGTTGGCTATTGTCGGTATGGTTGCTGCCCTGCTCCTTAATTCTTCTGGTTCTATCAGCTCGATAGAGCCGCAGACATGCAGCTTCGACACAGGCATAGCTTGCAAGGGGCTTGTTGTAGCTTCAAATAGCACAAGCACGCTTGTCGCTTTGATGGGGAGCAACGCCAAGCGCTACGAAATGCGCGACCTTTCTGTGGCAGTTAAAATAGGCAATGCCGTTTCGTCTTTGCGCTGCACTCCTGACCTTATAAAGCCTGGCGCTCCTTTCATGTGCTTCGGTTCTCTTAGCAGGCAGCTTTCAGCAGGAACCCAGGTGGCGCCTGCATTTGTAGCAAACGTTTCCTACTGCGGGCTTGACAGCTGCAACAACCAAATTAAAGAGAGCTTTATAGGCTCTGCAAACACGTATGTGTCGAAGTACAAGGTGCCTAACTTTGGCATCACGCTGAGCAGCCCGGTGTATGCGCCAGCCGGAGCAGTGACGCTGAGCGTAGACCTTGATGTCCTTGGCCACAATTTTACGATAGAGCGCGCAGATATTGAAGATGGCAACGTGTCTACAAGCGCCTATTCGCCTTATGCTTACTTCGTAAACATATCGCACAGCTCTTCAAACAACCTTGACACAGTAAACGTATCTTTTGCTGGCTCTTCTTCAAACGAAACTTTCGTTCTCAACATGAAAACCATAAATAACATGTATTGCTCGCAAAACAGCACAAACTTGGTCCTTGAGCTGCTGCTAACAGGCTACTACTCGCAGTTTATAAAGTATCCATCGGGCTTTGACGCTTTTACCTGCCCGTTGTATAACAATTCCGTATACTGCGTTAGCAATTCATCTGCTTACTTTGCTTCGCTACCAAATGCAGAGACCGGCGAATGGATTTCGACAAACAGCATCAACACTCAAAACAGGATTTTTGCATGCTTGGCCTATGATTCAATTCTTTATTGCTTCACAAACAGCTCGGCATACTATTCAGCGATATCGCAAAACGGGCTTAGTGCCTGGAATTCGCTCACTTACCCATTATTCGTTAACCTGACTTCTTGCAGCTAGCTTATGCAAGCAGCAGAATAGTCGCATATTTATTTTTTTGTTAGCAAAATCAAGTATGCAAGAGTCTATTGCCGATTTTGCCCTGAAGCTGGCAGAGGAAAAGTCTGATTACGCAGAAGTGTACTTGGAAGAATCCACAGGCCGCTCGTTTGCTGTGGAGCAGGGTTATGTTAACGGCGGCAGCTACAGCAAGTCTACCGGATTAAGAGTAAGGCTTCTAAAGAACAGCAAGCTTTACACATTTTCAACAAACGTGCTCGACAAGCAAAAAATAGCAAGCGCAATAAGCCGTATTCGCTTCTCAGCCACGTTTGACTACGGGCTTTCCGAAGAGCGCGCATGGAAGGCAGACTATGCAGTAAAGGAAGCAAAGAAAATAGAAGACGCCGACATGCTTGGCGACCTTATTTATCTTGACGGGCTTTTGGCAAAGGAAAAAGAGATCAAATATAGAAGCCTGTACGGTGTGCTCAGCAGTATGCGCTCGTATTACGCCAATTCTCAGGGGAGCGAGATAAGGGCTCGTATTCCCTATGTCAACTCGTTTTTCAGGATAGTCGTGGGTTCTGGAGGAGAAACAAGGGCAAGGTACAGGCAGTTCGGCGGTGTCGGCGGCTACGAACTTTTCAATACAGAGAAGATAAGCGATGAGCTTGTTGAAGAGGCAAGGAGCCTTTCAAAGGTAACACAGCAGGGGGTTTCACTTTCAAAAAGCGATCTCAAGAAGATAAAAAATGTGGTAATATCTTCAGAAATCTCAGGAATAGCTGTCCACGAAAGCGTTGGACATCCAAGCGAAGCTGACAGGGTATTCGGCAGGGAGGCCGCGCAAGCGGGCACAAGCTACCTTGCGCATAATCTCGGCATGAGGATAGGCAGCGAGCAGGTAAACATAGTAGACGATCCGACAATAGCGCATGCGTTCGGATTTTACCTTTACGATGACGAAGGAGTTAAGGCAAGGCCGAAGAAGCTGGTGGAGAAAGGAGTGCAGAAGGAGCTTCTGCTAAACAGGGAATACGCCTATATGCTAAATGCAAAAAGCAACGGCTCAGCGAGAAGTGATTCATATTCAAATGAGCCAATAATAAGGATGTCAAACACGTATCTTGAGAAAGGCGATGCGTCTTTCGAAGAGTTGCTTGCAGAGGCTGAAACCGGAATTTACGTGAAAAGCTTTACAGAATGGAACATCGATGACACAAGGAGCTTTGCCAGATACCAGGGCAATGAGGCCTATTTGATAAAGAAAGGAGAGCTTAGCACGCCTATCAAGAACTTTGTCATAGAAAAGACAACAAGCGAATTCTGGAGCGCGGTAAGGCTCGTGGGCAAAGATTTCAAGCTCTGGCTTGGTATTTGCGGCAAGGGAGAGCCTGAGCAGGGCGTTCCGGTTACAATGGGAGGTTCTTCGGCGCTGCTAAGCTTCGGGTGATTTATTGGAAGCAAAGTACATAGTGGAAAAGGCGATGTCCGCAGGTTTTGACGAGGCCGTGGCTTCTGTGTTTTCCTCTCATAGGTCATACCTGAAAATAGCAAACTCAAGGATAGATTCTATAGTTGAGAAAAGGGTTGAGAGCGCCCAGCTTTATCTGGCTAGCAAGAAGAGGCTTTTGTTCACAAACATTGAAAAGCTTGACGAAGAAAGTGTGCAGAAAAGCATAGAAAACGCAAAAAGGCTTGTTTCGAAGATCAAGCCTAAAGAGGACTATTTCGGCATAGCAGAAGGCCCTTTCAAATACAAGCGCGTAAAGCTTGCTTATGACGCGGAGCTTGCAGAAGATGTAAGCGGTGCAGTGAGCGGCATAGCACAGCAGTCCATAAGCTCCGAGCTTGAGCTAGGGGCTAGCAGCCTTGCCGGTACTGTCGTGGCTAGCGCGTCGGAAGAGCAGCTTGCAACAAGCAGGAATGTTAGCGTGGAAAGCAAGGACACAATGGTGAGGCTTTCATTGAGGCCTTTCTTCGGAAGCGTGTCAGTGCAAGACGTCGTTGCGAGCAGAAGGCTTTCTGGCATAAATCCTGAGAAGCTTGCAGAGAGGACTGCTGACACTGCGCTTAGCGTAAGGAAATTTGGCAGGATAGAGCCAGGGGCTTATGACGTAATTTATGCACCATCTCCTGCGGGCTTGATACTCTCAAATGTGAGCGCAATGGCCTGCATGGGTTCCATAGAGACAGGAAGCCCTTTCATAGGCAAGCTAGGCAAGCAAGTAGCGTCAAACGAGCTCAGCGTGTTTGATAGCGCTGTGGAGCCCGATGGAGTTAACTCATCAGTTTACGATTCAGAAGGATACCCTACGCAAAGAACAGCTCTTATAGAAAACGGCATTCTAAAAACATATTTGCACAACCACTCGACAGCAGAGAAATACCACACAAAGAGCACCGGAAATGCCGGCTTGGTTGAGCCGGTGCCAAACACGCTTGTGCTGGTTCACAAGAACCGGAAAAAGGATCTGAACTATTTGATAGGCGAAGTAGACAAAGGGGTACTTGTCACAAATACGTGGTATTTGAGGTTCAGCAACGATGTGACAGGCGCCTTTTCTACGGTTCCGAGAGATCTTGCAGTCTACATAGAGCATGGCGAGCCTAAGTTTGCAATAAAGCCAATAGCTGGAACCGAAGCTACAGGGATAAGGATAAGCGATAACATACCGCGCATGCTCAAGAGCATAGAAGCCACAGCAGGAAATCCTGTCCAGTCAACTTCGTGGGATTCCGAAGGCACTTACTATTTCACGCCTTATGTTCTTGTAAAAGGCGTAAAATTCACAGTGGCATAAGTGCATGAGATTCACAAGCAGCAAAGCTGCAAATGGCAAATCCGCATACCTAGAAAATAGCAAATCACGCCTTTTTATTTTTGGTTGCTAGTTTTTTTGCTCCGAACCAGAACCTTTTTCCTCGTGCGCAATTAGTGCAGACGCCAAGCTCCGGCACGTAATGCTCGTCGCAAACATACCTGCCGCATAGCCTGCATACGTGCTTTGCCCTTTTTCCGCAAATGTAGCAGGCTCTGTATGCTTCCATAGCAAAAATAAAAACAAGAAAATATATGACTTTTGCCATCGCACATCGCACTCGTGCGTCTAATATAAAAGTTTGAACTGCTAACATTACCTTTGGCCATGATGGCAATGTCGTACAAACAGCAAGATTTTGGAAAAGCTACGCTTAGTGAAACTTTCGAAAGCCTGAAAGCCAGCACGGACGGGCTTTCAGAAGAAGAAGCCTCGTCGCGTCTAGCCGAATACGGCTACAATGAAATAGTCGAGAAAAAGCAGAGCAGCCTGCTCAAGTTCGCCAAGAAATTTTACGGGCCAATTCCATTCATATTGGAAGCAGTGCTTGTCATAACTTTCATTTTGCACGACACGAAGGATTTTTACCTGATTCTTGCCTTGTTGATATTCAATGCGTTTGTCAGCTTCTTCGAAGAAGCCAAGGCTGACAACGCAGTGGAGCTTTTGAAAAAGAGGCTCAGCGTGAGCGCCAGGGTCCTCCGCTCAGGCTCTTGGCGCGTAATCGCGGCAAGGCAGCTTGTGCCAGGGGACATAATACGTATACGCATAGGAGACATAGTGCCTGCCGATGCAAAGGTCATAGAGTCAAGCGAGCTGGAGCTCGACCAGTCGGTGCTGACTGGCGAGTCTTTGCCGGTGAAGAAGGGCTCAGGAGAAATCGTTTATTCTGGTTCGGTGGTGCGCGAAGGCGAAGCCACCTGCGTTGTGGTGGCAACTGGCTACTCCACCTATTATGGCAGGACCACACAGCTTGTGCAGATTGCAGGAGTGAAGTCGCATCTCGAGGGCGTAATACTGAAGATCGTGCGCTACCTTATTTCGTTTGATTCTGTAATCGTGCTTTTCATATTTCTTTTCGGCGTGCTTGTGCTGGGCGAAAGCTATGCCATAATGGTGCCTTTCGTGCTCGTTGTTCTCATCGCTTCTGTTCCGGTGGCGCTGCCTGCGGCATTTACAGTTACTATGGCTCTCGGGACAAAGAAGCTTGCAGACAAGTCAGTTCTAGTCACAAAGCTCGAGGCAATAGAGGAAACGTCAACGCTAAACGTCGTATGCTTCGACAAGACAGGAACGCTTACCAAAAACAGGATGAGCGTCAAGGGTGTGTTCGCCCTTCCAGGCCATTCAAAAGACGAAGTCCTTACTGCAGCTTTGCTTGCTTCAAGAAAAGAGGATAACGACCCTATAGACAACGCGGTAATCGAGTATGCTAATTCAAGCGGAATAAGCGCAGAAGGCTACGTGCTAAAGAAGTTTGTGCCTTTCAGGCCCAGGACAAAAATGGCTTCTGCCGAATTGCTGCATAATGGCAAAAAGCTGGTAGTTATGAAAGGAGCTTATGGTGTGATAGAAAAATTGAGCAAGGCTGGGCAAAAGGAAAAATCGCTTGTCGAGAAGCAGATAAGCGAATTCTCTAAGTATGCCTACAGGACCATTGCAGTGGCGAGCGGCACCAAGACTCCTAAGCTGCTTGGAATAGTGGCGCTTTATGACGAACCGAGGCCCGACGCTGAGAAAATGATAAGAGAGCTCGAATCCTTGAGCGTGGATGTGAAAATGCTGACCGGGGACAACATAAAAGTGGCCCAGGAGATAGCGAGCGAAGTAGGCATAAGCAAAGGCATAGTCGACTTTTCGCTGCTCAAGAGCAAGAGCGAAAAAGAAATGGCAAGTGCGATAAAGGAATCTGGCGGCTTTGCTGAAATATTCCCCGAAGACAAGTACACTGTAGTCAAGATGCTCCAGGCCGCGAATCTCAGAGTCGGCATGACCGGAGACGGCGTGAACGACGCGCCTGCTCTCAAGCAGGCAGAAGTGGGCATTGCCGTCGAAAACGCAACAGACGTGGCGAAAAGCGTTGCAGGAATTGTGCTGGCAAAAAACGGGCTCGATGTCATAGTAGACGCGGTCAAGGAAAGCAGGCGGATATTCGAGCGCATGATGACCTATGCCACGCTTAAAATAGTAAAGGTGATTCAGATTGTGCTGTTCATAGCAGTGGCGTTCACGCTTCTCAGGCAGATTCCGATCCTTCCTTTTGAGCTTATCCTGCTTATTTTTACAAATGACATAGTCAATATAGCCTTGTCGACAGACAACGCCGAATATTCGCTAAAGCCGGATACGTGGAACATGAGAAGCGTGTCTGTTACGTCGCTTGCTCTCGGCACCGTAGCCCTGATTCTCACTCTCATGTTTGTGCCAATAGGCATGAGCATTGAACATTCAATAGGCGCATTGCAGACTTTCTTCTTCTTCATGTTTGTTGTAACAGACAACTTAATGCTTTATAGCCTGAGAAACAGGAGGCACATCTGGGATACGCGGCCTAGCAAGTGGCTAATTCTTTCTTCTCTATTGGGCATTTCAGTAGGTGCAATATTTTCTTATTTCGGGCTTTTCATAACGCCGATATCGGCTTATTCGCTGCTGGTTATAATAGGGCTTAGCTTTGTGTTCGTGCTAGCATTCGACTATGCCAAGCTAGGCATACACGAGCTCGCAGGCATAAGGAGGCATTACTTGCACAATACGCAATTGCAAGGCAAAGCGTAATTGCTGTTGCAAACTCAGCAAAAATAACTTATAAATAAAGCACAGTCATAAGTAAATCATGCCAGACCGCAAGAAACTGCTGAAGTGCGTTTATGCCGGAAGCTTCGACCCGCCTACAAACGGCCATTTGTGGATGATTAACCAGGGCGCGTCTATCTTTGACAAGCTTGTTGTCGCAATCGGCATAAATCCCAGCAAAGCATACACATTCAGCCTTGCCGACAGGCTCGACATGCTGAAGCACATTACCAAGAACTTGCCCAATGTGGAAGTGACGCATTTTGAAAACGAGTTCCTTGTGAGATACGCAAAGAACATAGGTGCGCAATTCATACTCAGGGGCATAAGGGATTCTAACGATTACGAATACGAGAAAAGTATGAGAAGCGTAAACGAGGATATAGAGAAAGACATAACTACAATATTCCTGATGCCGCCTGACAAGCTTAGCAAAGTCAGCTCGAGCTTGGTCAAAGGGCTTGTCGGAACAAACGGCTGGGAGAGGCTTGTTTCCAATTACGTGCCGAGCTACGTTTTCAGTTACTTGAAAAGAATGAACTACAGAGATAAGAGCAGCAACCTTATCGGCTTAGGCAAGAACGAATAAAAGTGAACAAAACAAAGTATAATTGAATTTTGCAGACGATTGTTTCAGTGCAAACAAATAGAACGGGGAGTCCGAGATTTGAACTCGGGTCGCCAGCGCCCGAGGCTGGTAGCCTACCAAGCTAGCCCAACTCCCCTCTGCCCAAAAGCCTTGGGCCTTCTTTTGTTATAAGGACGTCGTCTTCTATGCGTGCGCCGCCGAAGCCCACCACATAAACGCCAGGCTCGGCAGTGAAGACCATGCCCTCTTTTAGCACCACCTTTGAACCCGGATAAAGCGCATAGCCATCGTGGACTTCCAATCCGACCGAGTGGCCTAGCGAATGTATGAAAGTGCCTTTGTACTTGCCGTTGTACACAGTGTCAATATATGATCTTGCTGCTTTGTCCACATCGCTTCCTTTTGCTCCTGGCTTCATCGACTGTATTGCAAGCTCCTGGGCTTTCTTTACTACTTCGAATATTTCCTTTTCTTTGCTGTAGCGCTGGTCTTTTCCAAATATGAAGGTTCTTGTCATATCGCTGCAATAGCCTTGCACAACAGCGCCCACATCTATGAGCACAATGTCCCCTCTTTTCAGCCTTGTATTGTCTGGCATATGGTGCGGCAATGCCGCGTTTTTGCCGAACGACACAATGCTGTCAAACGAAGGCTTTTCAGAGCCCAGCTCTGCTGATAGCTCGTCAAACTTTTTTGAAAGCTGCAGCTCTGTCATGCCTTCTTTGAAATATTTCGGTATTTTTTGCAGTGCTTTTCGTGTTATGTTGGCCGCCTTGTCGATAGCTCTTATCTCTTCTTCGCTCTTCACAAGCCTTGCCTTTGCAAAGCATTCGCTTGCGTCTAAGATTTTCTTCGGCTTGTATTTTTTCCTTGTTCTCAAATAGGCTCCTGCAGGCATGAAATTGCCGTTTATGCCAATGACTTTGCCCTTTAGTTCGTTTCCAAGTGTTTTGCGCACGTTCTCCTCGTTTCTTTTGTCAATCTTTATTATTTTCATGCCTTCCAGCTTTTGCTGCATCGCTGTCTCATATTCGAGCTCGCTTGTGAAAAGCTCTATGCCTTTTCTTTTTGCAATTAGCATGTCGTCTTCAAAAACGCCGCTTTTGAATCTCGTCAAGTACCTGAAGTTGGGATCCTGCTGTTCGGTGTTAACAAGCAGCAAAGCATCTGTATTTTTGCAATTTGAGAATATGCTTGAAAGTCTTCTTTTTAGCTCAGCGTCCATTGAATCGCTGTTTTTGTAGCTGCTCATTTCCTAACTCCACCAGCTTAAGCGGCGTGGGCTTCCAAATGGCAGCAAGATAAGTTGATATGAACAAAAAAAGTATATATGCCTTTGCAGCAAAAATATATTCTGCCGCTGGCATAATGAAATCTAGATTCAGTAAGAGTGTGAAGTGGCAGCTTATTTTTTATAATTAGCTTTTATTTCTTTTGAAAAAAAGGTTTCATTACTGTTAAAAATTTATACTTTGTCAGTCCCTTTTTTCTTTTTTGAATGACAAGGCAGTGGTAAGCATCAGAAACGAAGTCATAGTTACTAAAAAAATTTGGCTAAGAACCGGGTTTTGCGTTTGAAAAATTGGCAAATTCCCATCATACCATGGGCTTTCTCTAAGTAAAGCATAAAGAACTCCGCTTACCATCGCAGCAGTGCCTAGAGCAGTAATTCCTGCCTCTTTTAGCTTCATATAAAAAGAAATGAGCTGGCATGTATATATTTGTTTGCCTGCCTTTTGGCAATTAGATTTCGTGTAATCGCAATTCTCGAATAATATAAATATGAGTAATGAGCTATTAAAATAGGATTTGCCATGGCCTTCGTAAGCTTTCAGGAAGAGGAGCAAAAGAAAAGCGAGCAATTGAACGTAGTAAGAACGCAGCAAGTCTACCTTAACATGAGAGACCCCAGGCTGCTTAAATACTATTACCGCTTCAATACCGTGGAAATGATAAAAGGGAACGAGCTTGAAGGCTCTTCCCCGCCAGACATATTTGTCGGCAGGGCAGGCTATCCCAATGTTTACATAGGCCCTCTTGTTCCTCCGCAGTTCGGCGATACTTCTTTGCTGGCAACGCCTGAGCAGTGGGTCGGCAAAAGCATAATAGACATAATAGCATATAGGTCGATGCTAGTCCGCGGCATGTTTAAGGCGAATATAAGGCAGACAGAAGGCAGGCTCCAAGACATGCTCCAAGAGCTTGCCATTGCCGACAAATACACCTATGCAGACCTCGAGCTCAAGCACAAGCCAAACCCCGCCTTGACGCTAGACGAGAATGGTCAGCCTTTCGGGCCGAGCGCGCCTCTCAGCAGCATGGCAATAGGCAACACCACAGCCAACAGAGAGCTTGAGCGAGCCTTCTTCGATACCGACGCTACAGCCAAGACTGCTCTACTCGAGCTATATGACAGGGGCTTGCCTGTTACAAAGATCCAGAAGGCGTTCTCGGCAGGGACCCTCGGCTTGGGAAAAAACAGGCGATTCGTGCCTACGCGATGGAGCATAACGGCGGTTGATGATACAATATCCAAAACAAAGGTAAACGAGATAAAGGAATATCCTGTAATTGATACCATACGCGCCTATTCTACAATAGCTTTGGATAACAGATGGATTGTACTCATGTTCCCAGGAGAGTGGAGCTACGAGCTAATAGAGGCGTGGTATCCTAACACCACATGGAATCTTAACAGGAACGATATAGCAATTTATTCTTCGCACGAGTTCTTTGAAGGCAGGAAGACATATGCCGAAATAGGCGGCTGCTACTATGCAGCAAGGCTTGCTGTTTCTGAGCTTCTTGAAAAGATAAAAGCGCAGGCAAGAGTGGTAATACTCAGGGAAACGCATTCTGGATACACGCTGCCGGTAGGCGTATGGAATGTAAGAGAGCATGTGAGGCAGGCGCTCAGGGGCATGCCAGAGGTCTTCTCTAGCGTAAGCGAAGCTCTGGAGTTTGTAAGAGCGAAAATGGATATCCCAATTGCTGACTGGATTAGGAACAGCACAGTGCTGCAGCACGTCCTCTACCAGCGAACGCTGCACTAGCCTTTTCTCACTCTTTTCATCGCATACCTGAATATGAAGAGGAGAAGAACAGCAAAGGCGCCAATGCCCAAGCCTGCAACAGCAAGCATGTCATATATGTTTTTCATGCTTAGTGCGTACTTGCTTAGGTAGTAGCCGAATAGAATCAGGAAAACGTCCCAGATCGCTGTTCCAAGCATTGAATAAGCGTAGAACTTCTTCTGGTCCATGAGCGCAAAGCCTGCCGGGAAGTTTATAAGGCCCCTTACCCAAGGCATAAGCCTGGCTATGAATACTGTGAAAGTGCCATTTCTTTTGAACCACGCATCAAATGCGTCAAGCGATTCCTTTCGTATGTGGAAAAGCCCAAGGTGCTTGTAGACTAGGTCTTTGCCTATGAAATAGGCTATGTAGTAGTTTATTGCCATTCCGAAAAATCCGCCCAGAATGATAACAGCAAAAGATATGAACGGGTTGAGCATGCCCTTGAATATGAAGTAGCCTGTTGCAGGCAGTATTACCTCGCTTGGCACCGGAAAGGAAGCCGCTTCAAGCACAAGCAGGCCGAAAAGGGCCAGGTAGCCGTATTTCACTACAAGCGAGTAGATTGTGGAGTAGGTAAAGTTGAAGAGCCACGACAGAGAGATTGCGAGAAGCAATGGCATGCTTTACTTTTTGCCTTCTATGCTTATAAACGAAACGCTCTTTCGCATGCTGAATGCTAATAAATATTCGCAGCTAAAGTCTGAATGATGGTATCTTGCGCATTCTTGGCTTCAACGAGTCTACAAACACGCTCAGGCTTATTCCAGACACGCTTGATGACCTGTACTTGCTTGCAAGGATAATAAGCAGTGGCGACGCAGTTGAAGCAAAAACCTACAGGCGCTACAGGCCAAACGAAAGCGATGAAGGCGAGCAGAAGGAAATAATAGTAAAAATTAGGGTGGAAAAAATAGAAATAGACAAGAATGCTTCTAGGCTGAGGCTTACTGGCAAGATACTTAGCGGCAAGCCTGAAGAATATGTTTCCCTTGGCAGCTACCATACTCTAAACATAGCCTGCGGAGAGCGCATTGACATAACCAGAGACGGATGGCCTGGCTACATAAGGGAGATGCTAAAGGAAGCAGTCGATGCTTCAAAAAGGCCAAGGCTCGGAGTAATCGCGCTTGACGATGAAAAGGCTGCAATTGCTTATGTTAGAGGCTATGGCATAGACATAGCAGCAGAGATTTACAGCAAGCTTAGCAAGAAGATGAAGGAGAGCGAGTACGAGCGCCAGAAAAGCAAGTTTTTCGACGAGATAATAAGCAAGATAAATGCGATGCAGGTGGACACTTTGATAATAGCTGGCCCAGGCCTTATGAAAGACGACCTCAAGGAATACATAAAGGCTAACAGGATACAGATAAGCAAGAACATAGCATGGGTAAGCTCAAGCGACGCCGAAAGGTCAGGCATAAAAGAAGCAATTCAAAGCGAAGAGGTTAGCAAGCTTCTTGAGCGTGACAAGATAAAGCAGGAATTCAACTACTTGAATCTGCTTCTCAGAGGCTTAAGCGTGGGCGCTTCCTTTGCAGGCAAGGAGAAAGTAGAAGCTGCGATTGATACTTATGGTGCTGGAATAGTGCTCGTTAACGACTCGGTGATAAACGAGCCGGAGATAAAGCAGCTTCTCAACAAGGCATACGAGCAGCATGCCAAGATTGTGATTTTCAACGCAGATGACGACGCAGGAATGCAGCTAAAGGGCCTTGGCAACATAGCAGCGATAGGCAAGCAGCTGGCTGGCTAGCAGGCAGCTATACGCTAGAAGAAAAGTTAGATATCTTCAAGACCTGTACGCCCGGCGCGCATAAATTGCTCCACAATATTTCAAGGTTATACAAGCCGCCGCCGACAATTACGCCGTTGTTTGTGTACTGTGTGGCGCCTTCCCCGTGCCACGCCGCTCCGTGAAATGCCGAAGACCAAGACGAAACGCTTGCCGGCTTATAATAAACTTCCATTGCGTCGTCAGTAACTATCGTAATGTTTAATGTTGATGAACTGGGTATATACAGGGTTGTTGCAAAAACTGAATATGTTGAATTGTACCTGCCAGGAGTGCTGCAGTCTACATCTGCATTATTTAGGGAATTTACTGGACTGGGAAAAGGAACTACTCTAAGCCCTACGTAAATGCCGCCTATGTAACCAGGAGTGCCAAAAGCGTATTCGAGAACTTTTTTTGAAAGATTGAGAGACAGGAAGCCGCTTCCTGTTACCTCATAATTGGGAAGAATTGGCACAGCAGGATAAGGAGCCAATTGCACGGTTTTTGATCCCTGAAGGGCGAGCATAGTTACAGGTATTGCAAGCGAAGGCGTTGCCGGCGCAGTGAACGAACCAGAATAGTTTGCGCTTTGGTAAGCGCACGAGCTTGTCAAATTGTTTACTCCTGCGTTGCAAGCTTTGGCATAAAGCTGATAAAAGCCCTGAGTATATGTTCCTAGCGAAGGCGCCATGCTGAGCTTTGTGACGCACACAGTGCTCTGGCCAGGCATTACAACAAGAGGGGTGCACGTTCCAACGGCACTTATGCTCCTTATTTGTACTGTTATGTTGCTAATGTTGAGAGGCACGCTTTCAGAGTTTGTAAGCACAAGGGTGAGAAGACCAAAATGATTGGTCGAATTGGAGTAAAACTGCACAAACTGGCAGTATGGCCCTGCAAAGCCGCTGCATTGCGCAGTAGGATAGATCACCGGCGAGACGGTTACAAAGGCAAGCACAGAGATTACTATTCCTATTATTATGAACATGAAGCCGTATGTTGTAAGAAACTCTATTGCTGATTGCAAACGCATGTTTTCGCTCTTTTGATAAGTATAAACAGTATTACTCATAACTTATTATAAATTATATCTGCGCCAACAACAACAGCCAGTTTTATGCCGAAAAGGTAAAAATAATAAGCAGAAAGCTAAATATCAAAATATAGCCATTTTGTGGTATTATGCTGGATTTCGTGCCAAAAAAGCGGCTTGGCCAGAGCTTCCTGATGAATCAGCATATAGCAGAGATAGAGGCAGCTCATGCTGTTGGCAAGAACGTGCTCGAGCTAGGGCCAGGGCTGGGAATACTTACAAAGGAGCTTTGCAAGGTTGCCAAGAAAGTAGTGGCTGTAGAGCTTGACAGACTTCTTTTTCTCAGGCTTTCTCAGGACATTTCAGCAAGCAATCTTAAGCTTGTCAACAAGGATTTTTTCAAGGCAAGCGGAAAGGAGCTCGAGCTAGACAAAATAGACATAATGATAGCAAACATTCCTTACAATCTGTCGAGCAAGACACTTGGGTTTCTTGAAAAGAACCAGCTCCAGGGAGTTCTCTGCCTGCAGAAGGAATTCGTTGAGCACATGCTTGCAAAGCCCAATACGCGTAAGTACTCGAAGCTCAGCGTGATGGCTCAGTTGACTTTTAGCATGACCAAGATAATGGACGTTTCCAGGGGCAACTTTGTGCCTGTGCCTAAGGTCGACTCTTGCATAGTTTACCTAAAGCCTAAGGCGCAGATAAATAACAAAGAGGAAGAGGCGATAAGCGGCATAATGCAGCACAAGAAGAAAACCCTAAGAAACGCTCTTATAGACGCGCTCAAAGGAGATTTGGCCATCGAAGAAATAGAGGAAATCGCGAGAAGCACTGGCCTAGAAAACGAGCGGGTGTTCGCCCTCAGCCCAGAAAGAATCCTTGAAATAGCAAAGCTTGTTTCAAGTAGACTGGATAGGTAATGCAGAGGTCAAAGCGAGAAGAAAGGCTCCTGAATCTGCTTCAGAATGAGGCTGTTTCTTATTTCTTTTTTGAATGCTTCCTCTGCTTTGGCATAGCCTGACTGGCCGAGAAGGGCCTTGTAGTGCATTGGTGCAAACGAGCCTACGCTTGCCATGCTTCTTGCTGCTTCTACTGCCTCTTCAACGCTCATCGTGTATGTGCCTCCTACTGGAATAAGCGCCAAGTCAGCCACTATGTTTTTCATCTCCTCAACAAAGTCTGTATCGCCTGCGTGGTAAATTCTCTTATTTGCTACCTCTAGTATGTAGCCAACCCAGCCGTTGGAGCGCGGATGGAAGTTAAGCCTTTCAGGCTTTATGTTATACGCGGGTATTGTCTCAAAACTTATTCCCTTTGCAGAATAGCTTTTGTTTGGCTCAACCGCAAGCACATTTCCAGAAAGCTTGCTTTTTGCTTCTTTAGGCGCTATTATCTGGGTTTCCCTTTTGCTTATTGCAGCTATGTCCTTTGGGCTTAAATGGTCATAATGCGAGTGTGTTATAAAGATAAGATCAGCCTTAGCCAGTTTCTCAGGCTCCCTAATTCTGAAAGGGTCTATGTAAATCTCGATGCCGCCTGCTTCTATCAAGAAGCCTGCATGATCGATCCATTTCACAAAGTCGAATTCCATGTATAAAAATTGCACAGAAAATTAAATACGCTTATTTATTATTTGCTTTGCTTCTGCTTGTTTATCTCATCAAGAAGCACAGATGCGTAAGATCCGGAAGGAAGCTCGAAGCTAAGCCTAACCGCTTTCGCTTCTTCATCAACGCTGTGCCTTAGGTTCTTTATGTTGACTATTAGCGGCCTATAGGATCCCTTCATGCTGAGCTCTGGCATGCTTCTTATGTTGAAGCTTTCTTTGCTTATCTGCATGCCTTCCATTACTTCTTTCTCGTACTGGTTCTCTGACTGTGTGTCGTAGCCTATTATCCTTGCAACAGGAAATTCGCCGCTTGAAGAGAGCTTGCTTATATCGGGAAAGCCGTACTGGTTCTTGTCGCAGTACACGTCAGTTGAAAAGTCCCTGTTGAGCATTCTCTGATCAAGCTCCTTGTTAAAAATTTCAGACTGCACAGCGTGTATGAACATTATCAGTATGCCCCTTGGCAGCTGCCTTAGCGCTCCTGCATAATCGTTGCTGTTCGCTGCAAGGCGTCTGAGCATTGCCCGCTCTGGCTTTAGATAATTCGGAAATTCCTCAAGCGCTCTTTCAAAGTCAAGGGTTTCGGCAAGCTCCTTTCTTGCTTCCACTGCACGCTCGTTTTTCTCGTTTGTCGTGTTTGTTAAAAATTCAAGCGCCGCTTCCTTGAGTTCATTTCTCAATATGTGCAGTCCTATCTCAACATTGTTGCTACGCATGCCAAAGCGCTGCTCTCCAAAGTAATTTGGCATTTTTCCATTGAGCTCAGCAATTACCTTCTCTGCGTTTTCTGGGGCTTTGCAGTTGCTTATTGTTATTTCAAAGGCGTTGCCCAGGTTGCTCCCGAGCTCGACTTGGCCATTTTGCCAAGCGCCGTTTATGCTGATATCTTTTATTCTTATGTTTTCTAGCATTTCTGCCTTTATTCCATAGATGCTTGCAAGCTGCACAGTCACGGCTTCCCTGTCTTTTGTTCCAGCATAGCTTATAGACTTCTTTCCTCTGCCTAGCCTCTTTGCTATGGCAATCAGAGCCTGCACAGTGTTCCAGTTTGTCTTTTGCAGCACGAATGTTGCAAACTTTCCTTCCGGGTTTTCTGCCTTTCCCAGTTCATTGGCCGTGTAGCGCCTGTTCACTTCAAGAGCAATGCCGGTATCGGTTATTTCCTTGACAATAAAGTCCTCAGGCTTCTGCTTTATGCTGCCAAGCACTCCTTCGCTTTTGCTCATGAATTGCATTTATTCACTGCTTAGTTAGATATATTTAAAAAATGCTACAAGCTAATTGATATATGTTTTATTCCTATTGTTTTTACATTAATCATGTTGCTTGCTGAGTGATATGCTTGCACGAATCAATAATCGAAAGGCTCATATACAAAGCAGTTAAGAGGCACATTGCAGGCACTACGATAAGCTCTGCAATAGAAGCAGCTAAAAGATTCAATGACAAGAACGTGCCAGTGTCTATAACATTCCTGAGCAGCAGCGTGGACACAGTGGCCAAGGCGCGCTACGTCGCTTCTACATATTCAGAGCTACTTCACAGGATTGCAAGGTTTGGGCTCAGGGCCAGCGTACATATTCCGCTTGATGAGATAGGCTTCTCGCTTTCAAGGGATTACGCTACCGAGTATCTCAAAAGCATACTTCAGCTTGGCAACAAGCTTGGCGTTTTCATATGGGCCGAACTTCCCGAAAAACTGAATAGCAAATACTCGCTGCCCGATGCCAAGGGGCTAGGCTATGCTTTAAGCGTTAGCAGGTATGCGGCAGATTCTTTTAGCAAGCCGGCGATAAAGCTCATGTTCAACGAATACTCAAATGTTGAAAAGAAGCAAAAAGGCAAGAATGCAAGGGAAAAAGATAAAGATGATTATAAAAAAGAGCTGGGCATTATAGCAAAGGCGGCGCGAAGCTCAAACTCTGTAGTTTTGCAGTCGCCGCCAGAAAAGCTCATTCACAGGCTTCTCAAGATGCAGCAATACAAAAAGTCTTTAATCTTTGAGTTCCAATTAGGCTATGAGAAAAAGGAGCTTAATAGCGTAATGAAGAGGGGATGGCGCGCTAGCGTCTTCGTGCCTTTCGGCAAGGGCTGGGTCGATTTCGCTACAAACAGGATACAGGGCCATTACACTCATCTGCTTGCAAGCAAGCTTCTTGAGAATAGGGAAAAGGTGAAATAGTGCAGAAAGCTAATGTTGCCTTTGTTACCGGCGGCAACGGCAGGCTTGGCAGCAGGATCTGCTCGCTTCTTCTCAACAACGGCTACACTGTCAGGGCGCTTGTAAGGGACAAGTCATGCATTACTTCCCTGCCAGCAGGCGTTATACCTTTTCTTGGCACCCTTGACGATACAGGCGTTCTTGACGAGGCAACAAAGGGCGCATCTTTTGCAATACACACTGCTGCTATTGTAGGCGAAGCCAATACAACTGTTTCAGAGCTGAAGCACGTGAACGTAGAAGGCACAGAGAATGTAGTGAATGCGTGCCTTAACAATGGCTGCAAGCGCATACTGTTTACAAGCACCATAGATGTTTATGGCAAGGACCGCAAAGAAGCAATAACAGAGGAAACGGAGCCAAAGCCCACAGACAGGTATGGCTACAGCAAGCTCGCTGCAGAGCATGCAATAACAGGGAGCGGATTGGCCTATACCATATTCAGGATAGCAACGATCTATGGGCCTGGCTTCGAGTCGCATTTCTTCAAGATGTTCAGGTCTATTCTAGAGAATAAGGTAGTAATAATAGGCGACGGAAAGAATCACATGGCAATAGTTCATGTTTATGATGTGCTCGATGCGTTCATGATAGCGGTGCAGAGCGATGCGAGCGAAAACCAGGTATTCAATCTTGGCGACGGCGTGGCGCACACCCAGGAAGAGCTGATAGACACTGCAGCTGAGCTGCTCAACGCAAAGAAGCCTGAAAGGCACGTAAGCAAGGCTCTTGTCACATTTCTTGCAAAAAAGAAGGGGCTTGACAGCGATGAGCTTAGGTTTCTTACGTCAAACAGGATACTTGACATAAGCAAGCTGAAGCAGGTTCTCGGGTTCGAGCCAAAGGTCGACATAAAGACTGGCGGCGCAGAGCTCGTAAACATGTTTATGAAAAACCAAAGGTGATTTTCTGAAAATAGGAAAGGTTGAAAAGCAAATAAACGAGATGCTCGAAGAGAAAGGCGCACTGATGTTCATGCTCATAGATCCGGTAGACTATGCTTCTCCAGAGCTTGCAGCAAAGGCAGGCATAGATTCGCTAGACGGCGGTGCAGACTGTCTTCTCATCGGCGGCAGTATAGGGGCGCAGGGTGAGCTTCTTGACTATGTTGCAAAGAGGATAAAAGAGGAAACAAAAGGGGACAAGCCCATTATACTGTTTCCAGGCAACATAGCTACGATAACAAAATACGCGGACGCGATTTATTTCATGTCGCTGCTCAATGCCAGAAACCCGTATTGGCTGATACAGGCACAGCTTCTCTCAGCGCCTCTAATAAGGCAGCTTAACGTCGAGCCATTGCCTGTTGGCTACATAGTGGTTGTACCTGGTGGAACAGTGGGCTGGGTCGGCGACGTGAACCTTGTTCCAAGGGAGAAGCCCAAGATAGCGGCATCGCTCGCCCTTGCGGGCGAGTTCCTGGGCAACAGGTTCATTGTTACAGATACAGGTTCTAACCCGAAGCTCCAGGGTTATGGTCCTATACCTAGCGAGATGATACGTGCTGTAAAAAGCGTGCTAAACGTTCCTTATATAGTTGGCGGGGGCATAACAAGCACAGAAAGGCTCAGAAACGTTTTCAGGGCAGGCGCAGACATTGTGCAGATAGGCACGGCTCTCGAGCAGGCAGGCGCGGTAAAGAAGCTTGTAAGCTCGTTCGCAAAAGTGGTAAAAGAAGAAGGGGCAGCGAAGAAAAAAGAGCAGTGAGTGCCTTGCGCGAGCTTGCTTCTGCTGATTTGTTTGTGCTTGTTCAAGAGCTTAAGCAGAAGCTAGAAGGCAAGAGGCTCAATAACTTCTACGACTTGGGCTCCGGTTCTTTCAGGCTAGATTTCGAGGAAGGAGCAAGCATGTATGTACTGCTTAACCACTGCTTCAACGAGACGAAGTTCAAGGAGCAGGCAGAATCGGCTTCTGAGTTTGCGATTTCGGTAAGAAGGAAGATAAAGGGCATGCGCCTTGAGGGCATAAAGCAGCACGGGCTTGACCGCGTTGTCATACTGAGCTTTGCCGGAGTTGAAAAGCACCTGCTGATTTTCGAGATGTTTGCAAAGGGCAATGTCATACTTGCCGACA
>ERZ1669250.236-NODE-236-length-28623-cov-6.620975_pt1 | contig 28623 bp, 32 predicted proteins | sample MGYA00579295_ERZ1669250 | MGnify/ENA primary metagenome ERZ1669250 (study PRJEB41166, sample SAMN08046056) | hot springs metagenome | biome: hot spring; feature: acid hot spring; material: thermophilic sediment; isolation source: thermophilic sediment from acid...
CTAATTTATTTAATTCTTTTTTGTACTATTGCTGGATAAACGTTTCTAATTCCTTCTATAGACTTTATTCCATCAATGATATCTTTTGTTTTATCCCTTTCTATTAAAATTCTTATTATTGCAACATGATCTCCAGTTGTCATGTATATTTCTTTAACGAATTCCATTTTTTCAAGTTCTGATATAACATCTAAAAGATTTTCAGGTTTTATATCCAATCCTATTATTATGTCATCATATGAAATTAATGACGATTCGACATAATAGCATTCTTTTAAAATACCATATTCCTTGAGCTTTTTAATCCTCATTGCAACAGTTGATCTTGGTATTCTTAAATAATTTGAAATGTCATCCAATTTCACATTTGGATTTTTTATTAATGTATCAATAATTTTTAAATCCAATTCATCAACCATATAATTGTAAATAACTTTTAAATTAATAAATTTTTTCAACAATTTTTGAATAAAATCTAAAAATTTTAGAAAAAAGAAAAATTTTTATAGATAAATTACATTATAGTATTAAGGTGATCTAAAATGGATGGAAAATTTCCTTTAATAGGTGAAAAATTCCCGCACTTGGAGGTAATGACGACCTTTGGAAAGAAGGTATTGCCTGAAGACTTTTCTGGGAAATGGTTTGTTTTGTTCAGCCATCCTGGAGACTTTACTCCAGTATGCACAACAGAATTCTATTCATTCGCTCAAAAGTATGAAGATTTCAAGAAATTGAACACCGAATTAATAGGCCTAAGTGTTGATTCTAACATAAGCCATATTGAATGGGTAAGATGGATAAAAGAGAAGCTCAACATACAGATACCATTCCCAATTATTGCTGACCCAATGGGTGAAGTTTCAAAAACACTCGGAATGATACATGCAGAATCTAAAACTACAACTATAAGGGCTGTTTTCGTTGTAGACCCAAATTCAACTATTAGACTAATATTATACTATCCTATGGAATTGGGAAGAAATATCAATGAAATACTAAGAATTGTTAAAGGATTACAAGTATCAGATAAATATGCTGCAGCTTTACCAGCAAACTGGCCAGAAAATGAAATCATTGGAGAAAAGGTATTAAATTCACCACCTAAAGATGTTACATCTGCAGACGAGGTTTTGAAAAAATACAAGGGATATGATTGGTGGTTAACATATAAAGAAATTCCAGAAGATGAGGTAAAAATAGCAAAAATGTTCATATCAATCAAGAAGTAAATTTTTATAAATTTTTTTAATTTTTTATTTTAACATAAGTACAGCCTGTGCATGAGGTACCTTTTTTATATACAATATATTATTTTTATCCACGATACCTTCTTCAATTGCAATATTTATGACTCTTTTACCAACAAGATTTATTATTGTTGCACTTTTTAAATATGATATAAATTCCTCCTTATCTACATATCTTTCATGGTAAAAACTTTCATAAACATTTAATGTTAGTTCACCCTCTTTAAATTCCTTTCCCAATAATTCAGAATCGCATGCAGCCAAAACAAATTCACCATTAACTTTCCACATCTTTATTGAAATGTTTTTCTTATTTTTCATTCAATTCATATGAGATTATAAAAAAAAGTTATATGAATTGTATTATTCTACTATTATGATGTTAAGTAATATCACGGAAAAAATAGATAATATGGAATATTCATCATTTCATAGAAAGGTATTTCTGCTGTCCGCTGCAGGTGTATTTCTTGATGGATACGATCTTTTTGTTATAAGTATCGTACTTTTATACATAACATCATGGATAAATGAATATCCTCCAAATATGAGGGGATTATACACAGGATTACTTGCATCTTCTGCATTGATAGGCATGTTTTTTGGTGCATTAATTTTCGGCCATTTTACAGACAAAATTGGTAGGAAATTCATGTATTTAATAGACCTAATATTTTTTGTGTTTTTTGCAATTTTATCAGCTCTTTCCCAAAATTTAATACAATTAATAATTTTTAGATTTCTTTTAGGATTTGGTATTGGCGCAGATTATCCAATAAGTTCTACATATGTGAGTGAATTTTCACCAAAAAATGTTAGAGGTAAAATGATAGCAAAAACATTTATGTTTTGGGGTATAGGTGCATTTTCAGCATCCATCGTTGGATTTATACTTTATTCTTTACAACCCTTAGGATGGGATACCTGGAGACTAATTTTGTTAACTGGTATATTTCCAGCAATAGTAGTAATAATATTTAGATCATTAATGCCAGAATCACCAAGATGGCTTGTTTCTAAGGGTAAAAGTGAAGAGGCAATAAAAATCTTGAAAAAGTTAAACGTTGAAACTGAGGGAGATTTAAATGTAGATAATTCTGAGGAAATTTATTCTTTCAAAGATATGTTGTCTCCACTATTTATAAGAAGGACATTATTTTCATGGCTGCCTTGGTTTTTCATGGATATAGGGGTTTATGGAATTAACATATTTCAACCAATAATATTGCAAACACTGGGTTTTACGGATAAATATTCAATACTTGGAGCCTCAATCTCCTATTTCTTTGGAATTATAGGATTCATATTGGCAATATTATTAATAGACAAATATGGAAGATTAAAACTTCAAATATTTGGATTTTTGGGAATGATAATTTCCCTTATTTTGATTTCTATTTTGATAAATATTAATTTCATTGTTACGTTAATATTTTTTGCTTTGTTTGAAATATCTCAAAATGGAGGACCAAATACTACAACTTGGTTGGTTCCTCTAGAACTATTCCCAACTAGATTGAGGGCCACAGCCCAGGGTTCTTCTACAGCCATATCTAGGCTCGGAGCAATTACAGGGGTATTGATTTTACCTATCCTGAAATCTTATTTGAATATTTATTACACAATAATGATAATTTCCATACTTTTAATCTTTGGTTTACTATTTACAATAATATTTGGTGAAGAAACAAAAGATCTTACATTGGAGGAATCATCAAGCGTGTTTAAAGAATTCTCAAAACCAGTATATACAATGATTGAAAACTTAAATAAAGCATCAAAATTGTTGTATGAATTATCTGTAGATTCTGAGAAAAATATAGAGAATGTCAAATTGATAAAAGAATTAGAGCATGAAAATGATAAAATTTCAGGAGAAGTATATAGAAAATTAAACAGAAAAGTAAGGATGCCAATTGAGAGGAATGACATATTCTATCTGGTTTCTTCCCTAGATGATATAATGGATGCAATTGAGTCAACAAGTAAAAAAATATACATTTATGGATTGGAAAAAAACAATCCCAATATAATTGCATTAGCAGAAATAAACAATAAATCTGTGAGTGAAATAACTACTGCTGTTAAAAATGTGTTCAAAATTAGACTTGGAGAATATGAAGAAATTTTAAACATTTGTAATGAAGTCCACAGACTGGAAAATATGACAGATGATATAGTTGATGCATATTTGAAGGAATTAATTAAGGAAACAGATATCAAGAAATTTTTGACAATAAAGGAAATTGCGGAAAATATGGAGAAAATTACGGACAGATGTGATGATGTGGGAGATATAATAAAGGAGATGGTTGTTAGATATTCTTGAATTTTTTAATTTTTTCTTTTAATAATTAAAATTGTTAAATCACTAAACTTTTTATCCATTATTCTTAAATCTCTTAAATACATGTTATATGTTTTTTCATCCTTTAAAGTAAGATTTTCATATATTATGGTTTCGATATCCCCTGATATTCCATTTAAAATGAGGTATTCAGCTATTTCTTTTGGCATAAAATCCCATGGCCTTGGTAATAAAATTACATTTCTATTTCCTTCCCTAACATATTTTAACAACTCTTCCTTTTCGTATTCTAGAGAACCACTTTTATGAAATGTTATAAATACAGATTCTTCAAAAGGTATTTCTGACTTTGATAAAGCAATTTGAATTGAACTTATTCCAGGAATTATCTTAATATTATTATAAAAAGATTTTATTTTCTGAATAAACTGAATATCAGAAAAATTTGGATCGCCGTAACAAACTATAACACACTTAATTCCTTTTCTTGCTTCCTCAGAAATAAATTTTAACATTTCCCTTTCATTTTTATAATCAATTATAATTTTTTGGCCTTTGATATATTTTTCCACAACATTTATAGCAGAATTAAAACCGGCGACACAATCCGCATCATTCAATATATTTTTGCCATAAATAGTAATAAAATCTGGATCCCCAGGACCAACGCCCAATATGTATATTTCATTCATTATTATACCCCTCTTTATATTTTGGATTTATAATAACAAGAACGCTCAGCCAGTAAAATTGATCCAATTTTGTTAATTCCTCTAAGCTTGTTTTAATTACTTTTTGATCAGGAAATGATAGCTTTTCAAATACTATTGCTTCAGTTTTTCCATCAATACCGTTTGATATTAAATATTCAGCTGCATTTTGTGGTAAAAAATCTGGTCCAACTAACATTATTATGTTTCTAAAGAAATCCTTAAATGATTTTAGCATAAATTCTTTCTTTTTCTCTATATCTCCTCCATCATGAAATGATATTATTACAGATTCATCAATATTTATATTTGCAAGCGAGGCTGCTATCTGTACTGAGCTTATGCCAGGTATTATTTCAATTTCAAAATCATTGAATATTTTTAAAAGCCTATTTAGGCCAGAGGATATACATGGGTCTCCTACCCTCAAAACAACAACTGTTTTTTCAGTGTTTTTATACTTATTTGCTACTTCTATGGCCTTTTCGATATAATTCTTTAGATTTTGTAGATAAATTTCCTTTCCTTTAACAATATCCATTACAGGATATAAATCCAAATCCCAGCCTAAAACTATATCGGATTTACTTATAATTTCCTTTGAAATTTCTGTAAGATATTTCGAATTTCCAGGACCAACACCTACGATGTATACTTTAGCCATGATCGTTTTACCATTTTTTATTAAAACAAAAATTTATTTAAACTCTCCCAAAATTATTATTTTAAAGATTTAAAAAATAAAAATCTAAAAACAAAAAAATTAAATAATTTTTACAATTATTAACAACGATGGTTCAAGAAATAAATTTCAAGATCATTTCAAAAGGGAAAGATTATATTGAGGCTGAAGTAATTAATTCAGATAATACAATCATAAGACCACTTGTTGAAGAAATATCAAGAGACCCTATGGTTGTTGAGAGTAAATATTATATAGATCACCCAACGATTACAAATCCTATTATATATATAAAGGTAAAGGAAGGTAAACCACAAGCTGCATTAAAAAGAGCATTAAGGAAAATGGCTAAATATTTTGAAGACCTTGAAAATGAATTGAACAAGGTGCTACCATAAATTCATTTTCCTATATCAGCAACAACCTGATACTTTCCATAATATTTCCTCTGCTCTTTTGGAACCTTTACAACTACCCTAATGGGTCCAAATGGTATCTCCTGTTCCATTGATACTTTATTTTCAAGTTCTAAAAATAATAATGCCATCAATACTTTTATTGAATCTTCCTTTGTACCGTCTTCAATTTCTCCTTTGTAAAATTCATCATCCATCTCTTTTATCCTATTCCAAATCTCTTCTATTTCTTCCTCTATGCTTTCCTTGTGGACCCTCTCCATTATATCTATTTTATATTTCTCTAACTGCTTTTTATTTTCAATCTCCTTTTTCCTTTTCTCCGATTCTTTTAATGCTTCGTCAAGAGCGTTAATTAACTCTACAATTGTTACAGGCCTTTCCTCATTTCTTCTTATCGGTTCAGATATTGGGATATTATCAACAAAAAATTCACCGTAGTCAAATTCATCATAAAAATCTTCAGGTTGTTTGAAATCGATAGGCTCCCAAAGATCATAGTAGTCTGTATTTGTTCCCATTACCTTGTCTAGCAAGACCTGGCTCTTTTTGAATAATATTTCCCATGCAAGCTCTATCAATATTCCTGCCGATATAAAGTCCAATATATGTTCATTTTTTAATTTTTCAAGATACAATTTTGTAAATCTAACTAAGTCAATGTTCATGGGATCAAATTTTTCCTCTATTACCAATTTAAAGGCAGCCATTATTGCCCTTATTCCAGGGTCTGATTCAAATGCATATTCTCTCTCTTCATTTTCAATCTTTTTCATTATATTTATTATGTCTGGATTATCTTTATTAATGTTCAAAATCTCTAATAATTTATCATTGTCCATATTCAGCCACCTCTTCTTGATAAGTTTCTTCATAAATCTTGGATATTCCATCTGGAGACAATGTTACCCCTATTACATGGTCTGCATACTTCAATACAACCCTTCTCAATGAAACCACAATAAACTGAGCCCTTGTTGAATTCTCCTTCAATATTCTAGCAACATTCTCAGCATTGAAGGCATCTAAAAACATATCGCTTTCATCAAATAAATAGAATGGAGATGGTGTATACTGCTGTATTGCCAAAATAAATGTTAAGGCTGTCAAGCTTTTTTCTCCACCACTTAATGCTTCAAGCCTTATCATCTTCTTTCCCTTTGGTTTTGCTTTTATGACAAGACCTCCTGCAAATGGGTCTTCCTCATTTTCTAAATACATTATTGCCTCTCCACCATCTGTTATCCTTGAATATATGTTTATGAAATTCTCCCTTATTGACCTGTATACATCCAAAAATCCTTCCTTTTTCTTTATATTTAATTCTTCCATTAAGGATATTAGATTCTTTTTCTCATTTTGAAGATTCTCATAATCTTTCAATATTCCATCCAACCTTGATTTTTCCGATTCATATTCTTCTATGCTTTTCATATTTACAGGTTCTAATGATTTCATTGTTTCTTCAGAATAATCTATAGTTTTCTTCAGTTCATTTACACCTGGAACAGGTTCTGTTACATTTATATTCATCATATTGTACTCATTCAGAGCATTTTCAAGTTCCTTTTTATTTGATGCAATCCTTGTTTTTAAAGTTATTATAAAATCGTTTTTCCTTGAGAGATCGTTATTTTTTAATGAAATTTCATTTTCAATCTTCTGGATATCGTTTACAAGCTTTTCCCTTTCATTCCACAACTTTTTGGCATTCTCTTCATATATCATGTTTATTTCATTCAACTTATTTATTTCCGAATGTATTGATTCCAATTCTTTCATTATTTTATTTATCTCTTCCTGTTTTGATGAAAATTCTTCATTTAACTTCTTTATCCTTTCTTCAATCGATTTTAAGTTTTCATCTATGCTCTTTATGCTATTTTCTTCATCCTTAATCAAAATAATTATTGCAGAATATTTGCTGTTAATATTTTCAAGCTCATTCTTTAATTCTTTTACCTTTTTCTGTATATCCATTGGAGCAAAAGAGTCGATCTTAATTCTAATGTTTTCAATGTCTTTTTGCATATATACCTTCTTTTCTTCTATGGATTTTAATTCATTTTCATATTCTGAAATCTTTGTTTCAAGCTCCCCTTTCTGTTTGTACATTGATGAAAGTTCGCTCTTTGTCTTGTTCAATTTTTCAACGTTTTCCTTTATGATTTTTTCATATACTGAAGAATCCTCAACCTTTTCAGAAGACAATTCCTGTATCTCTTTTGTTATTTTGTCAATCTTTTGATTTACCTCTTTTAATTCATTATCAACATTTTCCCTTTCAATTGTTAATTCCCTTAATTCTTTTGATATTTTTTCAAGATCACTCTGTATTGATACCTTCTCAGGTTTTTGAACATAACCACCTATCATGGCACCACTGGCTTCTATGAGCTGGCCATCCTTAGTTACAATTCTCACACCACCCATTAATCTCCTAGCAGCATCCAAATTTTTAACAATAATTGTATCTGAAAAAACATACCATAATGCAGATTCGTACTTTTTGTCATATTTTATTAAATCCAAAATAAGACCTATTGTATCTGGATCGTTTAATGCTAACAACGCCTTTCCCCTAGGTCGGCCAATTGTTAATTTATTCAATGGTAAAAATGTTGCAATTCCTCTTCCAGTCTTTTTAAGATGTTCAATACACTGCGCTGCAACTGAATCGTCTTCAACAATAATTGAGTCCAATCTATTTCCACCAGCAACATATATAGCAAGGTCTAAATCTTTCGGTACATCTATAATCTCTTTTGCAGTTCCGATAATTCCTTTTATTATATTTTTATCCCTCAATTCCAGAATTTCATTTATTGCATCCTGTCCATGTATGGCTTCAAATTTTGCCTTATTCTTTTCATAAATTCTTGACAATGTCATTATTTTTTCATCCAATTCTTTCATTCTTTTTCTCAATTCATTCTCTCTATTTTTCAGTGTATAATATTCCTTTGAAAGTTCTTCATATTTGCTTTTCCTATTTTTCTCCTTGTCCTTTATATTGTCGAGCCTCCATTCGGCATCTTTTATTTCCAATTCATATTTCTTCTCATCCTCTTCCAATGATGCAATTTTATCAATTAAGGAAGAATATTTTTCCCTCAGTGATGATAAATAGGATTGTTTAATTGATAAATCGTTAAGTATTTCATTTAGCTCGTTCTGTTTTTTGACATACTCCTTTTGTAAAATAACCATGTCATTTGACGATGTGGACATTTTATTTTCATGATTTTCCAATTCCTTTTTTATTCTTTCAATTTCATTTTGAAGTTCATTTTTAATTCCTAAGTTTTTATTATATTCTTTTTCCAATTCTGATTTCTTATCTTTTAATTCTTTTTTCTTCGATTCTAAAATCTTCTTTTCTTCTTTTATTTCATCTAATCTCATTTGCAAATCTTCGCGTCTTATGTTTAGCTTTCCATTTTGCAATTTTAGTTCATCAATTCTATTTTTAATTTTAATCTGCTCCTCTCCACCACCTTTTTTTAAATTTTCATCAATCGTACTAATTCTCTTTTTCTTTTCTTCCTCCTCTTTTAATAAACTTTCATATTCATTTTTAATACTGTTAATTTCATTTTGAATTGTTATTATCTCATTTTCATCGCCATCGATTTGAGCCTTTAAATCCTTAATTTTCCTATATGCCAATGCAGCCCTTGCATATTCCAATTGCTTTTTTAATTCAATATACCTTAATGCAACATTTCTATCCCTTTCTAAAATTTCAAGTCTATCTTTAATCTCTTTTATTAAAACATCCAATTTTGATATATTTTCATCTACCTCAAACTTTTTCCTTTCAGCCTGGGCAATCTCTTCATCATATTTTGTTATGCCAGATATTTCTTCGAGAATCTTCCTTCTCTCAATTGGAGACATTTCAACAATCCTTGTAATATCACCCTGCTGTACAATGTTATAACCATCTGCAAATATCTTTGCCTTTGACAAAAGGTTTGTAAAATCTTGAAGTCTTGCTTTTTCATCATTTATGTAAAAATAACTAACGTAATCATCTTCACTCTCTTTTTTTATAATTCTAGTAAATTTTACTTCATCCGATTCTATTGGTATTTCCCTGTCCTTATTGTCAAAAACCAATGAAACTTTACAATAATCTGCTGGATTTTTCTCCTTTCCACCATTGAAAATTAAATCTGTTAACTTTTGGGCCCTTAATACCTTGCTGCTCCTGGGCCCTAAAACAAATAATATTGCATCTGAAATATTACTTTTACCTGAACCATTTGGGCCACTGACACCAGTGAATCCTTTTTTAAATTCTATTACCGTTTTTCTTCCAAAACTTTTGAAATTTTCCATTTCTAATCTTTTTAAATACATATTTTATCACCGTGTCAGTTTAATGTATGCCAATTATATTATATTCATAAGCCAATATTTAAATTTTTGTCATAAAATACCAAATTTATTATTATAATTTTCAAAATGACAAAAATTTATTATTTTATAAAACAATGGATATCAGTGATGATAACAAAAGATGATGTGGTGAATGTATTAAAAACTGTCATAGATCCAGAGATAGGACTTGACGTAATCAACCTAGGCCTTGTTTATGAAATTAAAATAGAGGATGATGAAATATATATAAAAATGACAATGACAACGCCAGGATGCCCATTGACCGCATGGATTTTAGCAGATGCAGAAAATAAGCTAAGATCTCTTCCAGGTGTAAAAAATGTTAAGATCGATTTAGTCTGGGATCCTCCATGGTCTGTAGATATGATAAGTGAAGAGGCGAGAAAGCTTTTAGGATTGTAACTTAAATATCAAAAATAACGAAAATTTCACCATTCTCTTTTACGCTTATCATATGATATGTTACCGCCTTAATGAGCAACTTAGAACCATGTTTAGATTTGTTATAATTTTCACCGAACAGCTTTGCATTTAAAGAATTATTTTTTAATTCTACCTTAACGTCTGAAAATACAAACTTTTCTACTTCAAATATATATAAAATTTCAGTCAAAAATCTAACCAGCAAAGATTCCAAATCGTCTGCGTTGATATTCACATCCATACTGAATCTATTTTCTACCTTTTCTATGTCTATCATTAAGGATAGCATTCCTAATGCAGCTTCCCTAAAAGCATTCTCGAGACTGTCAGATTTTATTTTCAATCCAATATCGGCTGTATGTTCTACAATTTCATACATATAACGGGCGCAGGGGGATTTGAACCCCCGACCTACAGCTTAGGAGGCTGCCGCCCTATCCATGCTAGGCCATGCGCCCTCAATATTTTTTATTAATTTAAAATACTAAAATTTTGTTATTTCTTAAATGATAGATAATAACATAAATATTATGCTCATATTAATTGATATAAATATTATCCATAACATATATTTTCTGCGCTTTGAATTTGCCAATTCTCCCATAATTTTTTCGTTTGATGATATCTCTATTGTATAATACAAAGGTATTGGCAACAATATTGTATTGATTATCATAGAATCTACCATAACATCAATAAACTTTGGATATAATAGAATTATAATGGATGCTGGAATTATCTCTATAAAATATATGGTGTAAAAAAATTTGGCCTTTTTAACGTGTAAATTTAGGCTTCCCGGTAAATCAAGTAAATCCGCCATAGACCATGCTGAAGATAGTGAAATTACAACTCCTGATAGAAATCCTGCACCAACAATGCCTATTGAAAACAAATATGGAAATATTGCCAATTTTGCTTTATTGAATACCGTTATAAAATTTGAAACGGATATGTTGAAATCCTTTGCTGGATAAAATAAAATTGTAGATGTATATATAATGGAAATCATCAAAATTTGACTTACAATAGCACCTATCAATGTCTCTTTTCTTTCAATTTCCAAATCCTCCTTTTTAAGATTTTTATCTATAACCGCATATTCTTGGTAAAATATCATCCATGGCATTATTACAGCGCCTATGTTTGCAACTATTAAAGATAAATAGCTATAGGAAAATATTGAATTGAAGGATAAAATTGTATCGAGAATTTTAAATGATGGTTTTACAAGGAATGATATTACTATAAATGCAAATAATAGTAATGTTATGAATAATAAAGAATTTTCAACCTTTTTATATGATCCCCTTAAAACCAATATGGTATGAAATATTATAACAAAAATCAAAGATATTATAATAGGTATTCCAAAAAAGCTCAAGGCAAATGATATACCTGCAAATTCTCCTACGAATCCTATAACATTTATTATTGAAAATATTATTGTAAGGATTTTTATTTGACTTTTTGAGTAATTTTCTTTTACTATATTTATAAAACCTTTTTTGGTTGCAATTCCTATCCTAGCAACGCTTTCTTGAACGAAATATAAAGGAATTATTAAAATTAGCATTACCCATATGAATGATAGGCCAAAAGATGCACCGGATACAAGAGCCGTTATGACACTAGGAGAATCTACATCTGCGATCATAACAATCCAGCCAGGGCCAAAGAGTAAAAGATATTTTAATAGCTTATTCATCTAATTGCACCACCCTGATAACCATTAAATCCCTATTATCAATTGGAAATTTTCCATTATCTGTTTTTACGATTGAATAATCTTCGAACTTTTGAACTATTTCAATTAATTTTCCAGGAAAAATGCCAATGGATTTAAATTTATAGAGTATGTCCTTTTCTTCAAACGTTATTCTTTCTACAATGTATTTTTTGTTTGTTTCAGCTTCATTCAATTTTAAATTACTCCCTGGCTCATCTATATTAAATTTGTTGCCATGTGGGCATGATTTAATTTCACTAATTTTTTTCATTATATATTTTTCTATTTCATCCTTTATAACATGCTCGAATTGATGGGACAATCTATGGCATTCCTCCCATGGAACATTCAAAAAATAAAATAGATATGCTTCAGCAATCCTATGTCTCCTGACCACTTCCTTTGATATGTTATAACCTTTTTCAGTTAACAATATCCCCTTTCTAGGTATTCTTTTTATTATACCTTCCTTTTCTAACCTCTTTATTTCATCGTTTACAGCTCCAGGAGTTATGTTCAAAATTTCTCCAATCTTTGATATTTTTGCAACACCAAAACTTTCCTGGAGCTCAAAAATAGTCAAAATATAATCTTCAAATATATAATTAATGGAACCCATATTTTTTATTAATGGCAACATTAATTATAAATTTTACTTTAAAGTATATATCAAAGAATTATTTTATTTATATTAATGATATTTAGTGGAATAGAAAGCAAATTGCCAATGGCCTTGAATCATTTGATTAACGTGATTTCAAATGGAAGCCTTATATTTGGCCTTATTATAGTAATGATTGCGATTATCATTATATTATTTTCTGAATATTTTATGCAAATCTTTTTATTAGGATACTTGATTTTAATTTTTATATTCCTTGGAATCATGCAAAATTTAGGAATTAAATTGCAAATTATAATGATCGTTGCATTTATAATATTCATGCCATTCCTTTACCTTGGGTTTAAATATTCATTTTCAATAGTTATAATTAATATAATGATGTTTGGATACGCCTTGATTTTTTACAAATTCTTTGAAAATATTATTTTCAATCCAATTTTTGCATCCGTTTTTATTTTACTAATATTTACATTTTCAATTATTACATTCCTTTTAATATTGAAATTAAAGCTTAAAAGTATTATAATCAAGGAGGAGGTATAATGTTATCAAATTATTTGAATTATATAAATAATCAACCATCTATATTGATCTTATTACTTGTATTGACCATATTAATTTCATTTGAATTTAGCGTCTATGTTAAAAGTCTAAGGATTATTGGAACTGGGGTATTCGTTTCATTTTTAACTTATCTCGGACTATATATTGCATTTTTTGGATATTCACAATCTTATCTAAATTTATTTATATTTGCTGTTGCATTATATTTGATTTTTATTTTCCTTACATTTTATATTTCAGTTTTAATATTTTTAATGTATTTTGTTGATATTTTATTTATAGAAGAAACATATTTTAAAATGAACTATTTAAATATTGAAACCATAATAATAGCCTTTGCAGTTAGCATTATATTAACATTATTCATAAGATTCTTTGCTTGGTTACTTCAGGAAAGATTTAATGAAATTGATAAAATGATTTCAGAAATAAAGAAAAGGGAAGAGGAAAAACATGGAAATAGAAGTAAAATATAGGATAAATAATATCGAGGATTTGGAAAAAAAGATCGTCGAATTAGGAGCAGAATATTTAGGTGAAGTTATTGAAAGCGATTTCTATTACAATCATCCCTGTAAAGATTTTTCAAAAACTGATGAGGCCATCAGGATTAGACAATGTGAAAAAGGTATTTTATTAACATATAAAGGACCTAGGGAAAAATCGGATTATAAGATTAGAGAAGAGATAGAATCAATAGTTGATGAAAATATATTTGATATATTAGAAAAATTGAATTTCAAGAAAATTGCAAATATTATAAAAAAAAGGAAAAAGTATAGAATTTGGAATGTAAACATACTTTTGGATAAAGTTGAAAATCTTGGAAATTTTATTGAATTGGAAATTTTTGATGAGAATTATATACAAAATATCGAAAAATTGATAAATATTCTTAATTTGAAAGAAAAAGAAAATAAAACATATTTAGAACTATTTTTAGGTGATAAAAATGAATTATGATGAATTTATCAAGAAAATAAAAAAGTATTATATTGGAGAATTAAACGATTCAAAGATATACGAAGAGCTTGCAAAATACGAAAAAAATAAAACATTTTCTGAAAAGTTGAAAAATTTATCTACTATGGAAAAATACCATGCAGAATTTTATAAAAATTTGTTAAAAAAGAGAAATGTTGAAATTCCAATAAAATTTTCAAATTTAATCGTAAAAAAGGCTAAAATATTTAGGAAAATATTTGGCCTAAATTTGACCTTGAAATATTTTGAAAGAGCTGAAAATAGAACAGTAAGAGATTATTATGAAATATTGGATTCTGGATATTTAGAAAATGAAGAAAAAGAGATAATGAAAAAAATCATTGAAGATGAGGCAGAACATGAAGATTTTTTTGAGCAAAGTTCTTACGAAGTAAAAGAAAGAACAGATAGAATAAAAGATTCTGTCTATGGAATATCTGATGGTTTAGTGGAAGTACTTGCAAGCGTTTCTGGTCTTGCACCAGTTATAATAAACCATATATTTGTTGCAATCGGAGGATTTTTAGTAGGAATTTCTGGAACGCTATCTATGTCCTTAGGCGCATATTTATCCTCAAAAGCTGAAAAAAATTACAACGATTCAAAAATAAGGACTAAAAAGATTATTGGGAAAAGCCATGAAGAGCAAAATGTAGCAAATCCTATCAAATCTGCTCTTTACACGGGAATATTTTACATAATAGGTGCATCAATACCAATTTTGTCTTATTTCTTTTTTTCTGGAATAATAGCAATAATAGTATCATTCACACTTGTTATAATTACAGAGGCGATTTTAGGTTCCATAATTGCTTTATTAACAAACAATTCAATTTTGAAGTCTGCAATCGAAAATTCTGCCATGACATTCTTTGCAGCTCTTGCTACATTAATACTTGGTACGTTTATACACAGTTATTTCCACATTAATATTTAAAATTTCAAAACTTTACCTGTCTCTACTTCTATATATTTTTCAGGATAATTTTTCTTGAAATAGTTTTTTGCTTCATCACCACTACAATGGCATGGTGATATGTAATCAAGAAAATTACCTAAATCTTGAATTTCAGATAATGGGGGTGAATGAAAACCACCAATTAAATAGTATATTCTTCCAAATTTTTCAAAAACATATTTAACAATGTTTTTGATTCCCGGATGACTACATCCAACAAATGTAAATACTTTACCATTCTCAATTATTATTAATGATTGTTCTGGAATCTTGCCATTTTTAAAAGACCCTGTTGAATAAATATATTCAGATATTTTGTAAAATGTATCTATTTTTATCTGCTTAAATCCTAAATTTTCAACATCTTTGGATATTTCTGGCATATATACTCTAATATTTTTATTACTTATTGATCCAATACCTCCAACATGATCCCAGTGGTTGTGGGAAATAAATATAAAATCTAAATTGTTTAAATCTACATTCAATTTTTCTGAATTATATTTTAGTATTGAATCTTCAGGCCCTGTGTCAAACAATATTCTCTTTTCTCCAAATTCTATGAATATTGATAGACCCCAACCATTTTTGTAACCATTTCCAGGTTGGTTGTCATTCAGTATTTTTAATATCATTTTTACTTCTCCGTATATTTTCTAATGGATGTAAATGGTTGGAATGGCTTTCCATTTCCCCTGAAGAATTTTGAGAAGAATTCCACATAATGCAACCTTGCTCCCTGAATTCCAGGCTCGAATATAGCAATTAATATATTCACAGAATGGCCTATTATCAATACAATAAACGCAAACATTATGTGAAGCAAAACTCCATGGTTCCATGCCTTTATGAATATTTCATCGAGTACAAATGATAGTATAACTCCTGCTAATAAAACACCCATAATTCTTGTAAAAGACAATATGTGACTTATTATTGAAGCCATTTCCATTACTGCGTATCCACCTTCTCCATATAAAATAACAATTGCTCCCATTATTATAAATAAAATTCCTGTAATTTCAAATGTAAAGGAATAGAATATTGACCATCTCAATAACCATAGACCGAAGAATGTGAATCCCCAGGACAATATTATCCAACCTATCCTGCCAAACATTTCCTTTAAATGTTTCTTCCCCTCTTCATTATCTTTGTAAATTTTATAATATGTATAATGATTGATAGCACCCAATATTAATCCATAATTAACATATATTACACCTATCCATGCAGTTAACAATAGGAGTTTTGAAGCCTGGTTTATTGGGTCCAATATTGGATTGTATGGCAATTGTTTTCCAAAGTATTCGTTGAAAATAATTCCAAATATTATACCCCATATTGAACCAAATATCATTGCCCTAGCGAGCATTGACCAAGACCAGTTTGACATCATGCTTCTGCCAAAATTTCTCAAAAATTTTGGCATCATGCTCTTTTTTGGAGGTTTTGTTACCCTTTTATAAAGCCATATACTGAACATTAATATAACAATAGCATATCCTACGTCCCCTACCATCAGGCCAAAAAATATTGGGAATACTATTGCAAAGATCATTGTTGGATCTAATTCTAATGAATGAGGTAGAGAATAAAACTTAATGAAAAATTCAAAGAACTTAAAGGTCTTTGGATTTTCCAATAGTGTAGGTGGGTCTTCAGTTACACCTTCATCAATCAAAATATATCTAGAATTTGTGACCTTTGTTATTATATTTTCTAATTTATTTTTATCCCTTTCGGGTATCCATCCTGATACTGCAAACACGTTTCCTGAATCTGCAAATTTTTGCATTATTTCCCTTTTCTTTGCGAGTATTTCCAATTCCTCTGATATGGCAGCGACGTAATTATAATATTCTCTAGATATATCTTCTAATTCCTTTTTAAGATTTTTTTCAATCTCTATAAGATTTTTCAGTTCATCTTCATGTTTCTTTAACAAATTTTCAGTTTTTCCATCCAACTCATTTAAAGTCAATATAATACCTTTATTCTTGTTTATTATTTCTACAACATCCAATTCTTTTGACTTAGGGAATATTACAATAAAGTCGTATATTTCATCTTCTGAATATTTAAAAGATATATCATCAAACTTGGAAAATTCTTTTATTACATTATCAACATTTGATTCATCAATCTTGAAAATGAAAAATGAAATTGTTTGTGATATCAAATCTTTGGCATCTATATTGAATTTCTTTAATATTTTTAAACTATCAATTTCATTTTCTAAATATCTTCTTCTCGTTTTTATATTATCCAATTCATCTTTTATTTTAAATACCTTTTCAAATATTTGTAAGGAATTTATCTTTTCAATCAAATCATCAAAATCCTTGAATTTGTATTTTTTTCCATTATTAATAGGTATTAAAGCCTTTTCCAAACTCTTGAAATTTAAGAGTAGCTCGTTAATTCTTTTATAATCTTCTGGAAACTTCCCTTGTCCCAAGGATTCTATTAATTTTGGATCAACATTTTCAATCTGAACCATCCCAAAATCATGAATCGCCTCAATAACCTTTTCCTTATTATCGTTTGTAGAAATTATCAAAATCTTGGTAAGCTTAACTGGACGAAGGGCCAAGCTTACCACCCTCCAATATCATCTTAGATAATTCCAATATTTTATTCTCGTTTATTGTTTTCCTTGATATTTCATCAATCTTTTGATTCCACTCTTGTTCAATCTCTTTAATCCTTTTTTCAATTAAAATTTTCATCTCATTCTCCTTTCTTTCTCTATAATTTTGTATTTCTATTTCAGCATTCTTCATTATTTCTTCATATTTTTTCTTTGCCTCTTCTATAATCTTTTGTGCTTTTTCATTCTCCTCTTTTATCATGTTTGAAACCTTTTCCTCTGCCTCTTTGATCTTTTTTAAATATTCATTTACATCAGCCATTTCTTATCACCATCCATATTATTGCGATAGCTATGATCGTTATACCAACACCAATGTTTAATTTCCAAAGGTTTTTAATCAACCATAGCTTCAGCATTTTCCCTCTTGCTCAAATTACTTTTTATCTTCTTAAGCGTAACGAAAGTATCCCTTTCCATCTCCTCAAATTTCATTTTCAAATATGAGGCCTGTTTTTCTAACTCCGGTATCAAAATCTTTTCTATCGCATTGGACCTTCTGTTAGTTTTTTCAATCTCTTGCAATAATTTCCTAATAGAATTTTCCACCTCTGCAATTTCTAATATTAAATTATGATACTTTTCAAAGTCGTTTATTATTTGATCTATCTTTGCAGAAAATCCAACTAATCTATATCTAGTATTAACAATATCTTCAAATCTTTCTTTTCCAAGTATGGGGAGATTTATTCCCATGACATTTTTTGTCTTAATATTCAATTTTGCCATCCTCTTTATCATCATTGTTGCACTTTCTATACCTATAGTTCCATGGTATATTTCTGCTATTTTTACATCTTCATATGCCTTTTTTGTTATTTTTTCCAATTGTTCTCTTAAATCCTTTGATTTATGAACATATTTCATGAATTCAATTATCAATGCTGCTCTTTTCAATTTTAGTAAATCCAAACCCTTTCTTGCAATGTTTATCCTTTTTTTCAATCGCAAAAGTTCCATCCTGGTTGGCTTTACCTTTTGAAGCATCTACTGCCTAAACCTCCTTCCATATTTTTCAATAAATTCTTTCTTAACTCTCTTTAATTCACCCTCTGGTATCATGGCCAACAATTCCCATCCCAAGTCTAGTGTTTCTATTATTGACCTGTCCTCATTCTGCCCTTGGGCAATAAACCTCTTTTCGAATTCATCGGCAAATTTTAAGAATTGCCTATCCTCCAGAGTAAGGGCACCTTCTCCAACAATTGCACTTAAGTTTCTTAAATCCCTACCCCTGGCATATGCAGAATAAAGCTGATCTGCAACACCTCTATGGTCTTCCCTAGTCTTGCCTTTGCCAATACCTTGGTTCATAAGCCTTGAAAGGCTCATTAAAACATCTATCGGAGGATATATATTCTTATGGAAAAGGTCCCTGGATAATACAATTTGGCCTTCTGTAATATATCCAGTTAAATCAGGAATTGGATGTGTTATATCATCTCCTGGCATTGTAAGGATTGGGAATTGTGTTACAGACCCTCTTTTACCCTTAATCTTCCCAGCCCTTTCATATATTGTCGCTAAATCAGTATACATATATCCTGGATATCCTCTTCTTCCCGGAACTTCTTCTCTTGAAGCTGATATTTCCCTCAAAGCTTCACAATAATTTGTCATGTCAGTTAATATAACAAGGACATGCATATCCTTTTCAAACGCAAGATATTCTGCTACAGTTAATGCCATCCTTGGAGTTAATATTCTTTCCATACTTGGGTCTGATGCAAGACTTAAAAACATCACAGTCCTTTCAAATGCTCCAGTATTCCTAAAATCGTTTATAAAGAAATGAGCCTCTTCAGTGGTAATACCCATTGCGGCAAATACAACGGCAAAATTTTCTCCTTCACCCAAAACTTTTGATTGCCTCGCAATCTGTGCAGCTATATAATTATGTGGTAGACCAGACCCTGAGAAAATTGGCAATTTTTGACCTCTTACTAAAGTATTCATTCCGTCTATAGCAGATATCCCAGTCTGTATGAATTCTGATGGCTCTTCCCTTGAATATGGATTTATTGCATATCCCACAATTTCATGCTTTTCTTTGGATAATAAAGGCCCTCCTCCATCCCTTGGATTTCCTAAACCGTCAAATATTCTACCTAGCATTTCATCTGAAACTGGTATCCTGACAATATCTCCTTTAAACCTTACAGTTGTGTTTGGAACATCTATTCCTGTTGTAGGGCCAAATACCTGAACAATTGCTAAACCTTTTCTTGTATCTAAGACTTGACCACTCTTCTTTTCCCCATTTGGAAGCGTTATTTCAACTACTTCATTATATCCTGCATTTTCTACATTTTCAACAAACAAAAGTGGTCCTGAAATCTGTGAAACTGTTTTAAATTCTAACATTCATAACACCCCCAAACTTTTAAATTCATCAACAATCTCTTTATTTAGATTCTCAATTTCAGCGAGATTCTCTTCTTTAACTTCCTTCATCCTTGATATTTTATCTCTTACCTTCATGGAAAATATTGATTTTAAAGATATACCAGATGATACCGATTTCATAGACATGTCATGGTAATTCAATATCGTTTTTAACATCAAATATTGCTTTTTCAATGAACAATATGTATCAACTTCATCAAAAGCGCTCTGCTGCAAATAATCTTCCCTCAACATTTTTGCAGTATCCAATATAACCCTTTCCTTGTCCGGGAGTGCATCCGGACCTACAAGCTGGACTATCTGCTGCAATTCTTCCTCTTGTTGCAAAATGGCCATAGCCCTGTCTCTCAAAACATTCCATTCCTTTGAAACATTTTTCTCAAACCATTCTTGCATGGAATCGTGATATTGTGAATAGCTAACAAGCCAGTTAACGGATGGGAAATGCCTCCTATTTGCTAATGATGCATCGAGAGCCCAGAAAACTTTTGTCAGTCTCAATGTACCCTGAGAAACTGGCTCCGAAGTATCTCCTCCAGGAGGAGATACTGCCCCTACAACTGTAACGGAACCATATTGTCCATTTAGTGTTATTACCCTTCCAGCCCTTTCATAGAATTCAGCAAGTCTTCTGCTCAAATATGCTGGATAACCCTCCTCACCAGGCATTTCCTCTAACCTACCAGATATCTCTCTCATGGCCTCTGCCCACCTGCTTGTACTGTCAGCCATCAAAGACACATCGTAACCCATGTCTCTGAAATATTCTGCAATTGTTATTGCAGTATAAACGCTTGCCTCTCTTGCCGCAACTGGCATGTTTGATGTATTTGCTATTAATACTGTTCTGTCCATTAAAGGACCTTTTGTCTTTGGATCTATTAGCTCTGGGAATGTCACTAAAACTTCGGTCATCTCATTTCCTCTTTCACCACAACCAACATAAACAACAACATCTGTATCGGACCATTTAGCAAGCTGGTGTTGTATAACAGTCTTACCTGAACCAAATGGTCCTATGACGCAAGCAGTACCCCCTTTTGCAATCGTGAAAAACGTGTCTATTACCCTTTGACCAGTTATCATCGGTAGTTGAGGGCGGAGCTTTTCCTTGAATGGCCTTGGAAACCTTACACTCCAATATTCTTTCATTGTAAGTTTTACTTCACCGTTGATCGTGTTTATAACTGCAACTGTATCATTTACCGTGAATTTACCGCTGTAAATTTCCTTTATTGCACCGCTAACACCCATTGGAACCATTATCTTGGTATTAATTGTTTTTGATTCTTTTACATATCCTATAATTGTGCCAGGGCTTACCACATCACCTGGTTTTAAAACTGGTATGAATTCCCATTGTACCTTTTCATCTAATGCATTTGCAAATATTCCCCTCTTTATGAAATCACCACTCTTTTCTTTTAATACAGGTAACGGCCTCTGAATACCATCGTAAATGCTCCTTAAAAGGCCTGGACCTAATTCAACGGATAATGGTTTTGAAGTATTAACAACAGGTTCTCCAGGCCTCAAACCGCTTGTGTCTTCATAAACCTGAATTGTTGAATTGTTTCCTATGATTCTTATTATTTCACCAATGAGCTTTTCCTCACCAACATATACTACATCGTACATCTTTGCATTTTCAACGTCCTTCGCTACAACTACTGGACCTGATACCCTATATATTACACCCATATTTACACCTCCAGATCTATTCCAAGAACCCTCTTTATAACTTCCCTCAAGACCTCTTCCTCCTTTTTACCTTTCATCCTTTCTGAAGGAACAAAAACTACCAATGGCCTCACCGACATCTGAATCCTATCAATCTCATTTTCATTCAAACCATTTCTTATGAAATCTGAAGCGATTATTAAACCTACATCATTTCTGTTGAATATTGACATCAACTTTTTTGCCCCTTCAATTTCATTTTCTACAACGTATGATTCATCACACCCTATCATTTTGTACCCCAATACCAATTCCCTTTCCCCGATTACGACAATGTTATAAAATTCATCTTTCATATCACTTTCACCAACATTGACTTTATCCTTTCATTTGAAAGGTTGTACAACTTTGAATATGCTATTTTTCTAATATTTTCCCTCTCAGTTTCAAACATGAGCATTAATCCTATTATTGATGACAATCCAGGAGATGATATTCTAAAACTTGGTATATTTTTTTCTATTATATATTTATCTAGCTGTATTTCAAACTCTTTCAAATCATTTTCATTCTTGTACGCTTCCAATGCATGGGTCAAGTCAAATTTTTCCCTCAATTTTTCAACTACTTCATCTATGCTGCTTGATCTAGTTAAATCTTCAATCTTCTGTTGATTTAGAGAACCTCCATCCAGTAAATAGTTCTTTATCTCATTTGGAGGAATTCCAAGAGAAAATGCCCTTAATATGGTCATAATATTTCTTGAATCTATTATGTTTTCAATAAGATTAATGACTGGCAATTCATTACCCATGAATATCCTTACCTTTTCCTTTAAATTTTTATAATAAAATAGATCTAATGATATTAACAATTCACCTATATCATTGCTCTTCTTGAATGACTCCATGCTTTCCATTAATACCCTTCCGTATGGAAATTTTAAAAGATATTTGATAGCACCTTCAATATCTTCGTTCATCAATATCTTGAAATCCTCATTACTTAATGTGCCAGCTACAATACCCACTGGAATGTCATTTTCAGACAACAAAAACATCTCTGATTCCTTAATAGGCTTGCCTAAAACTTTTGACGATAGTATAACCTTGATATTTGAAATATCATATTTTGCAATATATGCCCTAACGGCATCCAGACTCATCCTTGGCGTCATGTTTAAAATTATCCTTGATATCCTCGTAATGTAAGAATTTACAGATATTTCAACTAAATCAATTCCTGAATATTTTGAACCAAAGGTGTTTAAATATTCTCTATAGTGTGTTTCCATTAAATATGAAATTATTTCATTTATATCCCTTGAACTTATGAGTTTTTCATAAAAATCATGTTTTAATAACAATGATTCTATTGCTCTTGCCCTCGCATATGGATATGAATATAAAATGAAATTTTCCAAACTTTATTCACCCTTTAAAAGTGAATATATTTCTGATTTAATTTCATGCTCAGTATCATCTAATAACCTGTTCAATGATCTATCAAATATCTTTTTTCCATCCTTCGATTTTACTATTATTCCACCAAGATCATTTAACTCTTGATTGAAAGTAACGTTTTTATTTTTTTGGAATAGGGCCTTGTCCTTCTCTGATATTTCAATTATAATAGAATTTTCATCAAGACCCATTTCTTTTAACGCATCTTTATATGATCTTTGAATATATGAAATATATGACTGTGTACCCCTTAGCTTTCTCAAAGTATCCTTTATCTGGCTAAAATAGATATTGATTATTTCATTTACCTTTTCTAAGTATATCTTTTTCATTTCTAGATTTTTTTGTGATATTGCCCTTGATATTTCCATTTCAATTTCTTTGTCTATATGGCTCTGCATTTCTTTCTTGTATTTTTCAGCCTTCTCTTCAGCTTCCTTGATGATTTTTTTGACCTGCTCTTCAGTATTTTTTCTTATGTTCTCTATTTCAATGTTACCTTTCTCTAATATCCCATTTACAATATCTTCAACGGCCATCTTTTCAACCTAGTATGTGCATGAGCAGTATTAGACCAAAAACAAAACCAAATATGAAGAGTGTCTCTGGTATAACCAAGAAGAATAATACCTGACCCATCTTTTCAGGCTTCTCAGCAACAACACCCATACCTGCAGCACCGATACCCATTTGTGCCAAACCGGTGCCTATTAAACCCCCTGCCATGGATATTGCTGCCGCAATTGCATAAAGTGCCGTAGCCGTATCTATAATCATATAATCACCATGCCAACATTTCATTATTGGATAAAAATTTTTTTCTAACATTAATTATTTAATTACATATTTATATTAATTTTTGAAAAATAATATCAAAAAATTAATAACAATATTATATTTTGAACAATAAAATGGAAAAGGTTCTTGTGAAAGATATTAAAGGGAAAAGGCTAATTTTTTTTGGCACGGTAAGGGGAGTTGCTTATGAAATAGAAGAGTTGGATAAAATATTTTCAGAAAATAAAATAGAAATTATACTTCTTGGAATTTCACCAGAAGAGCTAGATGGATTAAAAAAATATATTGAAAAACCTTTTGACATTGATTTAACCGATTATGAATTGATATGGGGATTAAAATTGAAGGAATTGACAAAGGTAAAATTGCCCGTTCCTTCTTACTATCATGCTCTTGTTTATGCAATGAAAAACAATATTGATGTAATAGCAATAGATATGAACGATGAGGAATATGCAAATGCTTTTACGAAAAACGTATCATTTTTTGATCTTCTGAAACATTCTCTTAGAAAAAACAGGATTCTGAAAAGAAAATTCAGATCAAAAACACCCGAGGAATTTGCTTTGGAATGGGACAGGATTGTTAACCGTGGAGGATATAAAAAGCTCGAAATGGAAAGGGAAAGATACATGACCGAAAAAATAATTGAAAATTTAAATAAAAATAATATACTCATAATAATAGATTTTGAACGGATGGATAAGATTTTAAACTCACTGAACAATCAGGAAAAAAATTAATATCTTTATATTTTCATCTATTTCCATGAATATTCTTGTAACTGGAGGATCTGGATTTATTGGAAGAAATATAGTCCGAAAATTAAAGGAAAAGGGTCATTATGTTATCACTCTGGATTTAAAAGATAAAAATTCAGTCTCTGATGAACATATAAAAGGGGATGTGAGAAATTTAAAATTGATGTTAAAAGCCACAGAAAATACAGATGTTATTTTTCATCTTGCAGCGGTAACATCTCCCCCGGAATTTGAAGACCTTCTTTCGGAAGGTTTTGAAATAAATGTCATTGGTACCTATAACGTCATGGCAGCAGCGGTAAAAAATAATGTTAAAAGGGTCATAATTGCATCATCATCATCTGTTTACGGTGATTCAAAAAGCGTTTCCATTGAGAATGCAATTCCTGAAAACTATTTGAATTTTTATCCCGCAAGCAAGAGGATCAACGAACTTACAGCAAAGGTGTTCACCAACTATGGCCTTGAGACCGTATCATTAAGATATTTCAACACATACGGAATAGGGGAAAATACCAAGGGTAGCTATGCAAGCATTATATGGAAATTCATAGAAGATATTATGAACGGCAGGATTCCAGTAATATATGGTGATGGTACCCAGAGAAGGGATTTCATTTACGTTGAAGATTCAGCAAGGGCATCAATACTTGCAATGGAAAAAGGAAAAAATGGAGAAGTTTATAATGTTGGCACGGGTGTTTCAACCGATTTTAACACAATATTTAAAATAATTAAAGAGGAAATGAATTTTGACAAAGATCCTATATATATTCCAAACCCATTGAAAAGCTACCAGATGTTCACTCAGGCAGATATTACAAAATCAAAAAGGGATTTGGGATTTGAGCCAGAATACGATATACGAAAAGGTGTAAGAAAAATTTTGGAAGAACTCACAACTTTACATTAGAGTAATATTCATAAATTTTCCTGATCCCGTCTTCAAGTGAAATTTTTGCCTCAAATCCCAGTTCCTTTTTTGCCTTTTCAGTGCTGGCCTGGGTTACCATCACATAGTTTTTCATTGGATTCTCTATGTATTTTGGTTCAACCTCCTTACCTGTGATTTTTTTGAGTATATCTAGCATTTCATTGAGTGAATATGATTTGCCCGTTCCAACATTGAAAATGCCATTTACTTTTGATTTCATTGCAAGTTCAAGGGCATTGACAACATCATCCACGTATACGAAATCCCTCTTCTGTTTACCATCACCGTAGATTACGGGTTGCTCATCCTTCATCATCGCCCAGAGGAACTGGGTTACAAGATTTGCATAATTCCTTTTGTATTCCTCCCTTGGACCGTAAACTGAAAAGAACCTCATCTCATTCCACTCTATGCCATAGAGGTCCTCGTATACCTTTGCCAGCCTTTCTTCAAACAATCTCACTTCCGTATAGAAATCAGTGATCTTTATTATCATGTCTTCCCTGTGCGGTGGCTCTAAACCATTGTAAACTGAGCTTGTGGATGCAGCTACCATTTTTATTCCAAGCTCTTTTGCCATTTCTAAGACCGCAATACTTCCATCAACAAATTCTGATATTCTATTTCTATCCTGCCTGTACATTGGTGATGCTGACGGTTTTCCAAGATGGAAAATACCATCAATATCATTCCATTTTTCTTTCCTGTAGAATTCATCAATCCTCATAGGGTAAAATTCCACGTTGAGATCGCTTATCAAATTTTTGTTTCCAGTATGAAGACTATCAACTACAATAACATCATTACCCTTCTTCACAAGATCATGAACTAAATTTGAACCTATGAATCCTGCTCCGCCTGTAACTAAATATTTTGCCATAAAAGATGTATTGTAATAGAATATAAAAAAGTTATATCCACCTGAATTTCCTGTAGTAAAGGTTCTTTGCCCATTCTGGAACATATTTATAGAATCTTGAATGTCTGATTGTAAATGCAAACAATGACACTCCCTGACCAACAATTTCGGATATTACATTGAATTTGCTCTCATCGTCATGTTTGTAATCCACAGGTATCTCGATGATCCTGCCTCCATATAATTCTATATAGAAAATAAGGGCAACATCAAAGAATGTGTTTGTTACAGAAACGTTTGAAAATGCCTTTTTTAGAAGATCTGACTTGATTACCTTGAATCCGCACTGCGTATCCCTTATTTTAATGTTCAGCAAAATTCTTAAAAGGATATTGAATCCCCTGCTTGGTATTCTCCTTTTCAAAGGAATATAGTTATTTGGGTTTGAATACCTGTCAAATATTATGGCATCATAATTATTTAGATAGTGCAAATTTTTTATTATATCGTTGAATTTTATAGACCCATCAGCATCCATGAGAATTACATAATCCCCATTTACATATGGCAAAACCCTTTTTATTGCATTACCCTTTCCATTCCTTCCATACTTTCTGTCATACTTTACAAAATTAAATTTATTTGAAAAATCTCTTACCAAGTCTTCTGTTTTATCATTTCCATCAATGGAAACAATGATCTCCCAGTTTAAATTGTTTGATTGAATATAATTTGATATTTCTTCAAGCACAGTACCGATTCTTTTCTCCTCATTGTATGCCGGAATTATTATTGAAATTTTTTTTTGTACCAAATCATTTGAATCTTTCATATTCTTTATGGCAATTTATAATGCTCTATATCATGCTTTACCATTATTTTCACAAGCTCTTTAAATGATGTTTTTGGATACCAGTTTAATAATTTTTTGGCCTTTGAATAATCGGCTATAAAGGGATTGGTATCAAGAGGTCTGAAAAATTCCTTATTAACTTTAACAAGTACCCTTCCATCATCGGATATGCCTTTTTCATTAAGCCCAGTACCCTCCCAGTGTATTTTTATGCCTGCCACATTAAATGCTTCTTCAACAAATTCCCTTACCGTATGTGCTTCACCTGTTCCTAGGACAAAGTCATCCGGTCTTTCATAGTTTAATATTTTCCACATACCTTCAACATAATCCTTTGCATATCCCCAGTCCTTAACAGCATTTAGATTACCAAGCTCAATAGGATCATTTGAACCATGGTAAATTCTTGCAACCCCCAATGATATTTTTCTTGTAACAAATTCTGGACCTCTTACCTCACTCTCGTGGTTGAAAAGAATTCCATTGCTCATGAAAAGGTTGTACCCTTCCCTGTATACCTTCATGGTCCAGAAACCTGCAAGCTTTGATATAGCATAAGGGCTTGCGGGATAAAAAGGAGTTTCCTCATTCTGCGGTGTTTTCGTAACCCTCCCAAAAAGCTCAGATGTTCCTGCAAAATATAATCTAGTATTTTTGGAATAATCCTTTACTGCATTTGCAACGTTCAAAGTACCTCCAATGTTTACATCATATGTGTATGTTGGATTTGTAAAACTGTAGGCAACAAAGCTCTGTGCAGCAAGATGATAAAGCTCGTCGGGTTTTAATTTTTCTAATGTTGAATTAATAAAACCAGAATCTGTTACATCACCCTCCAGTATATTTATTTCATTCTTAATATTTTCTGGCAATAATTCAAGATTTCCTAGTTTCTTATCAGATTTCCTTCTTACAATTCCATATACTTCGTAACCTTTATTCAGTAAAAACTGGCTGAGAAAATAACCATCCTGACCTGTTATGCCCGTTATTAATGCTTTCATTTATAATCAACCTGAATTGGAAATATTTAAAATCATTATTAAATTTTCTGATATAAAATGAGAATTTTATGGTTTGCACACAGGGACATAAAACATCCAAGGGCAGGCGGTGCTGAAAGAACAGTTTATGAAGTTGGAAGAAGGCTCGTAAAGAAA
>ERZ1669250.237-NODE-237-length-28551-cov-14.181008_pt1 | contig 28551 bp, 25 predicted proteins | sample MGYA00579295_ERZ1669250 | MGnify/ENA primary metagenome ERZ1669250 (study PRJEB41166, sample SAMN08046056) | hot springs metagenome | biome: hot spring; feature: acid hot spring; material: thermophilic sediment; isolation source: thermophilic sediment from acid...
ACCTTCACCGACGATCGTCCGCGGGCGGAGGAAATCGCGCGCGGCCTGGGCAAGCTGGGGGTGACCTGGTCCTGCAATGCCAAGGCCAATGTGCCTTACGAGACCCTCAAGGTCCTGCGCGACAACGGGTTGCGCCTGCTGCTGGTCGGCTATGAGTCCGGAGACCAGCAGATCCTCAACAACATCAAGAAGGGGCTGAAGGTCGAAGCGGCGCGCAAGTTCACCAAGGATTGCCACGAGCTGGGCATCACCATCCACGGCACCTTCATCCTCGGCCTGCCCGGAGAGACGCGGGAAACCATCCAGAAGACCATCGATTTTGCCAAAGAGATCAATCCGCACACCATCCAGGTGTCGCTGGCGGCGCCCTATCCCGGAACCTATCTCTACAATCAGGCCAAGCAGGAAGGCTGGCTCACGGACGAGGACGAGGCGCACCTGGTCAATGATCGGGGGGTGCAGATCAGCCCCATGAGCTACCCCCATCTCAACCACACCGAGATTTTCGATTCGGTCGAGGTGATGTACAAGCGCTTCTACTTCCGTGCCGGCAAGATTGCCGAGATCACCGGTGAGATGCTCCGCAGCTCGCAGATGATGAAACGGCGTCTGCGGGAAGGTGTGGAATTCGTCCGTTTCCTGCGTCAGCGCCACGGTTGAGTGCCGCCAGCCTCGCCCCTCGGCGTATCGTCTTCAATGCCGATGACTTCGGTCTGGATGTGGCCGTCAATGAGGCCGTGGAGTCGGCATTTCGGGATGGTCTGCTCACCAGTACCAGCCTGATGGTGTCGGCGCCGGCGGCCGCCGATGCCGTAGCGCGGGCGCGGCGGCTCCCGGGCCTTGGGGTTGGGCTGCATCTGACCCTGGTGGACGGAGTGCCGACGCTTCCGGCCAAGGCCGTACCGGATCTGGTGGACGCACAGGGCCGTTTTGCCGCCGACCTATGGCGCCGTGGTTTTCGTTATTTTTTTCTGCCGCGCGTGCGCCGGCAGCTCGCAGCGGAGATCCGCGCCCAGTTCGAGGCTTTCGCGGCCACGGGTCTGCCCCTGGACCACGCCAATGCCCACAAGCACCTGCACGTGCATCCGACGGTGCTGCGCCTGCTGCTGGACATCGGCAAGGACTACGGTCTCGGCTGGGTGCGGCTGCCCTGGGAGCCGCTCCCGCTCAAACGTTGCATGGAAAAGCTCTCCTGGCAGGACAGCCTGGGAGCGCTGTTGCTGAGCCCCTGGGTGCGTCGCATGCGGCGCCAGATTCACGCCGCGGGCATGGCCTGCAACGAGGTTCTGGTGGGCCTGCAGGCCACCGGACGTATGGATAGCATGGCCCTGTCGCGTGCCTTGCAGTGTCTGCCCGATGGCGTGCTGGCGGAGGTCTACTTCCACCCGGCCAGTCGTCAGACACCTCTGCTGCAGCAACTCATGCCCCACTATCGGCCGGTGGCCGAGTGGCAATCCCTGTTGAATCCGGACCTTGCCAGCTATCTGGACGAGGCCCACTTCGTCCGCGGGAGCTTCCGTGATTTTTCCGGCTGCCGATAGATTTCTCGAGCGCCTGGGCAAGGCCTACGGTCGCTTGCTCGTGACCATAGTGGATGGCTGTGTGCGTTTCTCCGGCGCCGTCCTGTTGTTTTTTCTCGTGGCACTGGCGGCGTCGGTGTACTTCGTGGTCGGCCATTTTGCCATCAATACCGATACCAGCAACGCCTTGTCGCGCGATCTCCCTTTCCAACAGCGTGAAGCCGCCTACAAAAAGGCCTTCCCCCAGGATCACGACAGCATCGTCGTGGTCATTCAGGGGCAGAGTCGCAGCGCTACGGACGATGCGGTGGACCGTCTGGAGGGCTGGCTGCGAGCCCATCGCGAGACATTCCCCCAGGTCTACGTGCCGGGGGGTGGATCCTTCTTTCGGCGCAATGGTCTGCTGTATCTGCCGACGGCGCAGGTAGAGGAATTCGCCAAACGGATCACCGACGCACAGCCCCTCATCGCCCGCCTTTCCGCAGACCCCAGCATCGGTGGTCTCAGCACCTTGCTCTCCCAGGCCATTGACCACGAGCTCTCCGGTGGTAGCTCTCTCAGCGGCCTGACCAAGGTCTACGGCGCACTGAACGGTGCCATCCTCGCCAACCTGCAAGGCAAGCCCTATACCGTGTCCTGGGCCGCGCTCATGGGTGGCAAGCTCGGCGATCTTGGGCCGAGCAAACGCTTCGTCATCATCCAGCCGGCAATGAACTACCAGGCTCTGGAGCCTGCCGCAGCCGCCATCCATAGCCTGCGGGCCGGCCTGCACTCGCTGCAGCTGGACCCGGCCCATGGCGTGCAGGTGGGTATCACGGGCTCCGCCGTGCTGGACGCAGAGCAGCTGCAGACGGTGAGTCACGGTGCCGCCTTCTCGCTGATCCTGACCTTCATTCTGGAGATACTGCTGGTCAGCATCGCCCTGCGCTCGGTGCGGCTGGTGACCGCGGTATTCGTCAGCCTGATCAGTGGGATTGCGTTCACGACCGCGTGGGCGCTCTTCTTCATCGGTCCCTTCAATCTGATATCCATCGCTTTCGCCATACTCTTCGTCGGTCTGGGCGTGGATTTCGGCATCCAGTTCTGCATGCGCTACCGCGAGGAGCTCTTCAACGGGGCGCCGCATCGCGAGGCCATAAGCTTGGTGACCCGTGGCATCGGCGCTGCCCTGACCCTGGCGGCGGTGGCTGCGGCCTTGAGTTTTTTTGCCTTCGTGCCCACGACCTACGCCGGTATCGTCGATCTCGGACTCGTCTCCGGGGGCAGCATGCTCATTGCCCTGTTCTTGACCATCACCATGGTGCCGGCCATCCTGACCGCCTGGCCCATATCGGCAAGTTCGTTGCGGCGGGTCACCTATCCGCACTTCCGCAAGGTGCCGACCCTGGCCCGGCACCCCATCCACCGTTACGCCTACTGGGTCCTGGGGGCCGTGGTCCTGCTGGCCCTTGCCGCCATCCCGGCGGCCCTACGGGTATCCTTCGATTTCAATCCCTTGCACATGATCGACAAGAAGGCGGAGGGGGTGCGGGTGTTCGAGTCCCTACTGGCTGACCCCGACACCGCTCCCTACCGCATTGAAGTGCTGCGCCCCAACCTTGCCAGCGCCCTGGCCACCGCCCGGCGTCTGGACAGCGTGCCCACCGTGGCGCGTACCCTCACCATCGATAGCTACATTCCCAAGGATCAGCCGGCCAAGTTGGCGATTCTGCAGAATCTGCAGATTCTCGTACCGCCCTTTTCCTTGCTCATGCCCGCTACCTTGACCCGCCCCGACGATCAGAAAAGCCTAGCGGATCTGGAAAAGCTGCAGACGAAGCTGCAGGAACTCATCCATCGCGATACGGACGCGTCGAAAGGATCCAAACCCTCTGCCGAGCTGATCGCCGCTCGGCAGCTGTCCGCAAGTCTCGCCCGCTTCCTGCCCGCAGCGCGCCAGGATCCTGCACGCATCCAGGCGCTGCAGGAGAGTGTGCTGGGGACCCTGCCCGGTGAGCTGAAGAAACTGGGAGAGGCGCTCATGGCATCTCCGGTGACCGTGGATACCTTGCCCAAGGATCTACGGGAACGTTACCTGAACGCTCGCGGGCAGGCTCGGGTCGAGGTGTTCCCCAAGGAAAATCTGGACAGCAATCGCAAGATGCTGGAATTCGTGCGTTCGGTGCAGCGGGTCGTGCCGGATGCCGTGGGAACACCGGTGATGCTCATCGAGGGTGGTGAGGCGGTGCTCTCGGCCTTTCGTCAAGCCACCTTCACGGCGTTGATCAGTATAAGCCTGCTGCTCCTGCTTGCCCTGCGCCGTTATCGCGACATGCTGCTGATCATGGGACCGTTGATGCTGGCGGCACTCTTTACCGTCGCTGCCATGTCCCTGTTCGGGCTCAGCTTCAATCTGGGAAATATCATCGTTCTGCCACTGCTCATCGGCCTTGGTGTTGCCTTTGCCATCTACCTGGTACTGCGCTGGCGCAGCGGGGTGGACGTCGCCCATCTGCTGCAGACCTCTACTCCCATGGCGGTATTCTTCAGCGGCCTGACCACCTTGAGCGCCTTTGGCAGCCTCGCCCTCTCCAGCGATCCCGGAATGGCCAGTCTGGGAAAGGCCCTGAGCCTTGCTCTGGCCATGGTGCTGCTCTCCATCCTGGTGGTTCTACCGGCCCTGCTGCTGATCTTTACCCATTCGCCGCAGGAAGAGGGGATGGCCGCGGACGAGGGGAGTTGAGCCCATGCAGCGGGGGAAAATCCTGACCCTGCTGAGCTTCCTGGTCGGGCTCGGATTTACCGTCTACCTCTTGCGGGCGGAGGGTTGGCACCAGATCTTTGCCCTGCTGCATCGTGCTGGATGGCTGTTGCTTCTGCTGCCGCTGGTACACGTCGTGCCCATCTTTCTGGACGCCCTCAGTTGGCGCTGGCTCCTCGACAGTCCGGGGCGGACCTCCCGGCTCTTCCTGACCTGGCTCGCCTTGTTGCGGGAGGCCGTCAATGCGCTGTTGCCTGTAGCTCGCATCGGTGGGGAGGTGCTGGGGGTACGCTTGTTGGGCAAGTCCGGTGTGCCCATCTATACCGCTGCGGCCAGCGTGCTGGTGGAGGTAAGCCTAACTCTCGCCAGCCAGCTGGTATTCACTCTGGTGGGTCTCGTCATTCTGCTGGCGACCGTCGCCGATCGTCAGATCCTCCACTACACACTCTGGTTTCTGGTCGCGGCCATACCAGCAGTCGGGACCGTCTTCTGGTTGCAGAGCCGTGGCCGGCTCTTCACGCGCTTTCAGTCGGTCCTGCGTCGCTTTCTCGACGCCGACCAATGGTTGATGCGCGTGGTCGACCTCGAGCATCTGGATGCGGAGATCCAGCGTATCTACAGCCGGCGTTGGGCATTGCTGTGGGCCAATTTCTGGCAGCTATCGGGCCTTTTTGCAGGCGCCCTGGAAGTGTGGCTGACATTCTGGCTGCTCGGAAACCCCATTCCGTTGTGGTCGGCGGTACTTCTAGAGAGTCTCGGGCAGGCTTTGCGCAGTGCGGCCTTCTTTGTGCCGGGAGGGCTGGGTGTTCAGGAGGGCGGCTTTCTGCTGTTGGGTGCAGCCGTAGGCATCGGCCCGGATCTGGCCTTGGCTTTTTCCCTCGCTCGCCGCCTGCGCGAGCTCGTTTTGGGTGTGCCACTGTTGGGTTCTTGGTATATTTACGAGAGCCAGCGGTGGCAGCAGAGATGGCAAGGACAGGACGCTTCCAGGGAGGGTGTGATATGACGGCAGCATCGGCCGAGATGACTCCATCGAGTCACAAGGATCTTTTTTGCCGATTTTTTCACGACACGCACATCGAATTCGACCCGCGACGCATTGTTTGGCCGGAGCTGGATCCTGCAGCGGAACGGCGTCTCAAGTCGCTGCCCTTTTGGGGTGAGGCAGTGGCCACGGAGAGTGTCACCGCGCGCATGGTGCAGCACATGGCGGACTGCGAGAAGGATCCGGTGGTCAAGGCCGCGGTTGCCTTGGATGGCTTTGAGGAGCGGCGTCACGCCGAGCTGCTGAGCGCCCTGGTGGAGCATTACGGCATTGCCATCCCGCCCTTGCCCACTCCGCCAGCCATCCGCGATCCATACTGGGAATTCCTCTACACGGGCTATGGAGAATGTCTGGACTCCTATTTCGCATTCGGCCTTTTCGCAGCTGCCAAGAAGTCCGGTTTCTTCCCGGAGGAGCTGGTCAAGATCTTCGACCCCATCATGCAGGAAGAGGCGCGCCACATCATCTTCTTCGTCAATTGGCTGGCCTGGTATCGCCGGCAATTGCCCTGGTATCGGCGCATCGTCCTGGAGTTCCAGCGCATTCAGGTGATCCTGCTGCAGGCATGGGGGCGAATCCAGACGGCGCGGGGATTGGGTGGGCGTGAGTCGGAAAATTTTACCCTCACCGGCCACGAAGAGGTCAGCCGGGACATGAGCCTGACGGAGCTTCTGGCTCTGTGTCGACAGGAGAACGAGCGGCGCTTCAGCTACTACGATGAGCGCCTGCTGCGGCCAAAGCTTGCTCCTCGGATCGCGAATTTTCTCTTCTTCTTTCTGGCGCGGCGTAGAGCGGCCTGAGAGGCTGACCGCATGGTCGACATACGGTTTGGTATGTTATAGTTTCGGCAATTGAGTCGCAGTGCTTCGGAAAGGAGAGGCAAGAATGGGTGTTCCCTTGGTGCAAAGCTATCGGGTCGGTCGATACATTCTCGCGCAGAAGCTGCGCCGGCGCCGTCGCTATCCCTTGGTGCTCATGCTCGAGCCCCTTTTTCGTTGTAACCTGGCCTGTGCCGGGTGTGGGAAGATCGACTATCCGGACGATATCCTGGACAAGCGCCTGTCCGTAGACGAATGCATCGGCGCCGCCGAGGAGTGCGGTGCGCCCATCGTCTCCATCGCTGGCGGAGAGCCGCTCATTCACAAGGAGATGCCGGCCATCGTCCAGGGGCTCATCCAGCGCAAGCGCTTCGTCTATCTGTGCACCAACGCCCTCCTACTGAAAAAGCGGATGGACGACTATCAGCCCTCGCCCTACCTGACCTTCTCGGTGCATCTGGACGGCAACGAGCATCGTCACGACAGCTCCGTCTGTCAGCCCGGAACCTACCAGCGTGCTACGGACGCCATTCGCGAGGCGGTGGCGCGGGGCTTTCGCGTGACCGTGAACTGTACTCTGTTTCAGGGAGAGCAGGCGGACGAGATTGCGGCCTTTCTGGACGACTGCAAGGCTCTGGGGGTCGAGGGTGTGACCATCTCGCCCGGCTTCAACTACGAACGGGCGCCGCAGCAGGAAGTATTCATGAAGCGCCAAGCCTCCCGGCAGCTCTTCCGCGATCTCTTCCGCATCGGCAAGGAGCGCAAGGCGGGCTGGAAGTTCAACCAGTCCAGCCTGTTCCTGGATTTCCTGGCGGGCAATCAGAATTACCAGTGCACGCCTTGGGGCAATCCTACCCGTAATATCTTTGGTTGGCAGAAGCCCTGCTACCTGCTGGTGTCCGAGGGTTATGCTCAGAGTTTCCGTGAGCTCATGGAGACCACACCCTGGGACAAGTACGGTCTGGGACGTAACAGCAAATGCGATCAGTGTCAGGTGCACTCGGGTTTCGAGCCGACGGCGGTCAATGACACCTTTGCTCATCCCTTGAAAGCGCTGCGGGTCGCTCTGTTCGGCCCACGCACTTCGGGCCCCATGGCGCCGGACATGCCCATCAGTCCGCCCAGTGCGTCGGCCAATCATCCGGTATTCCCTTTGCGCGTGGAGCGATAAAAGTGGCGCGAGGTTTTCTTTGGCACCCGCTCGCTGGAGGGTGCAGGAGGAATGCGATGCAGAGAAACGGATTCGGTACCCATATCGGTGTGGTGCTGCTGGCCCTGATCGTCGTCCCGATCTCCGGGATGGCCGCCGACAGCGGATCCAGCGCGGCAGCGCCCAAATCGGAGTCGGCAGGCCCTGCCCAGAGATCGCCGGATGCTGCCATCCAGAGCCTGGATGCGGCGCTGCTGAAATCCATGCAGATGGGCAAGTCCGCCGGTTACTCCGGACGCTATCAAGCCCTCGCACCGGTGCTTTCCAAGGTTTTCAATTTCGAGCGCATTGCCGAGCTTACCCTGGGCCCGGACTGGCAGAAGCTCAGCGCGGCACAGCAGAAGACCTTTGTCGAGGTCCTGCGGGAATACACCCTCGCAACCTATGCCGGTCGCTTCGATAGTTACGACGGTGAACGTTTCGCCATCGTGCAGACGCAGGCCTTCCAGCCGGGAACCGTAGGTGTCTATGCCACTCTGACGGAACGCAACGGCAAGGTTCACCGTTTCGATTATCTGTTGCAGAAAGACGGTGACGATTGGCGCATCGTCAATGTCGTGGCCGATGGTGTCAGCGATCTCGCCCTGAAAAGGGCCGAATATACCGAGACCCTCCGCAAGAAGGGTTTCGAGGCGCTCATCCAGCATCTGAAGAAACAGATTGCGGCCTATCGCGACGGGGCCAAGCAATGAGACCTTGGCGCATATGGTTGGGTAGCATCATCGTGCTGGGCGCACTGAGTGGTTGCGCGACCACCCAGGGACCGAAGAGCGTTGCCGATCAGGCATCGGGCGACCCCCTGCAGGCCGTGAACCGGCCTATCTTTCACTTCAACATGGGGCTTTACGATTACGTGTTGGAGCCGGTGGATCGCGGCTACAAGGCGGTGACTCCTGCCTTTTTCCGGCAGGGTGTGAGCAATGTCTTTGCCAACGCCGACACCCCCTACATATTCGTCAACGATTTTCTCCAGGGCCGTGTGCAGATGGGCATGGAGGATCTGAGCCGCTTCCTCGTCAACACGATCTTTGGTCTCGGTGGTCTTTTCGATGTGGCCAATCACTTGGATCTGCCCAAGCACGAGAACAGTCTGGGCGTGACCCTGGGTGTCTGGGGGGTGCCGCAGGGGCCGTATCTGGTCCTGCCATTCTACGGACCGAGCTCCCTGCGCAGTCTGCCGGGCCTCGCTCTGGCCATCTTCACCGGACCGACCTACTATATCTCCAGTAGCAACGCCCAGTACGCGCTGACGGGTATGGGCATCATCAACACCGGTTACGTCGACGGACCGAAGATCCGGATGGTCCAGGAAGCGGTCAATCCCTATATTTTCATGCGTAACGCCTGGGAGCAACACGAGCAGTACCTTATCGATGGCGGTAAGGTCAGTTCGTCTCAGCTCCTGCAGGGACTCGAGTTGCCGCCCGCTTCGGGTCCCTCCGCTGCTACGGAATCGGCGGGTAGTCTGCCCTAAGCATCACACCATCCGGGATAAGCCATGTCTTTCACCACCGATACGGTAAAACGCACAGCCAGTCTGGCGCGCCTGGCCCTGCCAGAAGCCGATCTTGCCCATGTCGCCCAGCAACTGGAAGGGATTCTCGTCCTCATCGAAAAACTGAGCGCCGTGCCCACCGAGGGTGTGGAGATCATGGCCCATCCCCTGGAGTTGCAGCAGCCGCTGCGCGAAGACCGTGCCGATGGGCGCGACCTCGCGGGTCGGGACATCTATTTGAAGAATGCGCCGGTCAGCGCCGATGGCCTGTTTCTGGTCCCCAAAGTCATTGAATAGGAGTCAGCGTGGAACTCCACGATCATGGTCTTGCCGACCTGCGCCGCCTGTTGCAGAAAAAAGAAATATCCGCCGTCGAGTTGACCACGCACTTTCTGCAACGCATCCGTTCGGTGGATCCCCAGCTACGGAGCTTCATCACCCTGAATGGTGAAAATGCCCTCGTGCAGGCCCACCGGGCCGACCGGCAGCGGGCGGATGGCTCTACACAAGCGCTGCTGGGTCTGCCCATTGCCCACAAGGATATCTTCTCTACCCGCGGACTGCGTACCACCTGCGGTTCACGCATGCTGGAGAATTATATTCCGCCCTTCGATGCCACCGTGGTGGAGCGTCTGGAGCAGGCGGGTACGGTATTACTGGGCAAGCTCAACATGGACGAGTTCGCCATGGGCTCCTCCAATGAGACCAGCCATTACGGTGCCGTGCGCAATCCCTGGGATACTCGGATGGTGCCCGGCGGTTCCTCCGGTGGTTCGGCGGCCGCGGTAGCAGCTCGTCTGGTGCCGGCGGCAACGGGTACCGATACCGGCGGCTCCATCCGCCAGCCGGCTGCATTCTGCGGTATCACGGGCCTCAAGCCCACCTACGGCCGGGTATCTCGCTACGGCATGATCGCCTTCGCCTCCAGTCTGGATCAGGCAGGCCCCATGGCCCGTAGCGCCGAGGACTGCGCTCTGCTCATGGATGCCATGGCGGGGCACGATCCGCGCGACTCCACCAGCCATCCGCAAGCGGCCGGCCAGTTTTCCGCCGCTCTGGACCGCCCGGTACGGGGCCTGCGCATCGGCGTGGCGGAAGAGTTCTTCGCCGACGGTCTGGACCCACAGATAGCCGAACAGGTACGCGCGGCCATCGCGCAGTTGGAGAGCCTCGGCGCCCGGATCGTCCCGGTGCACCTCCCGCATAATGCGGTGGCGGTGAGCGCTTACTACGTGCTAGCGCCGGCGGAGGCCTCCAGTAACCTGGCGCGTTTCGACGGCGTGCGCTACGGCCATCGCAGTCAGCATGCGGATAACCTTCAGGAACTTTACCAGCAATCGCGTTTCGAGGGATTCGGTGCCGAGGTGCGGCGGCGTATTCTCATCGGCAGCTACGTACTTTCGGCCGGTTACTACGACGCCTATTATCTCAAGGCTCAAAAAGTGCGAAGTCTCATCCGCGAGGATTTCCGTCGGGCCTTCGCTGAGGTCGATCTCATCGTCGGGCCGACGACGCCTACGCCGGCCTTTGCCCTGGACGCCAAAACGGAAGATCCGGTGTCCATGTATCTAGCGGATATCTATACCATCGCCGTCAATCTGGCGGGTATCCCGGCGCTCAATCTGCCCTGCGGTTTTACCCGAGAAGGCCTGCCCATAGGGATGCAGCTCATGGGAAATTACTTTGCCGATGAACTGCTGCTGGCCGTCGGCCACGCTTATCAGCAGGCCACGTCGTGGCATCTTCAGCGTCCGGATCTGGCGGAGGTACAAGGGTGAGTTGGGAGGTCGTCATTGGTCTTGAGGTACACGTACAGCTCAATACGCAGAGCAAGATATTCTGCAGCTGTCCCACCCGCTATGGCGCCGAGCCGAATCTGCACACCTGTCCCGTCTGCCTCGCCTTGCCCGGGGCGCTGCCGGTGCTCAACGCCGCGGCGGTGGACAAGGCCATTGCCTTTGGCTTGGCCGTTGGAGCCGAGATAAATCGGCGCAGTATCTTTGCGCGGAAGAATTATTTCTACCCCGATCTGCCCAAGGGCTATCAGATCAGTCAGTATGAGATTCCCATTGTCGGTCGCGGCCAATTGTTGCTGACCTTGGCCGATGGTACGGAAAAGGTCGTAGGCATCACGCGTGCGCACCTGGAAGAAGATGCTGGAAAATCGCTGCACGAAGCCTTTTCGGCGGAAACGGGCATCGATCTTAACCGGGCCGGTACGCCGCTGCTGGAGATCGTGTCGGAACCCGACATGCGCTCGCCCTCGGAGGCGGTGGCCTACCTCAAGAAACTGCACGCTCTCGTGCGCTATCTGGATATATCCGATGGCAATATGCAGGAGGGTTCTTTTCGCTGCGATGCCAACGTCTCCCTGCGGCGTGCAGGCGAGCCCTTCGGGACCCGCGCCGAGATCAAGAATCTGAATTCCTTCCGCTTCCTGGAAAAGGCTATCGAGTATGAGATGGAGCGGCAGCAGGATATTCTCGAGTCGGGCGGCAAGGTTGTGCAGGAAACGCGCCTGTTCGATGCCAACAAGGGCGAGACTCGCTCCATGCGCAGCAAAGAAGAGGCCAACGATTATCGCTACTTTCCCGATCCGGATCTTCTGCCCCTGGTTATCGAGGAGAGCCACATTGAGACCGTGCGGGCAAGTCTGCCGGAACTACCGGACGCCAAAAAACAGCGCTTCATGGAAGCGTATGGGCTGCCGGCCTATGATGCCGGTGTGCTCACCAGCAGCCGGGCCCTGGCCGATTATTACGAGGTCGTTGCGGAAGGTCTGGATGCAAAGCTCGCGGCCAATTGGCTGATGGGCGACCTGCTAGGCGCCCTGAACCGCAGTGGTGCAGAGATCGAATCCTGCCCGGTACCGGCGGGTCAGATGCGCAAACTCCTACAGCGCATTCAGGACGAGACCATCTCCGGTAAGATTGCCAAGGAAGTCTTCGATGTGCTCTTTGAACAGGGCGCAGATGTGGACGATATCATCGAGCGCAAGGGCTTGCGCCAGATCACGGATCCCGCAGCGATTGCCCGTCTGATCGATGAGGTCCTGGCCAAGAACCCTGGGCAGGTGGCCGATTACCGGGCTGGCAAGGACAAACTGTTTGGTTTCTTCGTCGGGCAGGCGATGAAAGCGTCTCAGGGCAAGGCCAACCCGGAGCAGCTCAACCGCATACTACGAGAGCGGCTGGACCAGCCTTCTTGAGAGCGCCCCCTCAGGGGCCAATGACGCCCCTGAGGAAGACGGCTTGCGCCTTAGGATGCCGGAGGGACAGTTGCTGGCGTTTCCGCAACCAGCTTCAGGAATTCCGCAAAGGGCCCCATGTTTTCCATGGCTTCCATCTTTGGTCCCTTGAAATTGAGGCGACCCATCATCATGGCCATCATGGGTGAACCCATGTGGTGCCAGTCGTGGGTGGTGGCCCACATTTTGTAGTCGTAATTGTAGTTCAGCTTCTGCACCTTGACGGCGCCACCGTAGATGCACATGGCTTTGCCATCTTTGGGCGCAATCTCCAGCTGGACGGGTGCTACACCCTTGAGGCTAGAGTCCGAAATCTCCATGACTTTGTAGCCTTGCTTGCCGTCGTTCTTGATCCAGGAGCCGGCCAACTTCTCGGTAAGAGTGGCGTTGTTGTTCCAGGCAGCGCACAGATCCTTGGCCCAGCCTGCGGACATGAATTCCGGCGCGTCGCTGGCCCAGGCCGCTGTAGACGCTGCCATCCCCATTCCCAACAGTGCCAAGCATAGGGTTTTTTTGATCATCGGTTCTCTCCTTTCTCTATCCCGCAAAATTGCGGGCTTCTACACAAAGCCCACCTCAGTATATTGATCCGAGGGCAGATCTCCTAGCAAGGCCTTTTGATCCGGGAATAAAATCCAGGGAAGTAAGACATTATAATATAAGCAGATATAGAATGTTGTGCGTGTGTGCCCGAGCAAGCGAGTGAAATAGTACCGCTCGTACTGCGCTTCGGATCCCCTTGCCGGGCTTTTTCTGGCTTGGTGCTTTGGTTTCAGGGACCTTTGCATTAGACTAAAGGCGTCACGGAGGCGTGGCAGAGTGGTTGAATGCACCGGTCTTGAAACATCGAGCCCATCACGGGAAACGGTGGTGGTGAAGGGAATCAAATTCGGCGAAGCCCCTGGATGCTGTCCGAGGTAATGCCGAGCCAAGCCGGAGCGATCTGGAAGGTGTAGAGATCAGACGGTTCCCACCTAAGGCCCGGAAGCGGCTAGGGTGAAGGCATGATCCAGACCCCAAAGGCCCTAGGGTCGTGGCGAAAGCCATAGCGGGTACGGAAAACCGGCAGGGGTTCACGCCCCTCGTGAGTTCGAATCTCACCGCCTCCGCCACACAGTTAATCCGATAATCCGAACTCTCGATTCGAGCCCGTCGAGCGGTGTGAAAGGCTTGTGCCTTTGCCTACTCTATATGAATCTTTAGCTCTGCTTGGCTGCGGCTTGCGGAACCGTGTGGACTTTTCAGATGAGAAGGAGGACCAAGCTTTCGCTCCATGCAGGCAGGCTTTCGAGGACATCCTGCGCGGCATGCACATCGATCCGTCTTGCCGTTTTAGATTTGGCGCACCGAGCGCAGTACTTCAGCGCGGAATGCTGCGGCGCTTGCGCACTTCGACGGTGACCTTTTTGCCTTCTGCAGATGTCGGGCGCTGAGGAGTGGAGTTGGTGGGGCTATCCTCAGGTATGTCGAGATCCTTGGGGTACCAAAACTGCGGCTTGCCCGCTGGCGCAGCGGTCGGCGAGGTGGAGGGATGTTCCTGGTGGGACATGCCGTCCGTGTGTTCCCGATTCCTTTTACGCTCCGGGGTGATTCCATACTGCGGTGCGACGATGGGCATAACGCTCCCTGACAATGCCAGACCGGGGAAATCCTACCAAGGCATCTACCCGAATCTCTGACCAAAGCCTTGGATGCACTCCAGAGTGATGGACAGACACCCAAAGCCTACATAACTCAACGCTGATAATAGCAGAAAATCTCTGACAAAGGCAAAGCCTCATGGGTTCTATGGCGGTGGATCATCGCGGCCATGCGCGCCGCGGGCGCCAGAAGACGTCTATTGAAAAACCGGCGAGACCAGGGTTCCCAGGGATAGCAGGGAAAGCCTCGTTTCCTGTGTGCCGCTGCCCTTGCCTCCTGGCTACGGCAGCAAAGAGGTTACACGGGGTGTGTCCGATGCAAAGCGATGTTTCGCACTCCTGTCGCTGCGCCGCGCGGCCGAGCGGGGGTGATTTGCGCGGTCCATCCCCTAGCTCCCGCTGCAAGAGATGGGGGGTGCTCGGATAACTGGAGTCCAAAAACCACATTCCGAATCCTGTTCGGGTCGAGAACGGTTAGATTGGATTCGCGTCGCTCTTATCTGGTCTCCAAGTCAAACTCGTCGATCTATGGCATCTCGCGCCAAATATCCATGTTCCATTACATATCAAAATAATTATATATACATCTAATTTTAATCAAACATTTTATTGATGGGGCAGGAGCAATAAGAAAATTCATCTGTGATTACTAATTCTAGTAAGCTATACATTACCGGAGTTCCTTGTGAACCTTCGGTTGCGACACGGAGTTCCGGCTGCTGCGACATTGGGACGGCTCGTATTGGTTGAGGATAAAGAGTCACGATGACGCCTGTTCTTGGCCTGGTACGGCTGCCGCTTCGACTTTTTATGGGTGGCGTGATCTGGCAGGTTCGAAAGTTCGTGACCCTGACGATTCCGCACAGTCCGCCCTAATAGAATCGAGGGTGAAGATGCTTGGGAGGCTCACTATGATCCGGAGTTTATTGGTATGACCACAAAAAAATGGCTCCAGATGGGGCAATATGCCGCAATACTGCTGACCACGATGTTGCTGGGTGGGTGCGCGCGCCATTCCCCCTGGTGGATTTTTGATCCCAAGGGAGTAGGGGCTCGTGCCAGCTATGATTACATGATGATCGACATTGCTGTGATGTTGAGCATCGTGGGTTTGACGGCAATCATGATCGTATGGTTTATGATCCGTTACCGCAAGGGTGGGGGAGGCGGTAAATACGATGGTAAATGGAGCCACTCCATGACCATCGAGTTCTTTACCTGGGGTATTCCCATTGCCGCCGTTGCATTTCTTTCCTGGGCAGTGGCCATCAACGGTAGCTTTGCCCTGAATCCTTACAACCCCACGGTCATCACCCATACCATGAAGCCGAAGGGCGATCCTGTAGATGTCGACGTCATTGCGACGGATTGGCAATGGTTGTTTATCTATCCGCAGTTCCACCATATTGCCGTCGCCAATGAGTTGGTGGTGCCGGCCCATACCCCGGTCTTTTTCAAGCTGACGTCCACTGCGGTCACGACCGATTTCTTTGTCCCCCAGCTGGTCGGCATGATTGATGTCATGCCGGGTATGCGTACCAAAGATGCCCTGGAGGTCGATCACCGCGGCAGCTATCAGGGAATAGCTGCCGACTACTGCGGTGCCGGAACGTCCTGGATGCTCTTCAAGACGAAAGTCGTGAGTATGCGCGACTTTCACCGATGGGTGAAGACGGCGGAGGCGCAGCCGGAGACCATGAACTACCACCAGTTCAATGAATTCGCTCGTCCTTATATCAACGTGCATTATAAGACGCCGATATACGGGCATGTGGAGCCAGGTCTCTTCAATCACGTCATACTGGAGGTGATGAATGGCAAGAAATGGCCGCTGCCCATGTTCATGACCGAGAATATGTACGCCTATTTGCAGAAACAGGCAAAAGAGCACCGCGCCTGACGCTATTCGGAAGGAGATATCTGATGCTGGTTCACGTTCCCGGACCCTGGAGTCCATTACTCGGGCGACTTGCCCTGTCGGAGATTCCCTATAAGAATCTGATTCTTGCGCCCCTTTTTGTGTTGATCGTCCTGGTGGGTCTGGCTCTGGTCGGCTGGATCACCAAGCGAGGTCTGTGGGGTTATCTCTGGAGGGAGTGGTTTACCACGGTAGATCACAAAAAGCTCGGGATCATGTATATTTTTCTCGGCCTGGTCATGCTGTTCCGCGGGTTCATAGACGGTCTCATGATTCGCACTCAGCAGATGCTTGCAGTCGGCCCAGGCGATAATGGGATCAAGGCCATGGGGGCCATCCACGGTTATCTGACTCCCTTCCATTTTGGTCAGATCTACAGTGCGCACGGTTTGATCATGATCCTGTTGGCGGCGACACCCCTGCTGGTGGGACTGATGAACATCATCGTACCCTTGCAGATCGGTGCCAGAGACATGGCCTTTCCTTATCTCAACGCCTTGGGTTTCTGGATTACGGCGGCCGGCGCGGCGCTGATCATGATTTCCCTTTTCGTGGGTGATTTCTCCCATAACGGTTGGTTTGGCTATGCTCCTATATTTGAGATGTCCTATAGCCCGGGTGTCGGTGTAGACTACTGGATCTGGACCCTGGAACTCATAGCGCTGGGCACTACCCTGGGCAGCATCAATTTTCTGGCGACGGTGGTGAAGATGCGGGCACCAGGCATGACCTGGGGCAGGCTGCCGGTGTTCACCTGGTCCGCGGTGTCCGCCAATATCATCGCGCTGACCTCTTTCCCTTGCCTGCAGGTGGCCTTGGCGTTGGTAGGAGCGGACCGCTATCTCGGCACACATTTTTTTACGGCCGGTTTTGGCGGTAACTTGATGCTGTACACCAACCTATTCTGGCTCTGGGGCCATCCCGAGGTGTACTTCGTCATTCTCCCGGCCTTCGGTATGTTGGGAGAGATTATCCCCACGTTTTCTGAAAAGCCGCTGTTCGGCTACGTGGCGATGGTGCTGGCGACTTTTGCCATTGCCGGTGTGTCGTGGATCGTCTGGCTCCACCATTTCTTCACCATGGGCATGGGGCCTTATGTCAGTACCGAGTTCAGTGTGGCCACCATGCTGGTGGGCATACCTACGGGCGTCAAGGTCTTCAACTGGGCGTTTACCATGTACCGCGGGCGTATCAGCTACACGGCGGCCATGCATTGGGCTCTCGGTGCGCTCTTTCTGCTGCTCATTGGTGGCTTGACGGGGATGATGCTATCCATACCTGCCATCAATTACATGGTCCACAACAGCGTCTTTGTCGTCGCCCATTTTCACATGATGCTGCTGTGCATCGTCTATGCGGTGTTTGGGGCGGTCATCTACTGGTGGCCCAAGGTCTTTGGTTTCCGTCTCAATGAGGCCTGGGGAAAGATCATGTTCTGGCTCTTCAGCGCGGGCACCGCGCTGGTCTTCATCCCTATGTTCATGCTGGGCTTCATGGGCGAGACGCGGCGTCTGGACTGGCCCTTCGATCCGCACTGGGCGGGCTTGTTCGATGTCCAGGAATTTGGAATTGCCATCTACGTGCTGTCGGTAGTGTCCTTCGTAGTGCTGCTTTTCGTCAGTATCCGCGATCGCGCCAAGGAACGCGTTGGTGCCGATGCCTGGGGCACCTCTCGCTCATTGGAGTGGCTGACGGACTCTCCCGTGCCCTTTTATAACTTCGCCATGGTGCCGGAAATCAATGCCCGTGATGAGGTGGCCTGGCGTCGGGAGCATGGGTTTCTGGATATTCGTCCCGACCACTACAAGGCCATCCACATGCCCAATAATACCCCCGTTGCGCTCTACATCGGTGCGACCCTTTTTCTCCTGGGCTTTGCTCTGACTTGGCGCATCTGGTGGCTGAGTGGTATTGCGCTACTGGCAACCGTAGCCCTGATGATCTGGCGCTCTGCCAAAGGCGACCCGGGCTATGTCATCTCTGCTGAGGAAATCGCACGATTGGATCGCGAGGCTCGGCAAAAGATGCCCGTCGACGGTGGCGATACGGTGCCGGTAGGCGGTTTTGCCGGAGGCCAGATCATGGCCTATTCCCGTGAGGTATCCGACCAAGACCGAAGCCATCGGGGACCGAAATCTTGGTGATTTGTTTGAACGGCAGCGGTAGCTCTGACGACACCTCGTCGCCGCGGTACCGCTGCATTGAGGAGAGAGAGCGATGAGTAGTTCGGAAACCGTAGTGGATCCGGATAAGGTCCGCCTGTGGTCGGAAGATTATGAGGGTCACGATGTCATATCCACGCGCACCTTCGGCTTCTGGATGTACGTGCTCAGCGATGCCATGCTTTTCGCGACACTGTTTGCGGCCTACGGCGTGCTCAGTTACCCACACAGCTATTACACCGGCCCGACGCCGGCACAGTTTGTCGCGCCTTGGTATACCTTCGTGCAGACCATGGCTCTTTTTCTGAGCGTGCTGGTTTACGGCTGGGCCATGGCAAGTCTCAAGGATGGCAATAAATCCGGTGTGATCAATGGGCTTTTGGGCGCTTTGGTGCTGGGCATATTGTTCCTGGCCCTCGATATACACGATGTGATGCGTCTGGTGGCCGCCGGAATCACGCCGGAGGTCAGCGGCGGTCTGTCGGCGTTCTACTGCCTGACCCAGGTGCATGCTGCCCACATATTTGCCGGTCTGATCTGGATTATCGTGATGCTCTGGCAGGTGGCACGCAAGGGATTCACGGAGGATGTAGTGGGGCGCCTGATCAGCTTGCGCATGTTCTGGCAGTTTCAGGCAGTGATGTGGGTCTTCATCTATGTCTTCGTCTATTTGTGGGGGTATATGTCATGAGTCATGGTCACGTCAATCCCATAGATCATCCGGAGGTCCAGATGGCCAGTCGCCGAGGTTATATGACTGGCTTCATTCTGGCCTCGGTCTTGATGGCTCTGGCGACCTTCCTGGTGTCCAGCCACGCCCTCCCACCCTTTGCCCTGCTCTTGGCCATCATGGCCTGCGCTGGCTTTGCAGTCATTGCTCAGGTGTATTTTCTGCTGCATATCGATATTTCTGAGCACAATATCTGGAATACCGTGGCCCTGGTGGCTTTCATCCCCCTATTCGTCATCACCATTGGGCTTACCTGGTGGATGTTCTCGCAACTCTATCTACGCACCATGCCGATGATTCCTGGGATGCCAGGGATGCATTGACAGTCCAGGGACTCTCGCAGGACACGTGCCTGGGGGCAAGAGGAGGGTTGAGCCTCCTTGAGCCCCTTTCTCGTGCGCTCGGCTGAGACTCCTCGCGGTGTGCTGTGCCATCTGGCACATCCCTTTCGTCCGAAGCGGCGCACGGGCTTACCGAAGTGATGATCGCCGACGCCGTCCGTTGGCCTGGGCCGAGATCGAAAAAGTATAAATATTACAGTTCACAAATGAGACTGATCCGGAGGACAGACTGGATCGTAGCCTTTTGGCATACAGTTTGCTTTAGAGTCTATGCCTTACCCAAGGAGATGATAATGACCGCAAAATCTGTCCTGCTAGCTGCCGGAATGTGCCTGATGCCGGGCTTGGCCTTTGCCCAAGCCAATCCGGTCTATATCGAGAAGATCGATATGCCCATGGCCGCTGCGGCACACGAAGTGGAAAGCGTGCTGCACGATGGCGGCTACAAGATCGTGTTGAAACTCAACATACTGAAGCTCATCGGGGCGCAGCAGAAAACGCTGAAGATTCCGCACTTCAATGAGCGCCACTTCAGCGACATTCGCGCCATCGTATTCTGTAATCCCTTCGATTTCAGCAAGCTCATCAACAGTTCATGGCCAGTGGCCGCAGGCTGCCCCTTGACTCTGGATATTTTCTCCAAAGGTCAAACCAGCTATGTGGTGTACGGATTGCGCGCGGATTATGCGCTGACGCCCCAGAGTCGAAAGATCGCCGAAGCTCTGGATACGTCCGTCATCAAGGTACTGCAAGGCATACCCATGTCGCGGGTGGAGAAGGGTATCCCGGATATTGGCAAAAAGTAGTACGAGTGCCCGGAGTGAATGGTTCCCTATGGATATGGAAGGAAAAGTCATGGAAAGAAGGAAATTCTTGAAGCAATCTGTGTTGGTTTCGGCGCTGGTATCCACTGGTAGTGCCTTGTTGCCAAGCCTGGCCCGCGCCGCCAACGTTCCAGGGTGGCCGGCCAAGGAGTTCGATGCCAAAGTCCTGGACCAAGCCATGCACGACAGCATCGGCACGACTACGGTCCCTGAGTCTGCCGCGGTCCACCTGACAGCGCCTACCATTGCCGAAAATGGTGCGGCCGTGCCCGTCACCGTGGATGTGGATCATCCGATGACAGCAGATAATTACATAGACGCCGTATTTCTCTATGTAGATCACAATCCAACGCCTTTGGCGAGTGCATTTTTCTTCAGTCCAGAAAATGGTCGCGCTTATTTCCAGCAGCGTATCAAGATGGCCAAGACCGATATGGTTCGGGCCGTGGCGCGCACCAACAAGGGTGAACTGATGGGCTCAAAACCGCAGGAAGTCAAAGTGACCATTGGCGGTTGCGGCGGCTGATTGTGCCGGTGATTGGATTCTAGCATTTTATTCTACGGGAGACTGACCCATGGCTGATTTAGGTAATCCGATGATCCGTATGCCTGCCCACGCAAAAAAGGGGGAGGTGGTGGAGGTCCGTTCGTTGATCATGAATCCGATGACGACGGGCTTGCAGAAGAACAAGGAGGGTAAGCTGATTCCGGCCCACTTCATTCAGACGGTGACGGCGACTTTCGACGGTAAACCGCTCTGCCATCTGGACTGGAGTACGGCCATCAGTGCCAATCCTTACCTTGCCTTCAAGATGCGGGCAGAACGCAGTGGCACCCTGGCGATGACCTGGAAAGATAACCAGGGTGGTTCCTGGACGGCGGAGGCCAAGATCACCGTCGCCTGAATCGCGCGTTTTCATAACAGGAGTATAGCCGCATGAACCTATCGAGAAGAGATTTCATGGCCATTCTGGGCGTCGCCGGTGCCAGCGGATTTCTGGCGCCCGGCGCGGTGGCCGCATCCTGGGGATCGGGTAAAGATCCCTACGAAATTCAGCCCTACGGCAACGTGACCCTGTTGCATATTACGGATACCCACGCGCAGCTTTTGCCAGTCTGGTGGCGTGAGCCGGGTACCAATATTGGCACCCACCAGCAGCACGAGTGGGGAGTGACGCCGCACATCGTGGGTAAGTGGAAGCTGGATTATTACGGCATCAAGGCGGACACTCCGGAAGGCTACGCGCTTTCCTGTCTCGACTTCGACGCCATGGCGCACAAGTACGGCAAAATCGGGGGCTACGCGCACATCGCGACTCTGGTCAAACGTTACCGCGAGCAGCTGGGAAGCCGCGCGATCCTTCTAGACGGCGGCGATGCTTGGCAGGGCTCGGCGACGAGTCTGTGGACCAAGGCCGAAGATATGGTTGGGGCGCAGAATCTTCTCAAGGAAGATTATTTTGTCGGTCATTGGGAGTTCACTTACGGCGCCGATCGGGTGGAATATCTGCTCAAGCACAAACTCCAGGCAAAATTCCTGTCGCAGAATGTCTTTACCATCCCCTGGGACGAGCCGGTCTTCGATCCCTACGATATTCGTGAGATCAATGGCCGCAAGGTGGCCATCATAGGCCAGTCCTTTCCCTTTACCCCCATAGCAAATCCGGCCTACTTCATTCCCAAGTGGTCTTTTGGCATCCATCCCCACCATATGCAGAAGATGGTGGACGAATGTCGCGAAAAACATCACGCCGATGTCGTGGTAGTGTTGTCTCACAATGGTGCCGATGTGGACAAGAAGATGGCTTCCCAGGTAAACGGGATCGACATCATCCTCGGTGGTCACACCCACGAAATCATGGGGCCCAAGCCCGTGATGGTGAACAAGACGCTCATCATCAACACCAGTACCAACGGTAAATTTCTGGCGCGTTTCGATCTGGACGTGGGTAAAGGGCGTCTGAAGGGATTCCGCTTTTACTACCTTCCCATTCTGTCCAACATGATACCGGCTGATCCGGAGATGTCTGCGTATATCGAGAAGGTACGTGCGCCCTACGCCGAGAAGCTGGCGGAACCCCTCGCGGTAACGGAGAGTCTGCTATACCGCCGGGATAATTTCAACGGTACATTCGATCAGCTCATCTGTAATGCTCTGCGTGAAGAATTGGATTGTGAGGCGGCCTTCTCACCGGGCTTCCGCTGGGGCTATACCAAGCTTCCGGGAGAGACCATCACCATGGAAGACGTCATGGGCCAGACGGCTATCACCTATCCGGAGGTTACCGTTACGGAGTACACCGGTGCCGAATTGAAGAACGTCATGGAACAGGTGGCGGACAATCTTTTCAATCCAGACCCCTATTACATTCAGGGTGGCGATATGATTCGGGTGGGGAATATTCAGTATACCTTCAACCCTGCAGAGACTATCAACAAGCGTATCACCGATCTACGGGTGGGCGGAAAGATGGTGCATCCGAGCAAGAAATACAAGGTCGCCGGCTGGGCTGCCATGCAGAAGGTGGAGGGTACGCCGGTCTGGGACATCTTCTCCAAATGGCTGAAGGACAAGAAAACCGTCCGTGTCGATCATCGCGACAATCCGGTTCTAACCAAGAACATGAAAGGCAACCCGGGAATAGCCTATCCGCAAGAATACGATCTGTGAGCCCACTGTCATGAAAAGTCTGCCCGACCTGAGTTTGGTGGAAAAGATACTGTTCTCAGGCTTTATCTTTCTGGTGGGTCTGGGATTGCTGTGCGCCGAGGCGTATACCTATATCTCAATAGCCGGGCTTAACGGTAAGCCCGGCGTCCAGATGCAGGACCTGGTCATTCATTATTACGGCAACCGCAGCGCCAGTAAGCTGCAGACCATGTTGCCCAGCATGATGGTCATGGCGCATGTTCCCGTCGACGAACGTGGCAAAATGGAATCGGTGGTCAACCGGTGGGTGAAAGGAGGTGAGAGCAAAAGCTATTACCAGCAGCAGGTGCGACCCTTGATCAATGGCAACTGCCTGAAGTGCCACGCCATAGGCATGCCGAACATCGGTACGTTCACGCTTCTCAAAAGCCAGGCACACGTGGATATGGGGATGCCGTATTCTGCGATGCTGATGAACGGGATGATCCACCTGAGCACCCTGGGCGTGATTTACTTCTTGGCGGGCTGGATATTTGTCCGTACGCGGACTCCGGTCTGGCTGAAGATCCTGGTGGTCGGTCTGCCATTCCTGGCATTTTTTCTGGATTTCGCCGGTTGGTTTCTGACGAAGCAGAATCCGGACTTCGTTTGGCTGGTACTGGTAGGGGGTATTTTATCCTGTCCGGTGGCTCTGCTGGGGATGGCTCTGAGTCTGTTACAGATGTGGTTCCTAAAGCCCATGGAGAAAGATAACCACGCAGCACCTGGGGAGCTTGTCCAAAATGGCTAGCAGCCGTGACGCGGTCTATGTGGGTCCATTCCAGCGACCGCGTGCTCGGGTTTTGTGGGAGGTTCTCATATCCATGCGCTTGGCGGTGCATCTGCTGCTCTTTGTGGCCATAGCATCCGTCATCGGTACCATCCTTCCGCAGCAGGAATCCACAGCGCATTACCTGCAACAGTTCGGTCCTTTTTGGTATCAGATCTTCGGTAATCTCGACCTTTATGACGTCTACCGTTGTGGCTGGTATATGGGTATCGTTGCCTTCCTGGTGCTGTCGACGACGTCCTGTGTGGCGCGCAATACCCCCCACATGCTGCGCGATATGTTTCGGCATGAGTCTGGCATCAGCACGCGCGCCATCGCCGCCAAACCCCTCCATTACGAAGCGACGGTCTCGCAGCCGGTTGGCGCCGTTTTTGATAAGGCCGTGGATCTATTGAAGGAAGAGGGCTATGTCGTCCGCCGCCTGGCCGCACAGGATAGCAGGCTGCTGTTGTCGGCAAAAAAAGGACGCTATTATCGTTTTGGTTACATCTTTACCCACGTTGCCATCATTCTGTTTTGCGCGGGAGCGCTGTACAACGCCAATATTCCCCTGAAAATAGCGCAATGGACTGGCGCCGTAAAGCCGGAGCAGGATTTCGCCTTGCCCTTGTCCAAGGTGCCCAAGGATCGTTGGCTGTCACCGCAGCAGTCGTCCTTTCGCGGCATCATTACCATTCCCGTGGGACAAAGCGTCAACGCCATGTTTGAGTTGGTGGGAGATGGATTTCTGGTGCAGCAGCTGCCTTTCATCGTCCGCTTGGACAGCTTTCGGGTAACGCATTATCGCGACGGTCTTGCGAAGGATTATGTGTCCAAGGTGACGGTGCTCAAGCCCGACGGCAGAGTCTTGAAGACACACGACGTTCGTGTCAATCATCCGCTGACGGTAGATGGGGTCAACATCTACCAGTCCAGCTACAACGCCGATCCCTCTACGCTGCATCTGGTGAGTTACTCGCTGCTGGCACCCGATGCGTCCGCCACCCTCCTCAGAGCGCGCGTCGGCCAGAGCCTGGTCACGGGTGCTGGCGCATATACCCTCAAGGTGGACGACCTGAAGGTAGAAAATGTCTTGCCGCGCAGCTCGGTGGGGCTGCCGGCGCGTCCCGGGCATGGGATGGTCAACATGGGGCCGGTGGCGCGTTATACGGTCCTGCGGCACGGACAGCCCCCCATCCTGGTGAAGACCTTTCTGCGTCCGATGCCTCACGGCGCCTTGGACTATAAATTGGTGGCCTATCGTTCTGGGCATGGACAGGGCTTCCATTTTCTCGCATTGCCGATGGGACCAAAAGAAGGCGTCTCTCTCTTCGTGCATTACCTGGGAGCTCTGGAAAACGCAGCGCGCCATGGCGCCGTCGCAAGCTCCGCAGTGTTCCAACGCACGCTGGCGCAAGTAGAGCAGCGCCAGGGTGTGGAGCTGTCGCCGATTCAAAACCATTCTTTCCTTCGCGCAAGCCTCGTGGCGCTACAGTCTCTGCATACGTATCCGCTGCCTTTTCTGGTGCTCATACACGGTCTGTCACTGCATTGGGCGGCCGGATTGGAAATGACCAAGTACCCCGGTATGTCCATCGTATACCTTGCCTGCATATTGTTGGTGGTTGGCATCTTTGTTTTGTTTTATGTACCGAGAAAGCGGATGTGGCTGGCCCTTGACGACGGAAGCGCTGGTAAGACGCGCATTATTGCTGGCGGCGACGCATCACGCGATATAGAAGATTTCTCAGAACAGTTTGCTGAGTTCCTCGAGAAACTGGCTGGAGGGGAGCAGGATCGGACGGAAAAAAGGAGAAGGTCATGATAAAGTTCAGAGCTCTAGGATGGGGCCAGGTGTTGGCCCTAGGTTGCTTAACGGTAATGGGTACCGGGTTGGCGGTTGCTGCTGGTATCCCACCCATCAACGCCGCCAATATCGCGGCAGGCAGGACTATCGCCTTCAACAAGGCCCAGGGAAACTGTCTGGCATGCCACGTCTTGCCCGGCGGAGTGCAGGCGGGCAATGTCGGACCTAATCTCAGTGAGCTGCCCATCCATGTGATATTCAAGAACCGGGAGAAACTCGCGAAGTTTATTTACGACCCGGAAAAAGTCATTCCCCACATCAACATGCCGCGCTTTGGCAAGGACAAGGTGTTGACGAACCATCAGATCGGCTTGGTGACGGATTATTTATGGTCCCTCAAGTGACCATAAGGCGGGGTAACCAGGAGGAGTTATCATGAAAAAGACTACAGTCATTGCGATATTGACACTTGGGACGGTGGCCTTTGGGGTGCAGGCGCAGACCATCAATTGGTGGGATCTTGGCAACACCAAAGTGGGTCCGAAACGTACCTTGAAGGAGTTTCACGAGTACTTCAAGGAGCAGTTTCCAAAGATGAGTCTGCAGCAGTACGCCCTCGGTAGCTATGCCTTCAACAAGGGTCTCTATCAGCAGTATCAGGAAGCTATTCAGTTCAACCCGGGCGATCTCACCTTGAGTCAGGGCAAGAAACTTTGGGATACGAAGTTTCCCGACGGCAAGAGTTATGCGTCGTGTTTTCCCAATGGCGGTAAAGGTGTAGCCGCGAGTTATCCCTATTACGATGCCAAAACCCATGAGGTAACCACAGCGGCCATGAGCATCAATGCGTGCCGCGTCCAGAATCACCTCAAGCCCCTGCGCTACGGCAGCTCCAGTCTGATTGCCTTACAGACATATTTTACCAGTCTATCCAATGGGATGCCCGTGGACGTGAAGGTACAGGGGCCGGGTGCAATCAAGGCCTTTGAAGAGGGCAAAGCCTATTATTTCATGCGGCGTGGGCAGCTCAATTTCAGCTGTGCTACCTGCCACGTGGCTTACGCTGGCAAGTATCTGCGGGCGCAGATCATCTCGCCGCTGTTGGGGCAGAGTGCACATTATCCGACCTATAGAGCGGCTTGGGGTGCGGTGAACACGTTCCAGAAGCGCTTCATCGGTTGCGATAAGAAGGTAGGTGCCAAGCCTGAGAAGCTGCAGAGTGTGGACTACCGTAATCTCGATTATTTCATGAGTTATATCAGTAACGGTATCAAGATCAACGTGCCGGGCTATCGGCCCTGATGGTACGCCTGTGGGTCACGGGGTCCTGGGCGCAAGCCGCGGTGAACTCGTGACCGTGAGAGGAGGTATTTATGGCTTTGGATACGGCGGACATAGGGCAACTGAGAGAAAGCTTCAGCGGTTACGTAGCGCAGGAAAAATGGCAGAGACGTATCTGGGTAGCTTTTCTCACCCTCGGGTCCGTGTCGGTGTGGTGGTGGTTCCGTGCCGATTTCTGGCTTTGGCAATATATCATTTTGGGAATATGGTATGCCGGCCTGATGTGGTTCGGTTTACGCTGGCCTGCATTTCGCCGGCTGTTTCTGGTGGTGCTGGCGGTGGCAGCGCCGGGCGTGGCACTGTACGATCTAGGCTATACGGCAAGGACCAGTGCCCTGCTGTACTGGATTTTTCAAAGTACTTCCATGTTCTACTGGATGAGTCTGGCCATTGCGTTAAGCGCGGTGGGTTATTACCGCTATCTCTATGCCGGACATCAGCTTAGTGGCGACTGGGGGCATCGTTTTGCCTGGGTTGCAGTGGTCCTGGGCTATGCGGGGCTGGCAATTCGTTGGAAGCAGACCTATGTGGGGCACCCTGGCTGGGGGCACATCCCGGTTACCAATATGTACGATGCCATGGTGCTCTTGTGTACGACCACGGCATTGTTCTACCTCTACTATGAATCCCAGGAAAAAAAGCGCGGGCTGGGTGCCTTTGCCATGCCGATGATTCTGTTGGCCGATATTTTTCTGGTGTGGGTGGGCATCGCCTATCATCAGAATCAGATCCAACCCGTCATACCGGCATTGCAAAGTTTTTGGATCAAGATTCACGTACCCTGTGAGTTCATCGCGTATGCAAATTTCTATCTCGCGGCCATGGTCGGACTGGCCTATCTCTTGCGCGAACGGGCGGGGCGGCTGGGTACGGTCTTGGCGGAACGCTTGCCCGACTTGAAACGCCTGGAGCGTATCATGAGCTCCATGATCATGTTCGGCTTCCTATTTTTCACGGCGGGTACCATTCTCGGCGCCATTTGGGCAGCCAAGGCTTGGGGCGGATTCTGGTCCTGGGACCCCAAGGAGACCTGGGCCCTCATCGTCTGGCTCAACTATGCTGCCTTTCTGCACCTCCGTTCGCGGAAGAGCTCGGCGCGGCCGACGGGACATACCCTGGCGTGGTGGTCGGTGATCAGCCTGGTGACGGTTACCTTCTGCTTCATTGGTGTCGACCTGTTCCTGGGCGGTCTACACTCCTATGCCAAACTCTGATGGCCGAAGCATCCCGATATAGGGTATCCCGCCCTGTCAGGAGCTGCTGCGCCGCACGTGGCGCGTCTGAAAACGCCGGTACAGGACGCGGCCCGGCGAACCGCTGGGGTGACGCTTGAGGTGACGCACTTCGGTCCAGTCGACGTCGGCACTTTTTGCCTGAATGTTACTAAACTGTAGTGCGGTCTGGGCGGCCGCTTCCAGCACCGCGTCGGGGACGGCGCGATCTCGAGGGCGGCGCAGGAGGACGTGGCTACCCGGATGATCCTGCACGTGAAACCAGAGATCCCAGGGCTGGGCCAGACGAAAGGTGAGATGGTCGTTGGCCTTGGCGTTACGACCCCAGAGGATCTCGAAGCCGTCGACTTCCTTGGACTCGATGGCAGGGCTGCTGTTTTGTGGTAGACGGCGCGGATCCCTGGGTTTTTCTGTGGGGCCCGGCGCGTCCTCGGACGGTGTGTGAAGCAGACGGGCGCGTTCTTGTTCCAACTTCGCTAGCTGCTCGGTGCAGGCCGCGCGACCGCGTTGCGCCCGCTGGCGTTGTCGTAACATATGGCGAGCATAGTCGTGCAGGCGGTATCCGGCAGGTACCGAAATGGTTCTGCGGCCGATACCGTCGCTGCGATAGTCGGTCACCTCCACCTCGCCACCGGGGTGTGTGGCGTCGGGGAGGCGGAAGAGCGCCTCGGCGTCGCGCTGCCAGGAATCGGGTATATTCTGCCAGCGAAGCAGATCACCCCGGACCTTCTCTAAACGCCGCTCCAGGTGCTGCAGCGCTTGTCGATGCGGCGCTAGAGAGTCCGCGGCGCCGGCGGCCTCCTCGTCCCAGGGGGCTGCGGCGAGGCGCAGCGCTGCTTCAGTCGGGATGGCGGAGTCCTGCGTATGCAGCCGAAGAGGGTAGCGCAGGACCCCAGCATCGGCGGAGCGCCACTCAAACCAGTCGCTGTCCGGAGTTGCACAACGTGCCCGCAACGCTTCCGCTAGGCGGGTGGAATCCAGGAATGCCGCCTCTGCCTGGGCGCGGATGCGGGGGGCGATGAGCTG
>ERZ1669250.238-NODE-238-length-28525-cov-45.672884_pt1 | contig 28525 bp, 27 predicted proteins | sample MGYA00579295_ERZ1669250 | MGnify/ENA primary metagenome ERZ1669250 (study PRJEB41166, sample SAMN08046056) | hot springs metagenome | biome: hot spring; feature: acid hot spring; material: thermophilic sediment; isolation source: thermophilic sediment from acid...
AGATTTCCATAAATAAAATTTTAACAGAGGTACAAGTATACCACGGTTAAGTGTTCACAGTGTTTGTGAACTTGTACAATTATTCTACAACATTAATCTTACGCTTTATCAATGCCTTATATTTTCATACAATCCATAAATCGTTGATAATCAAAGTGTGCCATAACTGTGCTATCTTAAGTTTACAATAATCAAATCAGTTTGGCAATACTATTTATACACAAATTGCACATAGAGAGTTTTTATAATAAACAACAAGTTTACAATTGATTTACAAGGATTTTGAAAGGATTAAAACGGAGAGAGAGGGATTCGAACCCTCGGTGGGCATAAACCCACAGGTGATTTCGAATCACCCGCTTTCGACCACTCAGCCATCTCTCCTAAAAGATATTATACAAAGTTTTGGGGATTTTGATATAATAATAGATTAAACTGCACTCTAATCAAAAAGGGTCGTCGGGAAAACTGACGCTTGGATTAGAGGAGGTTAAAAACCCTTTGGAGGTATTTTTATGTCAGTAAGTATGAAGGACCTTTTGGAAGCAGGTGTTCATTTTGGACACTCTAAGGGAAGATGGAACCCTAAGATGGCACCGTATCTTTATGGTGTAAGAAACAACATACACATTATAGACCTTGGAAAGACGGTGCTTTACCTTGAAGAGGCTTACAACTTCGTATCAGATGCCGTGTCAAAAGGAGCCGAAGTGCTCTTTGTAGGTACCAAAAAGCAAGCTAAAGATGTTATTATGGAAGAGGCGTTAAGATGTGGGTCTTTCTATGTGAATGAAAGATGGGTAGGCGGTCTTCTTACAAACTTTAAAACTGTTAGGAAAAGCATAGCAAAACTGCGCCAGTTAGAACGCATGGAAAAAGAAGGGGTATTTGAGGTTTTACCAAAAAAAGAAGTGGTAACCATGAAAAGGAAGATGCAAAAACTTCAAAAGCTTTACAAAGGTATCATAGATATGGATAGAATACCAGATATAATATGGGTAGTAGACACCAACAGAGAACATATAGCCGTTACAGAAGCAAGAAGGCTTGGTGTAAAAGTTGTTGCTATAGCAGACTCTAACTGTGACCCAGACGAGATAGATTACCTTATACCCGGAAACGACGACGCAATAAAATCTATTAAGCTTTTAACATCAAGAATAGCCGATGCCGTTATAGATGGTAAGCAAAGAAGAGAGGCTTCTGTCGTGTCTGAAACCTCAAAAAGAAGAGTGGTGGTGGTGGCCGAAGAAGAGAAAGAACTCTTTGAAAAGGCTATGGCTATGTCTGAGAAGTATGAAGATATAGATAAAGATAGTGTAGATTATTAATAGGAGGAGATTTTATGGCTATTAGTTCTGAAAATGTAAAGCTTTTAAGAGAAATGACCGGCGCTGGTATGCTTGATTGTAAAAAGGCGCTGGAAGAAGCAAATGGAGATATAGAAAAAGCCAAAGAGATACTTCGTATAAAAGGTTTGGCAAAAGCCGATAAAAAAGCCTCAAGAGAGACGAAAGAAGGTCTTATAGTAGCAAAATCCACACCTTCAAAAGGCGCAATGATAGAGCTTGCCTGTGAAACTGATTTTGTGGCAAGAAACGATTCTTTTAAAGAGCTTGCCAACAAAATCCTTGATTATGTGTTAGAAAATGTAAAAGATACAAAGGGTGAGTCAAGAGATAGCTCCATACTTCAAGGTAAGATAGATGGTATAACTATAGAGGAGCTTTTAAAAGAAGCTATAGCCAAAATAGGAGAAAATATACAACTAAAACGCTACTGTGTGATAGAAGGACCAAACTTTTCTTACATACATGGCGGTGGTAGGATAGGGGTTTTATTGGCTTATGAGGGTGAAAACTTAGATGTGGTAAAAGATGTAGCTTTACAAATAGCCGCTATGAGACCTGAGTTTCTATCACCAGAGACTGTGCCTCAAGATGTTATAGAAAGAGAAAAAGCCATATACATGGAACAAGCCAAAAAAGAAGGTAAACCTGAAAATATGCTTGAAAAGATAGCCGAAGGAAAACTCAAAAAATTCTACGAAGAGAAGGCGCTTCTAAATCAAAAGTTTATAAAGGATGAGAAAAAGACTATTCAAGATTATATAAAAGCCAACAACGTAGCTATAAAGGGCTTTTGTAGGTTTGAAATAGGTGCATGAGATATAAAAGGGTACTTCTAAAAATATCAGGTGAGGCCCTGGCAGGAAGCCAGGGCTTTGGTATAGATAAAGATGTTATTACAAGCTTTTCCAATGAGATAAAAGAAGCTTATGAGCTTGGTGTCCAAATAGCTCTTGTAATAGGCGGTGGCAACATATTTAGAGGGCTAAAAGCTCAAGCCAGTGGTATGGATAGAGCTACTGCCGATTATATGGGGATGCTTGCCACCGTAATCAATGCCTTAGCTATGCAAGATACGTTAGAGCGGATTCACAACATACCTACGAGGGTTTTATCGGCTATAGAAATGAGGCAAGTAGCAGAACCATATATTAGAAGAAGAGCTGTAAGGCATCTTGAAAAAGGAAGGATTGTCATATTTGCTGCTGGTACTGGAAATCCGTTTTTTTCTACCGATACAGCTGCTGCTTTAAGAGCTGCTGAAATAAACGCAGACGTTATGATGAAGGCTACAAAAGTAGATGGTATATATACAAAAGACCCAGCCCTTTACAAAGATGCAGAGCTTATAAAAGAGATATCTTACATAGATATTATAAACAAAGATTTAAAGATTATGGACCACACGGCTATAACCCTTTGCAAAGACAACAACATAGAGATGATAGTTTTCAACATACATCAAAAAGGAGCTCTAAAGCGTATTTTAAATGGGGAAAAGATAGGGACAGTGGTAAAAGCCTGATGTCTTCCAAGCCTATAGCTCTTGCAGTAGGTAATTTTGACGGTGTTCACTTAGGACATCAACATCTTTTAAATACCCTTGTTTTAAAAGCAAAAGAAAAAAACCTTATTCCTTCTGTTTTGATGTTTGACCCTCATCCATTGGAAGTCCTTGAGAAAGAATCAGCCCCTTGTATTATATCTACTGTAGAAGAAAGAAAGAAATATATGCGTAGTCTTGGTGTTGAAAATATATTTGTAATAAACTTTACAAAAGAATTTAGCAACATAACTGCAAGAGATTTTATAAAAGAATACGTTTATGAAAAACTAAATACAAGGCTTTTGATAGTAGGATACGATTGGAGATATGGAGCCAAAAGAGAAGGTGAGTTTGAGCTTGCCAAAGAAATGGGGCAAATGCTTGGTTTTGAAGTTATACCAAGCGAGCCTTACAAAGTAGACGGACACATAGTAAGCAGCACCCTTATAAGAAGGCTTTTAAAAGAAGCTAAGCTTGATGAAGTAAAAAAATATCTCGGTAGAGATTATAGCATTGAAAGACGAGTTATAAAAGGAAAAGGCTTAGGTTCTCAAATAGGTTTTCCCACTGCAAACATATCAAATACATCAAACATGTGTTTAAAAGAAGGTGTCTACGCTGTAAAAGTAAACAACCACCTTGGTGTAGCAAACTACGGCAAAAGACCAACCGTTGAAAATGCAAATCAAAATATATTAGAAGTTCATGTTATAGATTTTAAAGGTGATTTGGTGGATAGTGTTTTAAATATAACGTTTCTGGGCTTTTTAAGAGAAGAGAAGAAATTTAACTCCATAGAAGAGCTAAAAGCCCAAATAAAAACCGATATAGAAACTGCTAAGAAACTATTTTCTTTTTAAAGCGTAAAGACCTAAAGAGGCTATCCCAGCGTAAAATATATCTCCAAAAGGTTTTAAATAATGGTTTGCTTCAAATATGATAAGTATAAATAACCCAAAACCAAGCATAGGTAAAACCTGTTTTACAATATTTTGATTTATCATAGCATCTATTGGCGGTACGTTTTGCTCTCCTACTTTGTTGGCGTATAACTTGTTCCAAAGTATTCTCGGCATGAAGTGAAATATGCCGCCCAGTACCGTAGTCAAACCAAATCCATATATCATAAAATCAGCATGTAAAAACGGCTCTAATATCCCCAATGCTACCAAAAGCCCAAAAACAACACCCATAAACAAAAACCCAAGACCCAAGAAAAAATATCTAAGCGTATAGGGTATATTTTTTGGAAACTTTCTATTTTCAACGGTTTTATAAACGATATTTACAAAAAATCCCAACACTATAAACTCCAAAATCCCAGCAAAGTAAATAAATTTTAAATCAAACACATAAAACGATGCGATAAGTATAGAAGCTGATAGTTGATGAATCCAAAACAGCTTGTTTGCAAGACCCATATTTAGAGGTTCCATGTATAAAAGCGGTACCAAAGCAAGCTCTACACCTATAACGGCGTTTAATACAAAACCTATTGTAAAAGTATGAATTAAGAAAAATACATTTATCTTATCAAAAGGAAACATTAGAAGTTCCAAAGCATTTAACGCCAAAAATACCAAACTTGCCGTTAAAAACTTGGCCGTTATTGAGTTTGGTGTTTTTAAAGCACTTAAGATGTGTATTGCAAAAAGTAATATAAGTACTGCGTTTGAAAAGGAAAAATACTTATTCCCTAAAAGCCCAAAATACCACATTAGCATGATAAACCCATTTAAAAGGCTTATACCAAACACTGCAAAAGATACTTTCGGAAACTTTGGTTTTTTCATAAGAGAGTTTGGTTGAGCTGATACATAGCCCCTATTATCACGTTTAGGAAAAATCCATACAACCCAATTAAAAATATGTTTATGTTGTTTTGGTTTGTAAAAGCTTTTAAAATGAGATCTATTATTAACCATATTATACTTAATATGAAAAATAGCGGCGAAGCTTCAGATACAAAAAACATTTATAACCTCCTTACATTGAATGCAAGTAAATATATATTTATATGGTAATTCGAAGTATGATATTGATTGTATTTTGATTTTGAATGATTATAAAAGAGATATTTTGATATTGTAAAACCTCCCCGAAAAGGGGAGGTAGGATATTTATTATCTGAAGAGTGTGAGAAGTTGTTGAGGTATTGCGTTTGCTTGGGCAAGCATTGCAAGAGCAGATTGTTGTAGTGTATTGTCGTTTTGATACTTCGTCATAGCTTGGGAGATGTTTAGGTCTCTTATAGTGGCTTCAGCGTTTAAGGTGTTCGTTTGCTCTGTTTGATCACCGTTTGCAAGGGTTTGCATTTGTTGCATTACGGAACCTACTTGAGCTCTTATGGTATCTACGTAGTTTATTGCGTTTTGTAGTATTATTTGAGCTTGGTTTGCTCCTTGTGTGGTGGTTACATTTATATCCAATAGGTCTTTTACAAAGTAGTTGTAACCTACCGTTTGAACACCGTTTACCGTCGTGGCGTTTGTAGAACTGTATCCGTTTATATAGCTGTTCGACACTTGTGTGTTAAACACTAAGTTGTTTATGAGGTTGTCGGTTTGACTTGCACCATAACCAAATGCTGCAATTTGAAGGTTTGATGGGCTTGTAATCTGCAATGAACCAACGGATACTACGGCTCCATATGTAGCTGAAGCAGTACCGTCTAAGCTTTGAGCTGTAACAGCACCAAATTTGGCCAAGTTCAATCCGTATGTAGCTTGTTGGTTTGTGTTTGAGTTTGCAACATTTATGTTTATTTGGAATGTAGAACCATCTGTGGTGTAAAGTTGTAAGTATTGACCTGTAGAGTCTGTGGTAGCGTATACACCAGTGTTTGTAGCAACACCGTTTATAGCAGATATTATATTTTGTAAGCTATAGGTTTGTCCGCCTACTAGGTTTATAGTTTGAGATACAGTACCTACGTATTGACCGTTTGCAAGCTGCTCTGGTTGGCCTCCTGCGTTTGTAAGAGCTGTAAATCCTACACCTACTGTGCTGCTTTGTTCTACTTGTCTTGATATTACTATACTTACTGTAGCAGAATTGGCCACTTGTATGGTACCAAAAGCTTCGGTACCTTGCAATGTATTGGAAGCTTGGGCTGTAACTGTACCGTTGAATATAGAGTTTATATTGTCGGCTATTATATGTGCATCCAAGTATGCGTTTGTGGCTGAACCGTACGCACTAGCTACAACTTCATTACCATTTATAAACAGCTGTTTGTTGCCATCGTATAGCACATCTGATGATACTACCGTTGAAGAGTCTGTAGTATTTGCACCGTATGAAGTTGTAGCACTTGCTGTGGTGCTTACGGTTATGGGTCCAGAACCGCTGTAGTAAGCCATTATGTTTGCTGCAGTAGAACCGTTGTTTATATTTGTAAAATCACCAGTTTGGGCTATAGCGGCACCCATTCTTTCTATAGATAGGTTGCCTATAGATATGTTTATGTACTGACCAGCTTGACCACCAAATTGAATAGCTTGGTTTATGAAGTTACCATCGAACAGCTTTTTACCGTTGAAGGTAGTAGTGTTAACTATTTGTTTAATAGACTGAGCCAACGCTGAAATTTGGTTTTGCAAAGCACCAGCGGAGTTTATGTTGTTGGTGGAGTTTGCAGCGTTGACGGCGTAGGTGTACATGGTATTAAGAGTGTTGTATATTTGTGATAGCTGACCATCTGCCACCTGAGCTAAAGAATAGCCTTGTTGGGTGTTGAGATAACCTTGACCCAAGGCTGTGCCCAACGTGTGTAATTGGTCTGCTATAAATAGACCTGCTGGGTCATCTGCCGCACTCAATATCCTTAAACCAGTGGATATGTGAGTGATGTCGCTGGTAACATTTTGGTTTGCTTGCTGTAAAGCGTTGTTAGCCACAAGCGCACCGTAGTTAAAGTTAATTGATAACATAACGCACCTCCTAAAACTTGTTATTTAACTTATCGGAGGTTGTTAAAGTTTTTTTAGCTTTTAAGATAAAAACCTTGATATGTTTTGCCATACGCTATCCATCTTTCTTTTTGTTTCATCGTCGGTTTTAGCCACCTCTGGCCAAATCCTTGTATATCCTTCTTCCTTTAGTTTTTTAGTGGCATCTATTATAATCTTACCACCAAAGCCCACTTCGTTGGTGGAATGATCCAATACGTCTATAGGTCCTTTTGTAATAATTATATCTCTTGATGGGTCTGTGTTGTTGCCCCATATCCAAAGTACTTCGTCTATGTCGTGTACATTTACCCATTCATCAAAAACCACTATATACTTTTCCAAAGACATCAGTCCAAGCCCAAGCAACGCATACGCCACTTTAAAAGCATGCCCTGGATAACGTTTTTTAATAGATACAAAGCAAAAGTTGTGAAACACTCCGCTTGCCGGAAGATGATAGTCCACTATCTCAGGTAGATTAAACTTAATAAGTGGTAAGAATATGCGCTCTGTGGCATACCCAAGGTATTTGTCCTCTTGAGGAGGAGGTCCTACTATGGTAGCCATATAAATTGGGTTGTCTTTTGACAAGATAGCTGTTATATGCATTGCAGGATATTTATCAACTGGTGTGTAAAAACCTGTATGGTCTCCAAAAGGTCCTTCATCTACTAAAGGTTCTTCTGGGTCTACGTAACCTTCTATTACAAAATCTGCATTTTTTGGATACTCTATGTCTATGGTTTTTCCTTTTACAAGCTCCACTGGACTTTCTCTTACCATACCTACAAAAAGATACTCATCTACTTCTGGTGGAAGCGGTGCCGATGCGCTGTAAGTACACACTGGGTCCCCACCTATTACTATTGCTACAGGCAATTTTTTGCCAAGCCTTTTTGCCTTATGAAAATGTGAGTTTCCGTCTTTATGGATTTGCCAATGAAGGGCTACTTTTTTTTCTTCTAAAAGCTCAATACGGTACATTCCTACGTTTCTAATACCAGATTCTGGGTCTTTTGTGATAACCTGCGGAAGCGTAATATATCTTCCACCGTCTTTTGGCCAGCATTTTAGCACCGGTATATCAAAAACGCTTTCGCTAAAGACTTTGTAAGGGTTTTTGCTTTCTACCTTTGGTAGAGCGTCGTTTAGTTTTTTTAACTCTGGTAGTTTTTTTAGCTTTTCTAAAAATGTATTTGGTATTTCTGGTCTTAGGACTTTGTAAAGTTTCCAGCCTATGTCTTCTAAGTTTTCATAGCCAAAGATGATTTTTAGCCTTTTGTAAGAACCAAAGGCGTTTGTCAACACTGGTGTGTTGTATCCTTTTACGTTTGTAAAAAGAAGGGCTTTAGGGTCTTTTGTTTTGCACATTCTGTCTGTTATTTCTGTGATTTCGTAATGAATATCTATAGGGTCTTTTACCCTTATAAGCTCGCCTTCTTTTTCAAGTATACTAACAAGCTCTTCCGTACTTTTAATGTTTCGCATATTCTAAATATATTTTGTTTTATGGGCTTTTCAAATTAAAAAATGCTTTTGTGAGATAACTATACCGTTTTCATCAAGTTTTATTAAAAAAGGTTCTTTTGCGGGTATTAGATATTTTCCGTAATCTATCTCTAGGTAATCTGTGTTGCCATGTTTAAATACATTTGTGAGTTTTCCAATCACCTTGCCATCTTCTAATCTTACCTCTTTTCCAAAAAGCTCAAAAAGATACATAGAATCTTCTTTTTTTGGCAAATCTTTTAAATTTGCAAAGACGGTGGCATTGCAAAAGCTTTTAGCTCTTTCAGGGCTATCTACTCCTTTTATGTGACAGAGAAATTTGCCTTTATCTTTTTTAAATATCACATCAAAAGCCTTAAACTCTTTGGTTTTTTTGTTTTGTAAATATATTTGTTTTAGGCTTTTAATATAAAAATCTACATCCTCTTCAAACTCAAGCTCTATCTCTAAATCACCTTTTATACCAAAAGTTGATAAAAATTTACCTATTATTATCTTATCTTCACTCATTTTTCAAGCTAAACTTGTAGCCTACTCCTCTTATGGTTTTTATATATTTTCCAAAATCTCCAAGCTTGTCCCTTAAATGCTTTATATGGACATCCACCGTCCTATCGTTTATGTCTGTGCCGTAAGACCAAAGCATATTTATTATCTTGTCCCTTGTGAGTATTTTGTCTATGTTGTCTAAAAAGTATCTTAGTATCCTAAACTCTGTCTTAGTAAGGTTTATGGGCTTGCCATCAATTGTTGCTTCCATCCTATCGTCATCTATCTCTAAGTTTTCTAGTTTTAACTTGCTTGATGTATGAATTTTCTTATATCTATTTAAAACAGCTCTTATCCTTGCTATCAACTCTTTGGAAGAGAATGGCTTTGTGATATAGTCATCAGCCCCTGCGTTGAAGCCTTCTATTTTGTCTTCTTCTTCTGATTTTGCCGTAAGAAATATAATAGGTATATCTTTGTAAAGGACGTTTTGCTTTATTATCTTGGATATTCTCACACCATCGTAACCAGGAAGCATGATGTCTAGGACTACTATATCTGGTAAAACTTGTTCTATTGCTTTAAAAAAATCGTTGCCGTTTGTAAAATGTTTTACTTCAAACCCCTCTTTTTCTAGGTTAAAAATAAGTATATCCGCTAAATCCATATCGTCTTCTACTATATAAATGAGACTTCTATCCATATAAGTTATTATAACGTAAAAGGCTTTATTGTTTGCTTAATGCTCAAATGTGATATAATATTAGTCAATTTCTAAAGGAGGCAACATCTTATGAACCTCTACGAGTTTGAAGCTTACGATAAGATTTTTAAGAAGTACGGCATACCGGTGCTAAATTATATGTATGCCGATCATATCAACGACGATTTGAAGGATTTTGCCAATAAGCTTGGCGAATCTGTAGTGAAGTCTCAAGTGCTTGTTGGAAAGCGTGGAAAGGCAGGTGCTGTAAAGCTTTGTAAAACCCCAGAAGAGGCTATAGAAACCGCCGAAGCTCTTTTGCATTACCCAGTTTACGGTGAGATGCCCGTTGGTATAATACTTTCTGAAAAAGCTAAGATACTAAAAGAGCTATACGCTTCTATTACATACTCTACGGAGACAAGAACACCAGTTTTGGTACTCAGCTTAGAAGGTGGTATGGATATAGAAGAAGTCCCGCCAGAAAAAGTTAAAACCTTCAAAATAAACCCATTGGAAGGACTATACCCTTATATGGTAAGAGAGTATCTCATGGAAATGGGCTTTCCTAAAGAATACATTGGGGTTTTAAGGGAGCTATCAGAAGTTATAGCAAACCTTTACAAAGCTTTTTGGGAAACGGAAGCAAAGCTTATAGAGATAAACCCACTTGCCATATGCGATGTAAATGGAAAGCAAAAAGTATATGCTCTTGATGCTGTGGTAACTATAGATGACGATGCTTCAGTGCCACCTTCTAAGATATACGGTGTTAGAAGCGCTATGAAAAGACCACCTACCCAAAGAGAGATAGAGGCATCTTTGATAGATAGAGATGACCATAGAGGCAAAGCTGGTTCTTACGTAGAGATGGATGGTGATATAGCTCTTATGACTTTTGGGGGCGGTGGTTCTACGGTTACTATAGAAACTTGTTACAACATAGGCTTAAAACCTGCGAACTTTACAGATATAGGCGGAAACCCACCGGCTGAAAAGATGTACAAGATAACCCGTATAATACTTTCTAAACCGGGTATAAGAGGTGTGTTGGTCTGTGGTGGTACCGCCAACAATACCCGTATAGACGTAACCCTTGGCGAAGGTGTAGCCAACGCCATAAGGGATTTGAAAAAAGAAGGTAAACTTGACCCCAACTGGGTATGGGTAGTAAGAAGAAATGGTCCAGAAGCCGAAAAAGGCCTAAGGATGCTTTACGAGGCTATGAAAGAGTGCGGTGTAAAAGGTGAGATTTACGATTCATCTTTACCTCTTACGGAAGCACCGGTAAGGCTTAAGTATCTTTTAGAGCATCAAGTAAAATCTGTAGATGATAACGTTGCTGAAGATTTAGGAGTATAAGGAGCGTGTATGAAAGGGACTGTTTATTTAAACGATAATACGAGGTTTGTGGTAATAGGTATCACAGGAAGAGAAGCTTCTCAGGTGGTTACAGAAACAGAAGCTCTTTACCCTGGTTATATAAAAGCTGGTGTGACACCCGGAAAAGGCGGTACCAGCGTCGCCAATGTGCCCGTTTACAACACCGTCAAAGAGGCATTGTCTCATCATCCTGAGATAAACGCAGGTCTTATATATGTTCCCCCTGTGTCTGTAAAAGATGCTGTCATTGAGCTTGTAAACAACGGTATAAAGCTTATATACATAATCACTGAGCATGTACCAATAAGGGATACAGCTTACTTCTACAACTATGCCAAAGAAAAAGGCGTTATCATAGTGGGTCCTACTTCTCTTGGTGCAATAGTACCTTCTGTGCCTATAAGAGTTGGTGCTATTGGCGGTAAAGACCCCTCTATAGCCTATAGACCAGGCGGTCTTGTGATACTTTCAAAATCTGGTGGTCTTACTACCACTACCGCTGAGATGATGATGAGAAGAGGCTGGGGTGTTTATACGGCTATTGCCCTTGGTGGAGATGTTATATCTTGCACCACCTTTGAAGATGTTATAAGAAATATATACGATGATCCCAATGTAAAAGCCCTTATTATCCAAGGCGAAGTGGGTGGTACCTACGAAGAAAACGCAGCTATGGCTATACTAGAGCTTTACAAACAAGGCAAATGGAAAATACCAGTAGCCGCTTTTGTAGCGGGAAGATTCCAAGAAAATTTAGAAGGTGTATCCTTTGGTCATGCTGGGGCTATAGTGGAAAGAGGTAAAGGTAAAGCAAGCACCAAGATAAAACTGTTTAACGAAGTAGGTAAAGAAACGGGTCTTGTAAAAGTAGCAGAGTTTTATCACGATTTACCCACCTGCTTGGAAGAATTAGGCGTCCCAAGAGATTTTGAAGATACTACCGGGGCTTCTGTAAAACCCCTTTACTCTACTATATGAAATACCATCCCCTCCTTAGGAGGGGGTTATGATATACTGGTTAGCTCTTTTTTTGGCCCTTTTTCTAAATGCTTTTTCAAATATTGCCGTAAAAATTGGTGCTATTAAAAGCTCAAAACTTTTTATATTGGCTGGTCTTATGGGTTTTGGTATTCAATTTTTGTTTTACGCTTTTGCTCTAAAGAAGATAAATTTAAGCATAGCCTATCCTATTATGGTGGGCAGTGGTTTTGTGATTATAAGCCTATTTTCTTATCTTTATCTAAAAGAACACATGAATATATACGATTTTGTTGGTATGTTTCTTATATTTGTTGGTGTTTTGCTTATAAGTGTAAGATAAAATATTTATAATGAAGAAGTTTTTAAGAGTTTTGGTGTTTGTTTTAGCACTTTATTTTCTCGTTTTAAACCCTTTATACTTTATATACAAACACCATATACGCTTTGGTTATCAAGATAGAAGCTTTTACGTTAAAAATTTGGCTTTTAAAATAGATGGTAAAAGCATAAAAATAAAAAAACTAACATTTTATAGGCTTGGCATTGGTATAAAAGGATTTTCTTACAACTCAAAACCAAGGTTTTTTTACCTAAAAGACGGAGATTTGTATTTTTATAAAAAGCATATATACGCCGATATCAACGAACTAAACATAATCCTTGTATCTCAAAACAACAAACCCTCAAACATTCCAAATTTTAACTTAAAGCTTTACGAAAAGTTTTATAAAATACTTCATGTAGATGTGAAAAATCTTTATATAGCTGGTGCGGATAGATTTTCCAACAACGCTTTTGCAATATTTATACCCCATGCTAGCCTTAAAGATGGTATTCTTCATACAAAAGACTATGCTCGTTATATTTATCTTAGCAAAAGCTCAAGACAAGAGGTTTTTGTATATGTCCCAAGAGCTTATTTAAAAGATGGTTATTTTGTAGCAAAAGATGTAAACGCTGTATCTTCGTTGTTTGATTTTAATGTAAACTTTTGGTGGTCTCATAGAATAGGTAAGGCTATAGCTTCTGGTTTTATCATGCCTATTAAAACACCAGTTTTTTCTACATCTACTTTAAAGGGTGTTTTATACGCTTTTATAAAAAATAAAAATGTTGATTTTACATCAAACATGAAAATAGACAACATATATATACCAAAGCTAAAACCTGTAAAAAATGCATCTTTTAACATTAAAGGTTATGCTTATCCTAAAAAGGGTGTATCTTTTAACGGGGTTTTAAAAAGTCCTTTGGCGGAGCTCAATATAGATTATACAGATAAGCACAACGATTTTGATATAAATATAAAAAATCTTCATCTGTCAAACAAAGACATAGTCTCAAACCTAAAATATCCTATAGATTTATACGCTGGGGGTAAGCTATTTTACAGCATAGACAACAAAATACTAAATTTAGATCTAAAGCTTTCAAACGTTAGAGTTTACAAATATGCCTTTGGTATGGGGTTTTTAAAAGGAATCCTTGATTTTAAAAAAGAAAACGCCGGTAGCCTGTACTACTCGCTCTACGGAAAACAAAGTCTAAAAGGAGATATCGTATTTAACAAACACCGCATTTTAACAAACCTTAATCTTTTTGATTTTTACGCGTCTTACAACAAGATAAGAGCAAACATAAGTGGACTTTTGGAGGTAAGCCTTTATCCAGAGTTTTTTGCAGAAGGTTTTCTAAACGCATCATCTATAAGTTTACCCTATGTAAATATTGGTTCTTTGCCTATATACTTATCTTATAAAAACAACATCTTTAAAGTATCGAGCAACTCCTCTTATATAGATGCTTTCTTTGTATATCAAAACAACATCTTAAACGGCTATATAAAACCAAAACATATCATGATTTACAAGTATATAAAAGATACTATATATACTGCTGATATTTCAGGTGGTATGCTAAATATAGCAAATAACAACATAGATATAAACAACGTAGGTTTTAGCGCTTCAAATTCAAAAAATCTCTACGCTGTTGGTGTTGTGAATGGGTCTGGTGATTTTAAAAACATCTCTGGAAATATAACAATATCAAAGGCAAACTATAGATTTTTGAAAAACATAAAGGGAAATGTATATTTTTCTTATCAAAACAACATGCTTAAGCTAAAACCTACGTTGCAAGAGCAAAACTTTTTACTTACTTCAAATTTAAATATATCAAAGACTATAAGCTTTAACGCAAAGCTAATTGGTCAAAACAAGATTTTAAACGTGGATTTAGCTTTAAACGGTACCGTTGATAGCGAGGAGAATATAAGCGCTCTTGGTTTTATAGTTTATAAAGGTGTTAAAATCCCTATAAACTTTTATATAAAAAACAACAACGGTATATACACCATGTATGGTAAAGGTTTTGACATAAGTTATAAAAACCTTTATATAAAGCTTGCTAATCTAAGCGGAAGTTCTCAAAAGGACGGTAATATAGTATGGACAACCGATGGATTTAAAGTATATCTTTACCACCAACCTATTTTAGAAAGCTCTGTAATAAATGGTGTTTTGGGTTTAAAACCGTTTTATCTAAAGTCAAACACATCAAATATAAAGGGGCTTTTAAAAGGAAGCTTTTATTTTGGATACGATAAGAAGTTTTATATAAGCTCAAACGGTGTTATGGATATAGACGACACGCTTGCTTTTATAAAATCAAAACTTCCGTTTTTATTGGCAGGGCACATAGACTATGCTCTTAATATAGACGATAAAGATATAAATATATATTTTAAAAGCCCAAAACCAGTTTTACTTCTTTCAAAATATCTATCTTTACCTCTTTATAGCGATATAAACCTTGATATCAAAACTTCAAAAGATGGTTATTTTACACCTGTAAACCTTATGTTTTCGTCTTCTGATGGTAAGCATTCTATAGCTTTTGATATAAAAGCCTCTAAACATAATATTTATATAGGTTCTTCTTTGAGAAGTTTACCCGTTTATGTATATTCAAAGAACGGTTATTATCAGGGATTTTTGAACGGTTTTGTAAATACAAATTACGTTTTTAAAAATCTCTCTTCATTTATAAATGTAAATGGTTCTATTAATCCAGAGGGGCTTATTTACATCAAAAGTTTTTCAATGCCATCTTCTTATGGAAGCTCTTCGAAAATCCCTAAAAACCTTAATATGAACATAGATATTAAAAGCTTGACACCAATTACCGTGATGCTACCAGAGGGTAATATATACGCTGGCATAGAAGGGGTGGCCTTTGCAAAAAATGGGAATCTTGGTTATAATCTAAACTTAAAGGCTTTTGGTGGTGAGCTTACTTACTCTAACAAAACCTTTTATGTAAGGTATGGAATGCTAAAATTAAATAATACCAAAAAATATGTAAACGTGCTTTTGATGTCGCCAGGAGACTCTTACAACACGTACATATCGCTGGTGGGAGATTTGTCTGATCCTACCTTTAACATATATTCAAATCCTCCTATGCCAAAAAACCAGCTTTTGTCTTCTTTTATACTAAACAAATCTGGTCTTACAGCGCTTCCAATAAACGCTATGGCTAGAAAACTATCGAAGTATTCGCCCTCTGGTTTGGCAAGTAGCATCTTTGGTACAAATGTAAACTTAAGCGTATACCCAAGCCAGAGTGCAAACGGCAATCTAAATACAAATATGGATATAGAGAAAAAAATCTCTAAAAATATAAAACTAAAAGCTCATATAAGCACCAGCCAAAACCCGTTGGATACTTACTACGGAGGTTCTATTAAGCTTACCCCAAACACATCTATGGAATTTCAAATGTATGGAAACGGCTCAACTCAAGCTGACATGTCTTACGAAAGGCGTTTTGATTTGGATAGCGGCATACCTGCTGGAAGATGATGGAAGAGCTAGAAAAACCGATTTCTATTATAAAAGAAATGCTCTCAAGCGATATAAAGCTAGAGCGTGCAAAAGGTTTTGGGGCTTATCTTAGCAATGCATTAAAACCATATATATCAGAAAGCCTTTATAAAAGCCTAAATATCATAGATGAACTTTCCAAAGAAAAGAAAAAAGCTCTTTTAGAGCAAATACTAAGCGAGTTAGACGCTTTCAAGGGCACTATTTTACACAAGCCTGCCAAACATTTAAGAAGCTTGAGAGATTTAAACATATCAATAGACGATATGGATTTTCTAAATAAAAACCAGAAAAAAATACTTCGAGGAAGCGATTTAAACACCTTGATAGATATACTTTGGTATTTTCCATACAACTATGAAAATAGACTTGTTTTAAAGTCTATATCCTCTTTGCCTATTGATGCTCAAGGGGCTATTTTGGTAAAAATAGAAAACATTACCTACGACGAAAAAGAAAAATTCCCTTTTACCATAACAACCACAGACGGCAAGTTAAAGCTTTTTTTAAAGTTTAAAGTAAAAGATAAATCTGTAATGGGCTGGTATCAAAAAGGGCAAAGTATAGTGGTTTACGGCACGCTAAAAGAGTTTAGAGGCCAAAGGTACATGGTCCATCCAAAAATATTTAGCGATTCTTCAAAAGAGATAGATGTCATAAAACCAGTATATCCATTGGAGAGGTTTGAAAATCCAGAAGATATGATTGCCTCTTCTCAAAAAAGAAGAAAGCTTTTGGAAAGCGCTATAAAAAGCGTATTAAACTATTACAAAGACTATTGGCAAAACCTTCAGGATATACTACCAGAGGAGTTTTTAAAAGAAAACGATTTGATACCTCTTTCTTTGGCTTTTAAGATAATACACGCCGAAGATTACTTTAAAGACTTTAAAAGCTTTGAGTCTATGCTATCAAAAGCCAAAAAACGGTTTTTATACGAAGAGATTTTTATGTTTGAACTTGCTATGTTAAAACGAAGGTCTTTGGTAAAGTCCCTTAGCGCATACCAAATAAATGCTGATCCGGATGAAATAATAAAGGAAGTGCAGTCTAAAATAAGCTTTTCTCTTACAAACGCTCAAAAACGGGCTATAAAAGAGATAGTTGCAGATATGAACTCTACAAAACCAATGAGCAGACTTTTACAAGGAGACGTAGGTAGCGGTAAGACCCTTGTGGCTATAGCGAGTGCTTTAGCGGTGGTTAAAAATGGCTTGCAAGTGGCTCTTATGGTGCCCACTGAAATACTTGCGAATCAGCATTATAAAAATTTTCACGAGTTTTTTAAAAACATAGGTTATAGAGTAGGGCTTTTAACATCTTCTACTTCAAAAAAAGACATACATAAGCTAATATCTATTGGAGAAATTGATATAGTGATAGGTACCCACGCTTTAGTGCAAGAAAAAGTAAAGTTTAAAAACTTAGGACTTGCCATAATAGATGAACAGCATCGTTTTGGTGTGGCTCAGAGGCAAAACCTCCTTGAAAAAAACAACAACTTTATGCCTCATCTTCTTTACATGAGCGCTACCCCTATTCCTAGGACCATTGCTATGGGTATATTTGGGGATCTTGACATATCGGTTTTAGATGAAATGCCATCGATGAGAAAACCCGTAAAAACAGCCGTTTTATACTCTGACCATCAAAAGGATATGGACTTTCTTATAAATCATATAAAAAAAGAGTTGGCACAAGGAAACAAAGTTTATATAGTATATCCTCTTATAGAAGAGTCTGAAAAGCTTGATTTAAAAGCAGCCCAAACCGAGTATGAAAAATGGAAAAATCTCTTTAAAGACTACAAGGTTTTGCTTTTGCATGGACGTATGAGCGACAGCGAGAAATCAAGCATTATGGAAGAGTTTAAAGAAAGCGGTCATATATTGGTATCCACCACCGTCATAGAAGTAGGTATAGATGTAAAAGATGCCACCACCATAGTGATAGAAGATGCCCATAGGTTTGGCTTATCACAGTTGCACCAATTAAGAGGAAGAGTAGGAAGAGGCGATAAAGAAGGATATTGCTTTTTGTTGGTAAACAGCACTTTTATTAAAAGCCAAAAACTAACAGAGCAAAACGCAACGTTAAAAAGACTTCGCATAATGACCAAAACAAGGGACGGCTTTGAGATATCTTTAGAAGATTTAAAACTAAGAGGTCCTGGCGATGTACTTGGTCTTTCCCAATCTGGGTATTTTCAATTTAACTTTGCGGATTTAAAAAACGAAGAACATCTAAAACTCATGTCTTTCATAAGAGAAGCGTTGCCAAAGTATAAAAAATCAATCAGTGAAGACCTTATTTGGCTTATAAACAAAAAATATATGGATAACAAGATCACCCTTGCTTAGAAAACATATTTAATATATCTTCTTTTTTCTTCACACCTATAAAAGCGTTTATGATTTTACCTTTTTCTAACAAGACCGTGGTCGGCGTACCCATTATACCTATCTCTTGAACAAGTTTTGCTCCTTCTTTGGTAAACACGTCTATTTTTCTTACCTTTACTTCTTTGATAGAATCTATTATAGGTGCCATCACCTTACAGGCCCCGCAGTTTTCCGAGTAAAAGTACAGTATTAGCTTTTTCTCATTTTTGAACTCGTTTAACGTAGCGCCTTTTAACTTGTTCATTTTATAGTATGCTAAAAGCCTTAAACCTATTACAAAAATCAAGAACAGCGTTAGAAATATAGCAATAAGCGTTATAATAGCCTTCATCATAGCACCTTAAAGCTTATTTTGTAAATATCCGAGTTGTTTTGGATAGGTATCGTACCCACTTTACCGGTTATTACAAATATACCCTCTTTTGTAGGTATTATACCTTCTATGGCTTCTTCAAAAGAAGCACCTCTTAGTTTTTTCATATATACAAGTTCGTTGTTTTTACCACCTATGTCAAGAGCGTAAAGATTACCATAGGCATACTTTGTGATGCCAAAAAACTTTTCTATAGAGCTTTCTCTGTTAGCCCCAATTAAAAATACAGGTAAGCCCTCTAGCTTTGAAGGAGCCCCTTTCTCATAAAATATATATTTCATCGTAGTATCGTTTATAAAAGGTATATTTACAAAAGCGTAAGACCCACCAAATATTGCTGATGATGAGTATAGCTCTGTACCCCCTTTAAACACCCTAAGCCTGTGGGAGCTATCTATAAAAATAGTATCACCTTTGTATATAGAAGCGCCGTCTATTCTAAAACCAGCCGGCACATCCACATTTTGAACAGCTTTTACCTCGCCGTTTTCAAAAGCAAGCTGTTTTACAGCGCCAAACTTTCTATCTGCTGTAAAAGTCTGTCCCCAGAAGGTCTTGTGTGGATGTTTTTTATCAAGTATAGACATAAAATAATGAATATGTTTAGCTACCACTACAGGGCTATCTCCCACCATCTTTACTATAAAAGATGACATGTTTGAGCCTGTAAACATATTTACAAGTATGTAATCTTCTTTGCCTTGGCCTATTCTTCCTACGCTTACCGAGATAGGATGTCCTGCAGGTAGGCTCATATCCGCTATTCTTACTACGTCATCTCTTAAAAGCTGATATATAAGAAGGTTATCCCTTGTTAAAAGCACAAGGTATTCTTTCCCGTTGCCGTACAAATCTCCAACATCAGCGCTTAGCACCAAAGAACCTATAGATTTTATAAATTTTGATGTTACAAGAAGATGTAAATCTCTGATAGACGCTTTTTTAATCACCACACCTTCGTTTGTAGCTTGGTATATAGATTTTTTGATAAAACCACCGGGAACTCCAGAAAAAGCTATACCATATCCTTTTGGAAACTCTCTTATACTAAGGGCACAGTTTTCCCCAGATTTTACGTTTGGAAATATGGCGGCAATGTCATAGAGCTTTTCATCAGAACCTTTAAAACATACATCCGATGTGTCTATCTTGGCTATATCTCCTACGCTTGGTTTTTTACCAGATACAACCTTGCCTACCGCAAAATTATCATATACTTTTTCTATTTTTACCTTTGCAACATCCTTGTAAGAGTATCCTAAAAACTGATGACTAAGAGGATTTATTATACGCCCAGTTGGTTCTTTTATGTCAAGGATTTCTCCAATATGAAAGTTTTTGCCAGCTATATATACTTCGTTGTCTTTTACATTTATGACTTGATAAGATTCTTTTTTTAGGCTTTTAAGAAAAGAATCTAAATTCCCTCCGTAGGATATGCTACATAAAACCGCCAAACCCAGTAAAAACTTTTTCATAAACCCTCCTACAGATTTTCTATAATCTTCTTGGTCATTTCTTTTGTGTTTACTTTTACACCTTCTCCTCTATATATGTCTTGGGTTCTATACCCTTGAGCTAAAGCCTTATCTACTGCATCTTCTATGGCTTTTGCCACATCATCCATCTTGAAAGAGTATTTAAACATCATCGCTACTGAGAGGATGGTGGCTATTGGGTTTGCTATACCTTTGCCGGCTATGTCAGGAGCAGAACCGTGTATTGGCTCGTAAAGGGCATATTTATCCCCCAAAGAGGCCGATGGTAGCATGCCAAGGCTTCCTTGTATAACACCAGCTTCATCAGATAGTATATCTCCAAATATATTACCAGTTACTATCGTATCAAAAGAATACGGTCTATTTACAAGTTGCATGGCGCAGTTATCCACGTAAAGATGCTCTAACTCCACGTCTTGGTAGTTTTTGTGCTCTTCGTTTACTATGTCTCTCCAAAGCCCTGATACTTCTAACACGTTTGCTTTGTCTACGCTTGTGAGTTTTTTTCTTCTTTGCCTTGCTATTTCAAAGGCTTTTCTTACCACCCTTCTTATCTCTGATTCTTTGTAGCCCATTGTGTTGTAGCCATATCTTTCGCCGTTTTCTAACGTGGTAATACCCCTTGGCTCTCCGTAATAAACATCAGAAGATAGCTCTCTTACTACCATCAAGTCTGTACCTTTTACTACCGATTCTTTTAAAGGTGAGCTTTCTATAAGAGCATCAAAGACTTTTGCAGGTCTAAGGTTTGCATACAAATCAAGGGCTTTCCTTATGCCAAGAAGCCCTTTTTCTGGTTTTTTATCGGTTGGCAAATCATCCCACTTTGGCCCACCTACAGCCCCAAGAAGTACCGCATCTGATGCTTTGCAAATTTCTACAGTTTCTTCTGGAAGAGGCCCACCAGTTTTATCTATTGCGATACCACCTATCAAACCCTCTTTCGTTTCATACTGAAAACCAAATTTAGAAGCCAAGCTATCTAAGACTTCCAAAGCGCTATCTACAATCTCTGGGCCTATGCCATCACCTTTTAACACTGCTATTTTCAATGTCTTCATACCTTTATTTTAGCATATATAAAACGTATCGGAGCTTTTAGTTGATGCTATTCTATTTGTATGAAAAATATTTTCGCAATAGCGTAATAGATGATATAGATTGCTTATTAAATAAAATAAGCTTACTTTAATCCGTTCTGAAAAGAGGTTAAAAGCTTTAGAGTTTTTAAAATCTGAACAAGATTATGCGGACGTTGTAAGAGAGGCTCAAGAAACGGTAAAGCTAGTTTTATTTTGTCACGATAGAGGTTTTCTTGTTTATCGTGACACTTATAACTTATTGGCAGAACAGATAAGTGTGATATATTAGTATTCAATGCGTGACAAAGATTTTGTGTTTATAAAGAAGAGAGTTCAGATAGGCTATGCTATCTTTATTTGAAAAAAGAGATCTATATCTTAAAAGCTCAAAATAATAAATCATTGTTTTCAAATCTCCAACTCAGGATTAAAAGGATAAGAGCCGTATTTGGCATCTTTTACATAGGCTTTTTGGTTTTTTATAAACACTCTACCTTGCTCTATCCATTTTATTACTTGTGGGAGGAGCTTGTGCTCTAGACTTAGGACTTTGTGCTCTAGGGTGGTTTCGGTGTCTTCTTGGTCTATGGGGGTGATGGCCTGGGCTATGATGCAACCAGCGTCTATTTCTTCTGTTACAAAGTGCACTGTGGCTCCGCTAAACTTTGTGCCTGATTCTATCGCCCTTTTGTGGACGTTTATGCCTTTAAAAGCTGGAAGAAGGGATGGATGTATGTTTATTATTTTATGAGGGTATTCTTTTATAAAATCTTTTGAGAGTATCGCCATAAACCCTGCCAACACTATAAAATCTATGTTTTTTTCTTTTAAAAGCTTTAAAGCGTTTTCTTCAAAAAGTGATTTTGGTTTTGGTTCAAAGTAAAAGGCTGGTGTATCGTAGCATTTTGCTATATCAAGGGCTTTTGCATGTTGATTGTTTGAGATTACGTAAAAGTTTGAGTCTAAAAATCCTTGTTTTTTGGCTTTTAGTATAGCCTCTAAGTTTGAACCTCTTCCGGATACGAATATCGCTATATTCATAAATTTTTCGCCCTTTTTATAAAATTTTCTAACTTCTGCGGGTCTTTTTTGCCTGGTTTTGCCTCAATACCAGAAGCCACATCAACAGCGTAAGGTTTTATATCCTTTAGGTTGTAAACGTTGTTTTCGTTTAGTCCTCCGGATACAAAAAAATCCCTTTTTAAAGCTTTTAGTATATTCCAATCAAAGCTTTTACCAGTACCCCCGTATTGATGGGATAATGTGTCAAACAAAAGCATATTCTCGTCCCAGCATTTTTCTATGTTTGGTAAAGCGTCTTTTACTCTAAACACTTTTATAAGCCTATTTGATATACTAAAAGTGCAGTCTTCATCTCCGTGAAGCTGAACAAAATCAAACTGGTTAAGAAGCTCTCTTACTTTTTCAATGGGTTCATTTACTACAACAGCCACTGTTGGTATTTTTAAATGATTTTTTATCTTTATAGCATCTTCTAGATTTATGTATCTTTGGCTTTTAGGATAGAGTATAAAACCCAAAAAATCAGCACCAAGCTCTTGGGCCAAAAGAGCATCTTCTAAATTTGTGATACCGCATATTTTTACCTTCGCCATATTATCCTTCACGCTCTTTTAAAGATAATAGTACAAGCCCCGCTATAGACAAACTCACGGCGCTATCTGCCACGTTAAAAGCTGGCCAGTAGTGATTTCCTATATGAAAATACAAAAAGTCCGTCACCTTGCCGTAATACACTCTTTCAAACAAGTTTCCGAAAGCCCCGCCTGATAGCATACCCATTAGTATACTTACTTTTGTATCTTTGCTTTTAAAAGCATAAAAACCACTTATGAAAATAGCCAAAATAGGAAGTGTTTCTAAAAGTAAGACCCTTAAAATACCACCAAGACCAGAAAGCATACCAAAAGCGATACCTTTGTTGTATATTAAAACTATTTTAAGTATAGGTAATACATCTATGCTCTCATTTGGTTTTAGCATATGTCTTATCCCTATCTTTGTCATCTCGTCCAAGATAAATACCGTTAGAAATGTGAATATGTAAATTAAAAGAAATCTTTTAGGCTGTTTTTCCATATATGTTTTGCTGTTTCTAAATCACATCTTATAAGCTCTCTGCCGTTGTATTCTATGGTGAAGTTTCTTTCGTTGGTGATGCTTCCTATTAGCATCCAATCAAGAGGCGTTTGTTCTACAATATTTTTAAACTGCTCTTCTAACTCTTGTTCTACGCTTACTACTATCCTTGTAGGGTTTTCCGAGAATAAAAACACAATTGGGTCTTCATCTATGTAAAGGCTTATGCTTGCTCCTAAGTTTGTATCTACGAGGCTCTCAAATATATTTGTTATAAGACCTCCCATTGATACATCGTGAGCAGATAGTATGAGGTCTTCTTTGATAAGTTTTACAACAAGCTCAACCAAAAGCTTTTCTTTTTCGATATCTACTTTCGTAAGAGTACCTTTTACGCTGCCTGTTAAAATTTTCTGCACCAATGAGCCATTTAGAGTATATTCTTGGTTTAGATTTCCTATAAGAAATAGGCTTGATGGTTTTTTAAATCTATGGTCCATATGTTTATGTACATCTTCTAAAAGTCCTACTCCTACTATCACCGGTGTTGGCATCACGTTTGTAATGGTTGAGCCTTCTACGGTTTCATTGTATAAAGATACGTTTCCACTTATGACAGGTATGGAAAATTCTTTCATGGCGTCTGCCATACCGTTTACGCAAAGCTCCATTTTTATAGCTACATCTTCTCTTCTTGGATTTCCGAAGTTAAGACAATCGCTAAAAGCAAGAGCTTTTGCTCCTACACAAGCCAAGTTTCTAACGCATTCTGACACAGTCCACCTAGCCCCTTCGTAAGGGTCTGCCTCCATATAGTAAGCGTTGCCGTCAGCTTTTATAGCTATACCTTGCTCTGATTTTACATCTGGTCTTAAAGGCCATTTTATCCTGAGCACGGCCGCGTCACTTGAAGGTCCTAAAACGGTGTTAGTACCCACTTCAAAGTCATACTGGGTGTATATGTGTTCTTTTGAAGCTATGTTTGGGTTTGATATTAATTTCATGAAAAGGTCTTTGGGTTCCATCTTCTCAGGTATAAATTTTTCCATAGATGGGCTAAAGGTTTTAGAAGGCTGTGTATAGCAACTAGGTACTCCTTCTGCTACTATCTTATAGTCCAGGGAAGCTACTTTTTCACCTTTAAAATATATGTTTACCGTGTCTGATGTGGTGGTTTCTCCCAATACACACCAAGATAAATGAAACTTGTTCGCTATATTTATTAGCTCTTGAAGGTTTTCTTTTTCTATGACTATGAGCATTCTTTCTTGGCTTTCAGAAAGAAGTATTTCGTAAGCGTTCATGTCGTTTTCTCTTAAAGGTACTTCATCTAAGTTTATATCAACTCCCATGTTTGATTTGTAAGCTATTTCAAAACAAGCTCCCGCTATACCACCAGCTCCTAAGTCCTGTATACCCACTGGTAAATCCTTATCTACCATATACATTATGGCTTCTAAAAGCTTTTTACCGTAAAATGGGTCTCCAATTTGGACATTTGAACGTCTTTTCAAAGCCTTTTCATCAAACTGAGAGCTTGCCATCGTGGCTCCGTGTATGCCATCTCTTCCAGTGGAAGAGCCTATTAGAAACAAAAGCTGACCTGCTTTTGTAGCTCTTGCTTTGTATATTTTGTTTTTAGGCATTATACCTATACAAAATACATTTACCAAAGGATTTTTGTTGTAGCACTCATCAAAAAACGTCTCACCGCCGACGGTAGGTATACCTATGCAGTTTCCATAGTGGCTTATGCCTTTTACTACACCTTTTGTTATCCTTTTGCTTTGGTTTATATCTCCAAATCTCAAAGAATCAAGTAGCGCTATTGGTCTTGCACCCATTGACATTATGTCTCTTATTATTCCACCTACCCCAGTGGCTGCGCCGTTGAAAGGGTCTATGAAAGATGGGTGGTTATGACTCTCTATTTTAAAAGCCACAAAGACATCTTCTAGCTCTATAACTCCTGCGTTTTCACCCGGACCTTGCACTACGTAGGGACCTTCTGTAGGAAATCTTTTTAAAAGAGGTTTTGAGCTTTTGTAAGAACAATGCTCTGACCATAAAACCCCAAATATGCCTAGTTCTATATCGTTTGGCTCTCTGCCTATTAGGGATTTAATGGTTTCATACTCTTGCTCTGTAAGCCCATGCAAATTATCCATTGTAATTATTTTAGCACATTTATATGTTTGACAATATATATACTACGCTAACAAAAGCCAAAGACAAAAGGGCAAATTTGAAAATACTTATAAAAAATAGGCTTAGTATCGTATAGCTTACTATGGCTGGTTTTCTTATATGTATTGCATCGTATTTGTGTGATATATATACTATAGCCCATATAGTAATAAAGTATAGGATGGTATCTATTATAATTGCATACATAAGACCAGATAGGTTTATGTGAAAGGGTAAAAGCCCCAAAAGTGGCTGTAGAGTTTTAGAAGCGCTATTTTGAGCTTGATACATCTTTATCGTCTTCTGATTTTTTAAACCATAGATTTTTAGGAAGTATTATGATTTTTTCGTTGGGCCTCTGCATTTGCATGTATTCTGCGGCAAATTTCTTCATAAAAAAGTTTGGATTTTCATCTATTTGTTGTTTTTTTGCATATAGATAGTTGTACTTTTCCTCTTCTTTTTTCAAGAGCGCTTCAATGGGGCTACTGGCTCTTTCTAAAGCTATTAGCGAAAATATGTTGGAAGAGCTGATGAAGATATTCCATATCGTATAAAATACCGCCAGCAGAAAGAAGCTGACGACAATTAAATTACTGTAAAAATGGCCAAAATTCTTCTTTTGACGCATACTGGGCTCCGTACCCAAGGTATTCTTCTATCCTTAAAAGCTCGTTGTACTTTGCTATTCTTTCAGACCTTGATAAAGAGCCTGTTTTTATCTGTCCTGCGTTTGTGCCTACAGCCAAATGAGCTATAAAAGTGTCTTCAGTTTCTCCAGACCTGTGGGACACTATAGCATTGTAGCCGTATTGTTTTGCTATAGCTATGGTTTCTAGGGTTTCTGTGACGGTGCCTATTTGATTTAGCTTTATAAGTATTGCGTTTGCCATACCTTTTCCTATACCTTCCAAAAATATATTTGGATTTGTAACAAACAAGTCATCACCCACAAGTTGGACTTTGTCTCCCAACTCTTCTGTAAGCATTTGCCATCCTTCTTCGTCTTCTTCAGAAGCTGGGTCTTCCATAGATATTATCGGATATTTTTCTAAAAGCTTTACACAAAAGTTTAAAAGACCCTCTTTGTCGTAGCTTTTGCCATCTATAGTGTATATACCGTCTTTATAAAACTCCGATGCTGCAAAATCAAGAGCTATAGCGATATCTTCTCCGGGTGTATATCCTGCTTTTTCTATAGCTTTTAATATAAACTCTATAGCCATATCTGTGGATTCTATGTTTGGTGCAAAACCACCTTCATCTCCTACGCAGGTAGCAAAGCCATTTTCTTTTAATAGGCTTTTAAGGGTGTGAAACGTTTCAGCCCCCATTCTAAGAGCATCGGAAAACGTATCTGCTCCGTATGGTACTATCATAAACTCTTGAATGCTAAGGGGGTTGTCGGCATGTACTCCGCCGTTTATTATGTTCATAAGAGGCACTGGTAGTTTCCTTGCGAAAATGCCACCTAAATACGCAAAAAGAGGTATCCCAAGCTCGTTGGCCATGGCTCTTGCCGAAGCCATACTTACTGATAGTATCGCGTTTGCGCCTAAGTTTGATTTGTTGTCGGTACCGTCTAGTTCTATAAGGGTGAGGTCAAGCTCCGTTTGATTTGAAGCATCTATTCCTATGATAGCTTTTGCTATTTCTTTGTTTACGTTTTCTACGGCTTTTAGCACACCCTTCCCCATATATCTTTCATCTTTATCTCTTAGCTCCAACGCCTCTTTTGAGCCAGTGGAAGCTCCGCTTGGTACTATCGCTATACCGCTAACACCGGATTCTAAAATCACTTCTGTTTCAACGGTGGGGTTTCCTCTGGAATCTAAGACCTCTCTTGCCCTTACATCTATTATTTTGCTCATAAAGCCTCCTTTTTGTCTATCAATAGGCACGAGGGGGATCGAACCCCTGACCTCAGGCGTGTCGAGCCTGCGCTCTCCCAACTGAGCTACGCGCCTTCTTTTTTATTATATCATATCTACTGGTTGCACTGCTCCAAAGCGCCTTTTTCTTTTGGAAAAATCCTCTACTATCATACAAAGGTCTTCTGGTGTAAAGTCTGGCCAGTATTTTTCGCAGAAAAAAAGCTCAGCGTAAGCCAAATCCCAAAGTAAAAAGTTTGATATTCTTTTCTCGTTACCAGTCCTTATAAGAAGGTCTACCGCCGGCAAAAAACATGTATCTAAAGCCTTCTTTATATCTTCTTGAGTTACTTCATTTTTTTCTTTCAAAAGCTTGTTAAAAGCTCTTGTGATATCGTCAAGCCCACCGTAATCTACAGCCAGTGTAAGTATTATTGAACTATTTTTTCTGGTTTTTTGTTCTATGTCTTCCATGTATTGAAGTAGGTCTTTTGGAATTCTATCTTTCCTTCCTATAAATTTCATCTTTATGCCGTTTTTTAATATGCTTTCTTCTTTTCTTATAAGATATTCTTTGAAAAGCTTAAAAAGCACGTCTATTTCTTCTCTTGGCCTTTTCCAATTTTCCGTAGAAAATGCGAAAAGCGTAAGGTAACTTACTCCTAGCTCTTTGGCTTTTAAAGTGATAGGCTCCACTACCTCAGCCCCTGCATAGTGTCCGTAAAATCTACTCTTCCCCTTCTCTTGAGCCCATCTTCCGTTACCATCCATTATTATAGCTATATGCTTTGGCACATTTAAGTCCATTACATTAGTATAAACTAATAAAGTGAAATCAAGATGAAATATTATACGTTGTAATTTTCTTCCTCTTCTTCGTCTATTTCGTTAAAATTTAGCTCTATTCTTTCGGCAGGTATTATGGTGGTTATAGAGTGTTTGTATACAAGTGTTTGTTGTTTGCCGTCTTCTATGAGAATTGTATAAAGGTCAAAAGACCTTACCTTACCTTGCAATCTTACACCGTTAAGAAGATATATAGATACTTTTACCTTAGACTTTCTTATTTGATTTAACATCAAATCTTGTAACCTTGCCGCATTTTTACTGCCCATAGCTTTACCTCTCAAATTTAATAATTTATTATTATATCAAATTTTCATAAAAATTACAGGCTTTTGATTTATAATAGATAATATGATAGAGGATAT
>ERZ1669250.243-NODE-243-length-28223-cov-6.730190_pt1 | contig 28223 bp, 25 predicted proteins | sample MGYA00579295_ERZ1669250 | MGnify/ENA primary metagenome ERZ1669250 (study PRJEB41166, sample SAMN08046056) | hot springs metagenome | biome: hot spring; feature: acid hot spring; material: thermophilic sediment; isolation source: thermophilic sediment from acid...
AAAAGTTTTAAATATATAATTTAATATAAAAAATTTGATGCGATTATTAATAAATTTAACATCTGATCAACATGTTCCAAAAGAATATTTTAACAAATATTATTTTCAGAGTTCTATATATTTTAATTTAATAAATACAGATTTTGAAAATCTTCACAATAAAAAGGGATTTAAATTTTTTACTTTTAGCGATTTTTTCCCCTCTGGTGATCTTGAGCCAAATGGGATAAAGAGTGTTATCATATCTTCACCAAATAAAGATTTCATTAAAACGTTGTTCGATAATATGAATGATAATGGATTAATATATTTGTCTGAGAAAAAATTGAATATTTCATCTCTAAAAGTTTATGAGATTAAAAATGTCCCAAGGATTTTCGAGACAGGAAGCCCAATAGTTTTGCAGGTGGAGAAAAAATATAATAAATATTTTTCCTTTAAAAATAATAATAGCGTTTCATGTTTCTTAAGGCGTTTAAAAGAAAATGCAATTAAAAAATACATCACATATTATAACATTGAAGAATTTAATTTTGAAGAATTTTTATTTGATGAATTAATGTTTAAAAGAGAGGTTGTTGTAAATTTAAAAAAGAATGGAAAAAATTTCTTAATGATAGGATCTACCTGGTATTATTTAAAAAAGCTTCGCATATCTAAAGATCTGTTGAATTTTTATAGATTTATAATGGAAGCTGGTTTAGGGGAAAAGAACAGTTTGGGTTTCGGTTTTATAAATCCAAAGAAAATTAAAAAGAATTAAATAATTTTATAATAAAATTGAAAATAAATAAAAAATAAAAATCATTATGAATATTATTCAGTGATATGAGGAAAAAAATGGTTGGTTTTAAAGAAGACATTAAAATTGAAAATATGCTAGAAGAATTCAGAAAATATATAGGAAAATCGGATAGGTATGAAAAAATTAATGTTTTAGAATCTTTAAATAGATTTTCATTTTTAGATATATATTCCAATGTTAATATACCAGAATATGATAGATCCGTTGTAGATGGATTCGCTGTAAATTTCAACGATGTTCTCGGTGCATCAACAAACAATCCTGTAAGATTAAAAATTTCTGGGACAATATATCCAAATGATAAAAATGAATACATTTTGGAAAATGGACATGCTTATAGGATATTCACTGGATCTAAGATACCCAAAAATGTAGATTGTGTTATAATGGTTGAAGATTGTATTGATTATGGAGATGAAGTGGATGTACAAAAATCATGTTTTAATTATCAAAATATTTCTAGAAAAGGTGAAGATTTATCAGTTGGCCAAAAGATAATTTCTTCCGGAACAAAGATCACACCTTACCACATAGCATCATTAATATCTGCAAATTATGAAAAAATAGATGTTTTCAAAAAAATAAGAGTAGGAATTATAAATACTGGGGATGAGTTGTTTGATAAAGATTTTAAAAACACAACTGGAATGATGCTCTATTCCTTATCCAAACATTATGATATGGAACCAAAGTTATACATATCCCACGATAACGAGGATGAATTAAAAATAAAATTGATTGAATCCTTGTCTGAAAATGATATAGTATTTACAACTGGCGGTTCTAGTGTAGGAGAGAAGGATATCGTTCCTGAAGTGATCAATTCAATGAACCCAGAAATTTTTATCCATGGAGTTTCAATGAGGCCTGCAAGATCTTTAGGTTTTTCAATTATAAATAAAAAACCGGTAATATTATTATCAGGTTTTCCAGTTGCATCGTTCATATCTTTTTCTATTTTCATAAATGAATTTATGAAAAAATTTTATGGAGCATTACCTATGAGGTCTCCAATAATAAAGGGAAAGATTACTAGGAGATTTACGAACAACCCAGGGATTAGGAGTTTTGTCAGAGTAAAAGTATATAAAAATGGAAATCAAATATTTGTAGAACCTCTTAGGTTGACAGGTTCAGGAATTCTATCTACATTGACAGAGGCCAATGGAATACTAGTTTTAGAAGAACATGTGGAAGGATATGATGAAGGTGATGAAGTAACCGTCTTTTTGACACAACCAATAGGAGACGAAAATGGTTTTATCTTTCCATACATTCATTTCATGTGATAAAAATGAAAATTTATCATAATCTAATAACAATAGAAGATGCTAGAATCATATTAAGAAAACTTTTGGATAAAATAAAATTGGATGTCGAAGAAATAGATTTAAAAAATTCTTATGGAAGAATTTTAGCTGAAGAAATATCTTCAAAGATAGATTCACCTCCATTTGATAGGTCTGAGGTTGATGGTTATGCTGTAAACCATCTATCTTTAATAGGTGCTGAGGAAGATAATCCAGTAAAATTGAGGGTAAAATTTTCAATAAACCCTGGAGAATATGTAAATGAACATATAAATTTGAATGAAGCCGCTGAAATATCAACAGGTTCAATGATTCCAAAAGGTGCGAATGCTGTTGTTATGGAGGAATATACTAAAAGGATAGGAGAATATGTGGAAATATATAGATCCGTATCTCCCGGAGAAAACATTGCATTTACTGGAAGCGATGTTTTAATAGGCGATATAACGCTTTCAAAAATGACAAAGCTAGATAGCGCTAAAATAGCACTTATAGCATCTCTTGGTTATTCAAAAATCAAGGTATATAGAAAAATAAGGGCTGGAATATTATCTACAGGCAACGAAATTTTACCACCAGGAGAAGAATTGAAACCAGGAAAATTATATGATTCAAATTCCTATTCAATTATTTCATATTTAAATATGCTAGATATTGATTGGAAATTTTATGGAATAGCAAGAGATGATGAAAATGATATAAAAGAAAAATTATTTAAAGCAATAGAAGAACAAGATATTGTTTTCACATCTGGAAGTACATCAGCTGGAAAAGGAGATCTCATTTATAAAATAATTGAAGACAATGGAAAACTTATATTTCACGGACTTTTAATAAAACCTGGAAAACCCACGCTCCTAGGTATAATAAATGATAAAATTGTTATTGGCCTTCCTGGATTTCCATTCTCATCTCTATCTGTTCTTGAATTTTTAATTAAGCCAGTTTTCATGGATTATTTAAAAATTCCAAATAAACAGATAAAATTGAATGCTAAAAGCATGATAAAGATAAAATCTTCTAAAAACGTGGATGAATTTATACCAGTTGGAATAATTAAAAGGATGGGCGAATACTATTTCTATCCTGTTAATTCACAGTCAGGATCAATAACATCGATGATATTTTCAGATGGTATAGCCATTATACCAATGAATAAAAATTATATTGAAGAGAATGAAAATGTAGAAATAAGTTTAATAAACAATGAGTTTGAAAATTACGATATAATAGGAATAGGAAGCCATTGCCCCTTATTGGATGATATATTAATAGACTATAAAAAGGCAAAATATATAAGAACAGGATCTACGGCAGGGTGGGTATCAATTGAAAAAAATATAGCTGAATTTGCTGGGACCCATTTGCTGGATGAAAATACCTTGGAATACAACATACCTTTTATTGAAAAGTACAGGCTAAAAGGTAAAGCCAAAATAGTAAGGGGATATGGAAGAATGCAGGGTTTTGTTGTTAAAAAAGGAAACCCAAAAGATATAAAAAGTTTTGAAGATTTATTGAGAGAAGATGTTGTTATTGTAAACAGGGTTAAAGGTTCAGGTACTAGGACACTCTTAGATATAAATCTTAAAAAGATTGCAGAAAAGGAGAATGTAGATTTTAAAGAATTGATACAAAATATAAAAGGTTATTATTTTGAAGGAAAAACGCATTCATCCGTTGCAGCAGCAGTTTCACAGGGGAGGGCAGATGTTGGCCTTACAATAGAATATTATGCATATTTATACAATCTGGATTTTATACCAATTCAGTCTGAAATATTTGATCTTCTAGTCTCAAACCAAAGTGAAAAAATAGATGAATTTATAGAATATTTCATAAATGCTGTAAAGGAAAAATATAAGAAATATAAAGGTTATAAAATATTGGAGGATACAGGTAAAATATATTATTAAATCAATATATTTAATATTTTGGCCAAATCCTTTTCGTATATCGTATAATCAGCAAAATCTACAATTTTTTCTGTAAACGGGTTGAAGGCAATTGAAATATCTGAATGTACAAACATAGGTATATCCACAATACCATCCCCTACTGAAACAATTCTTTTAAATTTTAGATTTTGAGAATAAATGAATGAAAGCATCGCAATATCTTTTCTATATGGATTTAAATTTAAAATTCCTCTACCTGTCAATCTTCCATTCTTTTCATCTATTACGTTCGATATTTGATAATCTATTCCCAATTTTTTCGAAATTAAACTTGCAAGTATATCTGGGCTGCCTGTAATTATAACCGTTATATATCCATTCTCTTTCAATTTTTTTATTGTATATTCCGCATTTTTTATTATTGGAATATTTTCATATATTTTTTCAAGTTTTTTCCTATTCAAATCTTTGTCTTTTTCAATCCAAAGTGAAATGTCCAATTCAACAAATTTTTCGTAATCTATCTTTCCACTGTTAAAAAGTTCGATATTTTTAGAATTGTCAACTTTGTAAAATTTGTGTATGAAATACCAACCACTTCTGCAATCGGTCAAAACTCCATCCATATCGAAGAATATTACTTTATCTTTTTCCATTTCAATTTAAATTAATAGATCAAAAATAAAAATTTATCTTTTCAATAATGGAAAACCTTTTTGACATATCTTGATTCCATTAATTGTAATAAGCTAGGATAAAGGGGATAAAATGCAATTCTATCCCCTACCTTTATTTCCCTTTTTATATTCCTTACATCCAATATCATGTGATCACCAGAACCTCCTAAAATTTTAACATCTTCCAATGGTATCAACGCATCAAATTCCACATCATGTTTTCCCATTGCCAAAATTGCCCTCTTTATTATACCAATATCTTCAAACTTTGGTATATTTCCAAATGCATCCCTTCCAATTTCTCCATCAGGTATTGTTGGTTTTTCATCAACTTCTATTATTTCACCTTCAACTATGAACGTATCCTGTCTCAAATAATCGATCTTCCTATTATTTGTAGTGTCTCTACCTAAAGCAATTGCCTCACCTATTCTTAATTGATTAATCCCTTTTAAAACACCCATTTCATATAGTATTAAAGTATCAGTTGCACCTCCGCTCAATATATTTATATTAAATCCATGTTCTTCCAGCATTTTACCAATTTCTAAAAATTCTTCCAATTTTTTTACAGTAGGTTTTACACCACCATAACAGCCTAGGTTCATGGCTATTCCTTCGACATTTAAATTCGGAAGTTTATCTATCAAATTAAAAAATTCTAACAATCTATCTTTTAATACTCCCTCTCTTAAATCACCCATTTCAACCATAACAATAATCGAATATTTTTTACCAAAATTCCTTGCATATAATGATAATGATTTTGCAACATCATACTCAGTTATTATTGCACCATCTGAATATTTCACACTTAACCTAGATTCAGAAATCATGGGGGACCTTATTTGATATATTTTTTCATTAATACCACCTTTTCTCAATCTGTAAATATTCTGAATTCTTGAATCTCCAAAAAGTGTTATTCCAGATTCTATGAGTGTTTTTGCATAATATGGATGGCCACTCATAACCTTCGTTACGCCCATAATTTCTATTTTATTCTTAGAAAGCCTGTTATAAAGCTCAGTGGAATTAAACTTAATTTTATCTAAAAAAATATGTAAAAGGGGATACATTATTTTTAAATAATTTCTTTTATGCTCTTTTCAATTATGGATATTGCTATGTTAATCTCCTCATTTCCTATTATTAGAGGAGGCCTGAATCTTATGCCCTTTTCACCTGTCTTTAACATTAGTAGACCATTTTTATATAATGTTCCAAATAGTTTGTCTCTTGTGTTTGTATCCTTAAGGTCAAATGCGTCCATAAGTCCTCTTCCTCTAACATTGTTCATTAAAGATGGATACTTTTCCTGAACTTCCCACAATGCTTTGACAAAAATATCTCCCATCTTTGCAGCATTGTCTACCAATTTTTCCTCATGAATTATTTCTAATACCTTTTTACTTTTAATCATATCCACAAGGTTTCCTCCCCATGTGGAATTAATCCTGCTAGAAACCTTGAAAACGTTATCTTCAATATCATCCACCTTTGGCCCTACCATTATGCCACATACTTGAGTTTTCTTTCCAAACGCTATGATATCTGGTATGACATCAAAGTGTTGGTGAGCCCACCATTTTCCAGTTATTCCTAGTCCACTTTGAACTTCATCAACGATGAACATTATATCCCATTTCCTTGTTATCTTTTCAACTTCTTTAAAATATTCCTTCCTGAAATGGTTGTCTCCACCTTCACCTTGAATTGGTTCCATGATGAACGCGGCTATATCATCCGGATTTTCTTTAAGTGCATTCTCTATCTCCTCAAGACTCTTTTTCTCCAATTCCTGAACTTTTTTAAGATTTTCTTCATTTAGTGGGAAGGTAATCTTTGGATTCGTCACTCTAGGCCAGTTAAATTTGGGGAAATATTTTGTCTTGTTTGGATCGAAGGTGTTTGTCATAGACAGAGTATATCCAGACCTACCATGAAAAGCCTCCTTTAAATGTATTACCTTGAATCCTTTCTCCTCTTTATACCCTTTTCTAAAATTCTTTCTTACTTTCCAGTCAAAAGCAGTTTTAAGAGCATTTTCTACTGCCAAAGCTCCACCGTCTATAAAGAAGAAATATTTCATGTAATCTGGTGTTGCATATTTAGACAAAGCATCCACAAATTCTGCCATTTCAACAGTATATATATCGCTATTTGTAGGTTTATTTATCGCAGCATAGTGCACCTTTTTCAGGAATTCTGGGTCAAACATCTTTGGATGATTCATACCTACAGCATTTGTTGCAAAGAATCCAAAAAAGTCTAAAAATTTTCTATCAAACCTAGAATCGTATATCCATGCTCCCTTGCTCTTTTCAAGGTCCAAAACCATATCAAATCCATCTGTCAATATCCTTCTTGATAAAACCTCATGAACTTCTTTTGGAGTGATCATATCTGCCAATAAGTCAATCATAAATAAAAAAATTTTTAATCTTAATTTTTCAATAATTACCAGAAAGGTTATACAATATTGTAATCAATACATTTATATCAATTTAAAAATTTGAATTAGGAATCTTTTCATATGCTTAACATCAAGTATTTTATAAACTTGGAATTTTTTAAATATTTGTAAACGTTTGTAAAATTAAAAACATTGAATGGTAATGCAATAGATGTTTCAAATTAAATAATTAATTTTCTTGGAGATAGAATATTATTAATATAAATTATGTTTTATTATATTAACAGTAACTTTTAAATTAATAAAGAGAATAATATAAATCAAGTGAAATATTTTCAATTGTTTTTTATAATTCCAAGATTTATTTTCAGTAAATACATTAAAAATTATTACAAACAATATTTATTGTTCTTTGCATAATTAATTAATGAAAAAGACATAGTTATTTAAAAAAATTAAAAAATGAAATATAAAAATTTCAATAATTTCCATTCAAATTATTTATTAAGGTGTTTGCAACATTTTGGTCCTGGAAATAGCAATATCCATCATATGTGTAATTCACAATAGTAATTGTATGCAGCGCATGGAAAACATATTGATAATTGTGATATATGTCTGTGGCAGATTGAACTGTGACTACTCCATCATCCTGCATACCATGGAATAAAACTTTTGCCCACCATGGTGTGCAATCTCCTGCATATGTTATAATTACAGTGTTTGGATAATTATTTGTTATATTTTGTTCATTGCTCTGAAGATTCATGATGAATTGTGACCCTGGAGACATTTCTTTAATTTGGTATCCATAATTATTCAATAGCCCAAATCCTTGTAAATATGATACTACTTCAGCGTATGGGGTTCCTCCAAATGGAGTTCCAATGAAAATTACATTTTCCAGGTTTGCTGAAATTAAGTAATTTTCTAGCATGTATGCCACTACAAGACCTCCCATACTATAGCCAACAATATCCAAATTTATATTTCCATATATGCTTGTAAGATTATTAATACCTAGATAGAGTTGATATGAAATGTTCTCAATTGGAGTATTGTTTGTTCCATAAAAGCTGTTGTTTGTAATTTGTAGGCCATTGCTAAGATTTATTATAAATGGGCCAAGGTAGAAAGATACAATTCCCACTGTAAATCCAGCATTAACTAACTGTTGATATATATTAACACCCATCATCCATTGCCCATTTCCTGGGTCATTAAAACCATTAACAAGTAGAACAAAAGTTGGATTATTAAAATCTGCAAAAGTTGCACTAGGCATTATTGAAAGAACAATCATAGACATGGCAACAATTATAACAATTCCAAACACTATCTTTCCTGCCATCGTTCCGTATATTAGTTAAACCTTTATAAAATTTTCTAAAATATTTAAATTAATTTAGAAATTTTTTTAAAAAATTTAAGGAAATTAATTACACAAATGGGTAAAATTTATTAATGTTTAAAAAATAATGCTATTAAGATCAAATATGAGAATTTGTATTGCAACATCAGGACCTGGTGGAATTAATGATTATGTTAGCCCAGTTTTTGGTAGGTGTCCAACATTTACTATTGTTGACGTTGAAGGCACACAAATAAAAAATGTGAAGGTAATCCAAAATCCAGGATATTATTCATCAAGCGGTGCAGGTGTTTTGGCCGCCCAGGAAATCGTAAATGAAGGATGTAACGTATTAATATCTGGATCGGTAGGACCAAATTCATATCAGGTATTGAGCATGGGTCATATTGATATGAGGTCATGTTCACCTATGCCTGTTAAAGATGCTATAAATGCATTTTTGGAAGGAAGGTTGCCAATTTCTGTTCCTACCCCAGGTGGAAGGCACGGAATGGGAAGAAGGTTTGGCCAATGGTAGCATTATGATAATTGGAGTAACTGGCGGTAAAGGTGGTACAGGAAAAAGCACTTTTGCTGTAAACATATCTACAATATTATCCAGGAAATACAAGGTAAAATTGATAGATGCCGATGTTGAATGCCCAAATGATCATATACTTTTGTCCAGAGAATTAAAAAATGAAAAAAGGGAACACATATTCATACCTTCTTTCAATTATCAAAAATGTATTAAATGTGGGCTTTGTCAAAAAAATTGTAGTGAAAATGCAATTGTAATGTTCAAGAATGGTTATCCTTTCCTTTTACCGAATTTATGCTCTTCTTGTAAAACATGTTATTTAGTTTGTCCAACGGACGCCATAGAAAATGGTAAAAAAATCATAGGGTCAACATTCATAACAGAAATTAATGATAATCTTGTATTAATAACGGGAATGTTAGATCCAGGTCAAGAAAGATCATATCCAATGGTATTGAGAACATTGGAAAGATCAAAAGAAATAGAATCAGAAATTACAATAATAGATACATCAGCAGGAACTGGAAATCATGTAGCCGCATCATTAATGGATGCCGATTTTGTTTTCGTTGTTACAGAACAAACACCTTTAGGCCTTCACGATTTGATGATGATTGAAAAGCTTCTTGAAAAGATGGAAAAAAAATATTATGTTATTGTAAATAGATATGGAATATCAGACATAAAAATTGAAGATAAAGTCGTCGGAAATATACCTTTTGACAATAGGATTGCTGAAAGCTATTACAAGGGAATTCCCGCAGTTGATTTGTTTAAGGATACTGAAATCGAAGGTTATTTTTCTAAACCTTTAGAGGTAATTGGAATATGGCAGAAATAGTTGTTGCAAGCGGAAAAGGAGGAGTTGGTAAATCCACGGTATTATCATCATTGGCCATATTTTTCAAAGAAAAGAATAATGCAATAGTAGATGGGGATGCCGAGGCTCCAAATTTACATTTATTGTTTGATGTTGAATGGTTGGAAGATAGAGAATACAAAGGTAAGAGCATAGCTGTTGTTAATTATGATAAGTGCAATTTATGTGGTAAATGTGTTGAAGTTTGTGAATATAAAGCTATAAAAGTTGAAAAAAATAGAATAAAAATTCTAGATTATATATGTGAAGGTTGCCGTGCATGTGTAGTTGCATGTCCTGAAAAAGCTATAGAGATTAAAAATGAAATCTATTCTGGCAGGATAAGAATAGGTAGAACAGAATATGGACCATTCATATCTCCTGAACTAGAACCTGGACAATCAAATAGTGGAAAGCTCGTCACAGAGGAAAAAAATATTGCAAGATCTTGGAAAGAAAAGGGTATAAAAAATATATTGGTAGATTCTGCCGCAGGTATAGGTTGTCAGGTAATAGCATCAATGGGCGGAGCAAATTATGCAATTTTAGTTGTAGAACCTACCAAATCAAGTTTCTCAGATATGTTAAGAGCTTATGACCTTGCTTACCATTTCAGAATCAAGAGTTTTATTATAATAAACAAATATGACATAAATCCGGGATTTGATTTGATAGATAAATTTTCAAGGGAGGAAGGTATTGAAATAATAGGCAAAATTCCATATGATAAAAATATCCCAATATCAATGGCCAGAAATAAGACCATATTTTTATATGATCCAAACTCACCTTCTGTAAAAGCCATGAAAGACTTTTTCCCATCAATATCAAACATATTTGAATAAAAAATTGAGTTAAAAATAAAGTAAAATTAAAATCGATTAAAAATTTTATCCGATTTATGGGAAATGAAAATTTGAAAGTATGGCTAGATGGTAAAATCATTAATTATAATGATGCAAAAGTTTCAATTTTAACGCATTCTTTGCAATATGGTTCAGGCATTTTTGAAGGCATTAGGGCATATATGGGAGAACACGGTGTTTTAATATTTAGACTAAGGGATCATTTATTAAGATTTTTGAATACAGCAAAGATATATTACATGAATTTAAATTACACATTGCAAGAGCTTGAGTTGGCTGTAATAGATACAGTTAAGGCAAATGGGAAAAACGATTTTTACATAAGGCCATTCGCATTTTACAATGACGATAATATAGGGTTATCTCCTTTTAAAAAGAAGATTTCAGTATTTATAGCGGCGGTTCCATTCAAAGAATATTTGAGTGAAAAGAACGGTGTTAGAGTTAAAATATCTTCATGGAGAAGAATGAATTCAAATATTCTTCCAATAAAGGCAAAGGCCAGTGGTAATTATTTGAATTCAATAATTGCCCACATGGAAGTAAAGGTAGCAGGATATGATGAAGCAATTATATTGGATGAGCATGGGTATGTCGCAGAGGGACCTGGAGAAAATATATTCATTATTAAAGATAATACATTAATAACGCCAGGGGATGAATCTGACATTTTGCAAGGAATTACAAGAGATACAATAATCAAAATTTCCAGTGATTTAGGTCTATCTGTGAAGGAAAGAATGATTCACAGGGAGGAATTATACACAGCAGATGAATTATTTTTCACAGGCACTGCTGCAGAAATTTCACCGATAATAGAAGTTGACAATATAAAAATAAACGATGGAAAGATTGGTGAAAATACTAAAAAGATTAAGGAAATGTACATGGACATTGTTAGGGGAAGGATATTCAAATATAAGGATTGGTTGATAGAGGTATGAATTACGTAATCATAGGCTTAGGAACTGCTGGAGTTTATGCAACAAGATACATATCATCTATTGATAGAGAATCAAATATTACAATAATTGAAAAAAATAAATATGAATCATATTCTCCATGTGGTATTCCGTTTATAATAGAAAAGGGAGAATCTTTGGATTTGTTAAAACATCCATTTCCAAGGACAAAGAGAATTAATGTATATATAAATCACGAGGCTAAGGAAATAGACATTATTAACAAGAAGGTGATCTTTGAAGATTTAAATACAAAGGAAATAAAAGAAGTACAATATGATAAAATGCTTTTTTCAACTGGCGCAGAACCTTTTATACCACCAATCAAAAATGCATCTGATTATCTCAACAAAGGTGTTTTTGTAATCAAAAGGTTAGAAGATGCTGAAAATCTAACAAATTACATAAAGAAAAATGAAGTTAAAAATATCGTTATCGTAGGTGCAGGACCAATTGGCCTCGAAATGGCATATTCAATGAAGAGTTTTGGCCTCAATGTAAATGTCTTTGAAATGTTAAATCAAGTATTTCCAAAATCCTTGGACCCAGATATGGCTGAAGAGGTCCAAAAATTCATGGCCGAAAATGGAATAAAGATAAATCTCTCATCTCCAGTCGATGAAATCGTTGTAGATGGAGAAAAGGTAGTGGGAATAAAATCTAATAACAATTTTTATCCTGCAGATGCTGTAATTTTAAGTGTTGGTTTTAAGCCAAATACAGAACTTTTAAAGAATAAAGTTGAAATGGAAAAGAGTTTCATAATTGTGGATGATCATATGAGAACATCAAATCCTGACATTTACGCGGCGGGAGATAATGTAATGATAAAAAATTTGATAAACAACGAAAAAACAGTTTTTCAAATTGCCACAGTTGCAGCAAAACAGGGAATGGTAGCCGGAATAAATATGGCAGGTAAGGAGGCAATATATTCAGGAACAACATTTACATTTGTTTCAAAGATTGGTTCTTTGGAAATTGCATCAACAGGATTGACAGAAACAGAAGCATCAAAGAGAAACAAGGTTTATTCTGCAAGGGCTAAAGGATTAAACAGGCCTAAATATACTGGTGGGACTGAGATTATCATGAAATTGATATGCGATGAACGTGGTAAAATTTTAGGAGCCCAGGCCATAGGAGATCAGGCATCACAAAAGATAAATGTTATTTCTATGGCATTGAGAAAAAATTCTAATATTATGGACATAATGGCAAATGAAATGGCCTATTGTCCTGAAGTATCTGAACTTTATGATATAACTAACATGGCCGCAGATCTACTATTGAAAAAACTAAATATCCATAAATTTATAATATGATAGTAATTTAAAATATTTTTTAATTTTCATGTGTTTTTTTGATAATTTTCCAATTAATGGATAGTTTGATAAAATTATTATAAAGTAATTTTAATAAGTATAATAATGCCTAATTTATTATGGATATTTATCGTCGTTTTTATTTTAATTTGGGTAGTATTATTCATTTTAATAAAATTAATAAAGAATAGGGAGAAGGAGGAGATCGAAAAAAATTTGGAGGAGGAGGCAATCAACAAAATAAAAACGATGGAAGGAATGGTGAACGAAATAAAAAATCTCAATCTAGAATATATTTCCTTGGAAAATATGTTAAACAAGGCAAGGGGGAAGCTTGAATTAAAAAGTTATCAAGATGTATTTGACATTTACAACGATTTTCTAATCTCATATAGGAGAATCAGGGAGTCTGGTAATGTTGTATTTCAAGAAAAAGGGGAAACAAAAGAGGAAGATAAGAAAAAGGTATTGGAGGAATTACCTAAAGATTATCTACCTGCAAAATTCTGGTTGAGCAAAGCAGAAGAGTCAATAAAAAACATGGATGAAAAAACAAAGAATGAGGCGATGAAATTTCTATCTTTAGCCAAATTTTATTTTGATTCCAAAGAATATACAGAATCAATAAAATATTCTAATAAGATTGTTAGGATGTTTGAAACAAAGAAGGAAGAAAAGATAGAATTTGAAAGGTCAAAAGAAGGAATGGAAGAATATTATATGCCATCAAAATTTTTGATAGAAAAGATAGAGAGTAATTTAGATAAAATAAAAGGAAGAAAAGAGATTGAGGAACATTTAAAAAAGGCGAAAGAATACTTTGATCAAGGATATTACAGGGATGCCATGATAGAGGCTAGAAAAGCTGAAGAAAACCTTGGAGACGTCATTAAATTGAAAAAAGATGTAAAGATGGAGGAGAAAAAGGAAGAAGAGATTGTTTTAGACAAATATTATTTGCCTTCAAAATATTGGATATCAAAGGCCGAAAAGGATTTATTATTGCTTCCAGAGGAATATAGGGCAAATTTTGAAAGTAAATTGAATATCGCAAAAAATTCTTTTAACGATAAAAATTATTTTGATGCAATGAAAATATCTATAGAAGTGGACAGAGAGATTCAATTAATGCTTGAGAGCATCCAATCTTAATTTTAGCTCACAGGATTTGCATATTTCAGATGTAGTTGGATCTCCACATATTTTGCATTTATTCAATTTTGTATTTTTATAATCTTTTTCCAAATTCCTCTTTATTTCATCATAAAATGAGATTATTGAATGCCTACTCCCTGGATGTCTAGATTCCCATAGGTCCACGCAATATCTAAAATCGTTTCTCAGAGCTCTAGACGCATAGGGACATTCTCCATGGTAAAATTTAATATTTTTTAAAATTGCATATAATAATACTTCTTTTTCTGGTATCATCCTCAATGGCTGAATTCTTGGAATTAGATCCTCTTTTATTAAATCGTGCGGACCTAATCTTAATAATCTTTCCACATCACCTCTTACCATATTCATTACAATGCTTTGGGCTGTATCATCCAAGTTTAAACCTGTCGCGACATAATTGGCCTTTAATTCCTTTGCTGCCATGTTTATAATTTTTCTCCTAAATACACCGCAGTATGTGCATGGAACCAATTCTCCATCTATTTTTGATGCTTCATCTATTGAATATCCAATATAATCCTTCATTTTATACACATGATGTTCTACACCCAATTCCCTAACAAATTCCGATAGATATTTCAATGCAATGTCCCTATATCCCTCTATACCCTCATCTACAGTTATGGCTATTATTTCAACGTCCTTTCTTACAGAAAAAATCTTTTTCATTAAATATAACGCTACAGATGAATCTTTACCACCTGAGACTGCAACTGCAATTCTATCACCTTTTTTAATGTTTACCTGTTTTCTAATTTCATGTTTTACTCTTTTTTCCAAAAAATCTATAAAATGCTCTTTGCATAAATGCTCCCCATTGTATCTTATGAATATTACGGCATCCCTGTCGCATCTATCACATTTCATTAGAATTAAAAACATTAATATTTATTTATGATTTTCCAAAATCATGGAAACTTCAACACCCACAGATTTCTCTAAAATGGCTAAGGAGATACAAGATTTATTAAAAATGATAGGACTAACAGATTATGAAGCAAAGGCATTTTTGGCGGTTGTTTATTTGGGAGGAAGCGATGCTGAAAATATTGCTCGTATAGCTCAAATTCCAAGGACATCTTCTTACAAAGTTTTGGAATCATTAGAAGAAAAAGGATTAGTAATACCTGTTGAAGGAAAACCTAAGATATATAAGCCAAGAGATCTAAAAATATTGGAGGAAGGATACATAAGAAAGATCAAAGATCTATTTTCATATTTAAAACTTGCCCAAGAACTTTATGGAGAAAAGGGTGAGCCTCAAATTGTATATACGCTCTACGGAAAAAACAAGGTGTTGCAAAAATTGGGAGAATTAATAGATAAAAGTGAAGAGGAAATATACCTTTCTTCACCAAGACTTCTTGATATTAAAAAAGCACTCTCCGAAAACATAAAAAGGGCTTTGCAAAGAAACGTAGAGATTATAATTGTTACATCTAGAACACAAAGGGCTCCTGCTGGAACGAAGGTTCATTACAGAGACTTTTTGATTGCCACTGATTTTGTGTCAGATAGCAAAAGGGCCTTCATTGCAGATGCAGAATTAAATGCCTGTGGTTTTACAGAAAATCCAGTGTTGGCCGAACACCTTAAACATTTTATAGAAATGTTAATGCATTTATAAAAAATTTTAAAATTTTAAATTATATTTATTAACTGATATACTATAGGAGATCCTATGCCTGTTACTTCATCGTATCCTGTTGTTGCATAATAGTATCCATTATATCCCACCGTAATATCATGGAATGCTATTGAATAGTTTGCGCTGTTGTATATGTTGTATAAAATATTATGAACATTCTGTCCATTAATTATAGATGTCCCTTTTATTGATTGAATATCTGCAAATATTGCAGCCCACTGTGGTGCCGCTGCACTTGTTCCACCTACTACACCCCATCCATCTATTCCTTGATATGGCGTTGTATCATAAACCCATACCCCTGTATTTGGGTTTGCATCATACGAAACATCAGGAACACCTCTTCCAGGTAATGATATGCCAGCATTTTTCTGGTATGAAGGCTCTGCAAAGTATTTGCTTATTCCTCCTCCAGAGTCGTTCCATGCATATTCTCCTGAATATACGGCATTTGTTGATGAAAGGTCTGCAAGATTAAGTGTTGTTCCGCCTGCTCCCACAACATACGGGTCTGCAGATGGATAATCAACAGTGGGTGATGTTGTGCTATCGTTAGCTCCATTATCTCCAGAAGCTCCAACAAGAATAACACCATGGTTTGCAGCATATTTAAAAACTGAATCATAGCTAGACAGTTGTGAATTTGTTAAAAGAGATTCTGCCTCCCCCCATGACATTGATATTATGTTTGCATGTGTCACATTTACAGCATAATTAACAGCATCATTTATTAAATATGTGTTTGATGCTGATGGTGTTTCAATAAGGACGATATTTGCACCTGGCGCCATTGCATGCGCCCATTCCACATCCAATGAAGTCTCCAATGCCCATCCACCATTCTTTGAAACTTTACCAAAAGGTTGTACAACTGTTAGATTTATTGGAGGAAGGTTGAAATATTTATCAAAGTAATTCACATCATTTACTATTGTGGGGCTTCCATATGCATCTATGATCGCTATGGTTATCCCTTTACCATATGAAGCCATATATGTTCCGTTTGAAGTATACTGGTAAGATTTCCATATCTGAATGGGAATATATCCTGGATATGTTGTTGGAGTGTTTGTGGATCCCTTTGCATTCTTATTTGATTTTTCTAAAATATACAGAAAAGGATTTGCATTTACACTATAATGGTCTAATGCTATGGAATAGGTCAGAGAGGTCATTGAAAAGAAAATTAACATTGAAAAAATCGAGAATATTATTCCTTTTTTAAAGAACATATTGTACATATGATAACAAATGTCATAGTAATATTTAAATATTTTTAATTTAAAATTTAATCCTTACATTTTTTTATTTTTTACTTAATACTTCCATATTTATTGATAACTTTTGAACTAGCTTTTTTTATTATTGGAATTTATCCTAAAATTTCATTATCTTTATATTTATAAATCTCGACTTTCATTTACATTCAATAACAGATATAACTTCCCGAAAGATCCTTCCCGGCAATATATTCTTCTTCTGATTAGACAATGCTCATAATAGATTGGACAGTGATTCCGGCACCATTGTTTCATCAAGTACATTTGAAAAATATGTTTTTTCATAGATATAGCACACCATTTTTAAAGGCAAAGAATCTATCAATCTAAGCATTGCAAACGCATTAATTCATTCAAAAAGAAGTAAAAAATTTTGCTACCTAACAGTATTCATAATTTATATGAACTATTGTATTCACGCTCTTTTTGAATATTACAGATTCTGTATTCAAAGGAAAGAATGATTATAAATCAGCTTTGCAGTCTTTTAATAACAATCAACATTCAAAGATTTGTGATAAACTTAAGAATCAAGAAAATCTTTTTTATTATAAATGATATCCACGTAAATGGGAGAAACTAAAATATCAAGTTTAAAGTTAAATGATAAAATTGAAATCTTAAAACAGTTATTCCAACCATGGCAAAGGAAAAAATTGCAGTAATAACAGGTTCTTCCGGTGGAATAGGCTTGGCCACTGTAAAAATATTTTTGAAAAATGGAATAAAAGTATATGGGTTGGATATAAATCATACTAATTTAAAAAATAAAAAATTCAAATTTATACAATGTGATGTATCTCAAAAAAAATGTCTTGAAAATATTGAAATTCAAGAAAATATTGATATTATTGTCAATACTGCGGGAGTATTATATTATGATTATCAGAAAAGGTTTGAAGATATGATGCAGGTGAATTTTTATGGAACTGTCAATACGATTGAAAGATTTATAGATCATATGAAGAAAAATGGTGGTAAAATCGTAAACGTTGCATCAACTGGGCCATTATTTTCATCTACAGAAAATATCACAGATTATTCTATAACTAAATCTATGATAATAACATACACAAGGAGACTGGCCTATGAACTTGGAAAATATGGTATAAATGTTAATGCCGTGGCACCAGGTTTCATTGAAACGGGTATGACAAAAAATAGAATGGATGAAATTTCATGGAAAAATAAAAAGGATGAAATCAGCAAGAAAACCGTTCTTAACAGGATAGGATATCCTGAAGATGTTGCGGGCGTAATTCTATTTTTATCATCCAGTTATTCAGATTATATTACAGGTCAAATTATTGTTGTGGATGGAGGTAGAATGGATTATTTCACCCATTCACTGTAAAAACTTTAATAGAATGATTGGATATTTATTTTTGGTGATTTGATGATAGCATTTCTTCCACCTGAGATTGAAGAATTCAGAAACAGGATAAGAAAATTCTGTGAATCCTCACTTGAAAAAAATGCACAGAGATGGGATGAAAACGAAGAATACCCATTCGAATCACTTAGGGCAATGGCAGAGGAAGGAATCCTAGGTCTTGGAATTCCAGAAGAATATGGAGGCCAGGGAACAAACAGATTAAAATTGGTAGTAGCAATTGAAGAAGTTGCGAGGGTAGATCCTAACAGCGCGTTTATATTGGAAGTGGAAAGCCTATTCAATCAAACTTTGGTCATGCATGGAACTCATGAGCAAAAGCTCATTTTAAAAGACATAGCATCCGGAAAGAAAATTGGAACGTTTGCTTTGACTGAGCCAACAGGCGGGACAGATGTGGCAGGAATAAAAAGCGTTGCAAAAAAAGAAAATGGAAAATATTATGTCACAGGATCAAAATTTTTCATTACAAGTGCGATGGTGGCATCATATTTTATAATTTTTGCAAAAACAGCACCAGAATTAAAGGGAAAGGGTATAACAGCATTCCTTGTTGAAAAAGATACTCCAAATTTAATGATAGGTCCTCCAATTAGGTTGACAGGTTTTAGAGGTTCAGCCATAGGCGGAATTAGATATAATAATATGCCTGTCGATGAGAAAAATGTTATTGGAAAAGAGAACGAAGGTATTAAGGTGGCGTTATCAACGCTTGAGAAGGGCAGGGTCAATATTTCATCACTCGCATTGGGAATGTTGCAAAGAGTATACGAAGAATCGGTCAAATTTGCTTCAACAAGGAAAAGCATGGATCAGCCAATAATCAATTATCAATATATACAGCAATATTTGACAGACATGTTGAAGGACCTTGAAGCCTCTAGATTGATGGTTTATAATACTGCAATGCTAATAGATCAAAATCAAAACGTAGGCATGAATGCAGCTGCTACAAAATTGTTTGTTAGCGAAGCATTGATGAATCACGTGGTAAAAGCTGTAGAAATTTTAGGTGGATATGGATATACACGCGGAACAGTTATTGAGAGATTGTTCAGAGATGCACACAATACCACAATCAGCCTTGGAACTTCGGAGGCTATGAGGATTGTTTTGTCTAAATATTTAAAGATTTAAGATATTTATCTTTTATTTTTAATAAATATCTATACATGTTTACCATAAGACATGTAGGTGTTTTTATTTTAATATTTCTTGACCAAACTAGTTCATCTTTCTGGTAAATTATTGGACCGATGTAGTTCCTAGGCAAAATGTTTGCAGAATCATGAGGAACCATGTTTAAGAATTGTTCAATGATCTTTAATCTTTCAACATCATTCGACAATCCTAAATCGATCTTCATTTTTGCAATCAAATATCCTGCTTCAAGACTGACCTTCCCTATTTCCTCCCTTGTCAACCAGAACGTTTCGTAGTTCAATGAATCAATCCAAGATTTTGAATTCTCAAGTAAATTGTAATGGTCCATAAGAGTCCTTGCAAATATTCTATATCCATACTTTTCACCCAATTCAAAAGCCAATGAACCTGGGTCTACAAATGGTGCTATAGGGGATGTGAATGCATAAATCCATTTATTATATGTTCTATAGAACTTTTCCATGTATTTTATGTCATTTAATACATCCTCTCTTTTCTGTTCAGATAGTCCAATTGAGAAAAATATGTCCATTTTTCTAGCATTGTGCTTTTTTGCATATTCAACTGTTTTCTCCAATGCCTTGTTATTGTAAAATCTTCCCGCCTTTGCCCTGATATGCTCATTAGAGCTTTCTGGAGAAATTTCAAATGTGAATTCTGAAACATTCTTTTCTATATTAACATAATAGCTCTCAGGAGCAGGGTTGAACATTTCAAACATAATTGGTATGTCAATACCATTTTCCTTTATTTTTGTCAACAATTCCTCCTCATATTTTTTTCCAGCCTCGTGAATATCTCCTATAATAAACGTTGGCGCTCCTAAATTTTCCTGAATTGATATTATGTCTTTTATAACATTATCAACTGGTCTATAACTTAATACCTCTCGGCCATAAAACCTAGAATATGCGAATTTTGACCCTCCACATATAGTACAATTATGATGGCACCCTTTTTGAATATACGTCATGCCTGAAGGTGAAATAAACCAATCGGAATATGGCAAAGATGATTTTACATCCAAATTTTTTATGCATGTCTTTATTAAATATTTATAATTCAACCTAATTTCTGCGATATGTTTAGATGGAGGTTCAATTTCATTTACTTTCACCATATTGTTTTCCCTGTAGGCCAGATTTGGTATTTTTGAAAGGTCCCCTTTGCCCTGAAATGCATCTATCAAAAGGGGGATATAAGGTTCTGTTGTATCTCCAATTAAAACATAGTCTATATAATCTAAATTTTTGATAATTTCTTGATAATAGTAAGATGCAGATAGGCCACCCAGAAGAACGGCAGAATCTGGATGATATTTTTTTATGATTTTTGCAATGTTTAAAACGCCATGAACATGTGGTAGCCAATGTAAATCTAAAGCATATATATCAGAATATATTTTGCTTATCCTCTTTTCCACGTCAAAATTTTTGTCCAACAACATCTGAACTGCAATATTTTCTATCTTTGTTTTGTAGCCCTTTGGGATTATAGTTGAAAGAATGCTTATAAATCCTATTGGATACATTTCAAAAATAGGTGTAGATGGTATAACATCGCTCACAGGACCATAGTTTCTTTCTCTTTTCCTGAAATCGTAAATGGAAGGGGCATGTATTAATACAATATCATACACAAATAAGATTAACATTTCAAAAATAAATAATTTTAGTAAAAATCTATTTATTTTTATTAAAAAATCATGATATTAAAATGTTAAAATTTTAACATTAAATTATATCTTAAATTAAAATTTCTTAATTTTATGCAAAGGGAAAATTTTATTCTTATTGCTATTTTAGTTATAGCGCTCTTAGGATTCTTATTTGATGGTTATGATCTTTTAATCTATTCATACACATTGCCTCAGATAATGTCATATTATAACGCAACACCATTACAAATGGGCCTTGTAGGAACGATAATGCTTTCAGGGACAATTATTGGAGCAATAATTTTTGGACTTATTTCTGATTTCATAGGTAAAAGGCTTGCATTAATATTAACAATATCATTTTATAGCTTAGCAACGATATTTACAATATTTTCTCCTAACATTTTCATATTCGGAATCATGAGATTTTTATCATCACTTGGAATTGGCGGAGAATGGGGCGTTGGATATTCAATAATTTCAGATTATTTCAAACATAGGAAGGGATTTAGCGGTGGTATATTGCAGAGCGGTTTTTCAATAGGTGCAGTTTTGGCTATATTTGTTTCAGTATATTTTGTTTCAGCATATGGAATATATGGATGGAAATACGTATTTTTGAGTGGGGGGATTCCTGCATTGCTAATTGTGCCAATAAGATTATTTATCCCTAAAGACATTGTAAAGAAAAATGTAAAAAGTAAAATAAAAATTTCAATGGAAACTAAAATTTTCCTATTTTCATTAATATTAACATTCGGAGAATTTTTCATGGCCTACGCAACAATAATCTGGTGGCCAACAGTTTTGGAAAAGATATACAATATTAAACCTAGTGCATTTTCTGAAATATTGATATTCGCAACAATAATTCAAGTCCCAATACTCTTTTTCATTGGATATTTAGTAGATATAATTGGAAAGAAGAAGGTGGCTTTGACATTTGCAATTTTAACATTTTTGTCTTTGATATTCTGGCTAGAGGCCATGAAATATTACGGTGTACCATCCAAAAACTTATGGTCATGGCCGGTCATGGAAGGATACATCCTATTCCAAGCAACTAGTCTTTTCGTAGGAGTTTTTGGAATATGGTTTTCCTCAATATTCAATCAAAGGATTAAAGCTACACTATCAAACTTTTCATACATGTTTGGGAGAGGGATAGGTGGAGGATTGGCGTCTACTGCAGTTGTACTTTTAATGGAATTCACATTAACTCCATTGCAGTTCTCAATGCTTTACATAGCTATAATAGGTGTCATAATTGCAATAATTGGTATAATAATATTGCCTGAAAAAAGGTCATGGGAAGAAGGAAATGCCTCCTCCGGAAATTAAATTTTTTTCCTTTGCCATTTCATATACCTTTTTTATGGAATTTATACCCTCATCCCCCATATCAACAGTTAAATCATTAACATACTTCAAAGCAAATTTTTTTATTATTTCTCTACTATTATTCCTAGAATATTTCATTGCAAAATCTAACGCTTCTTCAACGTTATTCAAAGAAAATTCAACGCTTTTCCTTATTAAATTGTAAATTTTATTTTTAATTTCATAATTTAAATCATTTCTGATCACATTTATACCTAGGGGTAGAATTTTGAAGCCAGTTGCCTTTTTCCATTCATCATAAAGTGATGAAAACAATTTTAGATTATAGTTTTTGTAAACGTCTTGTCCTTCATGGATGAGAAGGCCATAATCAGCATGGTCTGCCAAAATTTCATCTATTATTTTATCAAACCTTATTTCAACCTCTTTTTTAAATCTATAAAAAAGCCTATAAATTATGTAAGACGTTGTTAATTTTCCAGGAATTGCAATTATCTTATTTTCATCGTATTTTTCCATATTTTTTGTTACTATAACAGGACCATATCCATTTCCGAAACTTCCACCTACCCTCATTATGCTGTAATTTTTTAATAAAAAAGATGCATATACGCTTGCGGCGCTTACATCAATATTATTTTCAAGCAATTTTTTGTTTAATGTTTGAATATCATCTACACAAAATTCAATATTCATATCATGCTTTATTTTTCCAGTTTCTAAGGCGTAAAACATGAATGCGTCATCTGCATCTGGAGTGTGGCATATCTTTATCATAACGTTTAAAAAAATTGAATATTAAAAAAAATTTTTGTTAAATTTTAAACATTTATTTTAAAATAATACACATAAAAAAAGGTATACACGTCAATTTTATATATTAGAATATTAAATATCTCATAAGGTGAAATTATGTCTCCCAATTTTCAAGTTAAGGACCAGAAAATATTTCCAAATGGAGGAAATACTGAATTAAGCGAGGAAGATAAAGATCTTTTAGAAATATTAAAAGGAATGAGAACTGTAATAAAGATAATAGGTTGTGGTGGGGGAGGTTCTAATACTATAACAAGATTAATGGAGGAGGGAATTGTTGGTGCTGAGCTAATAGCTGCTAATACTGATGCTCAACATCTTTTAATAACAAAGGCACAGAAGAAAATATTGTTGGGTAAAAGATTGTTAAGGGGCTTTGGTGCTGGAGCTCTCCCAAACGTTGGAGAAGAGGCAGCAAAAGAGGCTGAGGAAAATATAAAAGAGGCATTAAGGGGTTCAGATATCGTTTTCATTACATGTGGCTTGGGCGGTGGTACGGGTACAGGTTCAGCCCCAGTTGTAGCTAAGATAGCAAAAGAACTTGGAGCTTTGACAATAGCTGTATGTACTTTGCCTTTTTCATCTGAAGGGAAATTGAGAATGGAAAATGCCGTTTATGGACTTGATAAATTGAGATTACATGCAGATACAGTTATCACAATACCAAATGATAAATTGTTGCAAATTGCCCCAAGGATGCCACTCAATTCTGCTTTTAGATTGGCAGACACAGTATTGATGAGGGCAATAAAGGGATTAACTGAAATGATTACAAAACCAGGCATAGTAAATCTTGATTTTAATGATCTTAAAACAATAATGAAGGAGGGAGGAGTGGCTATGATTGGAGTAGGTGAAAGTTCTTCAGCAGGAGATGCAAAAGCAAGGGAGGCCCTAGAAACTGCAATCAACTCACCTCTGCTTGAGGTCGATATTTCAACAGCCACTGGCGTTTTGATTCATGTTATTGGGGGCCCTGAAATGAGCGTCAGTGAAGCCCAGTTGATTGTATCGGAAATACATAAGAAGGTAGGAGATAAAGCCAGAATCATATGGGGTGCTGCAGTCGATCCAGAATATGAAGGAAAGATAAACGTAATGATAGTTGCAACAGGTGTTAAATCAAATCAAATAATGGGCAAAATTTCTCCGGAAGATATAAATAAGAGTATTGATAAAATAAAATGAGGGTCTATGTTCAACGGTCCTCTTGAAAAAATAGATGATTTCAGGTGGAGGATCCCTAAAACTTATAAAAAGGGGATGAGGGTAGACGGTATTATTATTGCAAGTGAACACATGCTAAACGATATTAGAAATGACAATGCCCCAGAACAGGTAGCCAACGTTGCAACACTTCCAGGTATTATAAGGGCATCATATGCCATGCCAGATATACATTGGGGATATGGTTTCCCAATTGGAGGCGTGGCTGCATTCGATTTTGATGAAGGTGTCATATCCCCTGGAGGCGTCGGATATGACATAAATTGCGGTGTAAAGATGGTAAGAACAAATTTAACGATAAAAGATGTGAAACCAAAGATAAAGGAGCTCGTTGATACAATTTTTGAAGAAGTACCCAGCGGTGTTGGGTCAGAGGGGAAAATCAAGCTGAATAGGAACGACCTGAACGGGGTGTTATCCGAGGGTGCTAAATGGGCTGTTGAAAATGGATATGGCTGGCAGGAGGATCTTGAGAGAATAGAAGAGTATGGAAGGATCGAGGGGGGCGATCCTAGCAAGATCTCCGAAAAGGCCAAATCGAGGGGGGCACCGCAGCTCGGCACCCTCGGAGCGGGAAACCATTTTCTTGAGGTTCAGGTCGTAGATAAAATATTTTTGCCAGATGTGGCAAAGAGGTTTGGAATTTTCGAAGAGGGACAGATTACTGTAATGATACATACTGGGTCTCGTGGCCTTGGTCATCAAGTAGCAACAGATTACATAGAAATAATGGAATCTGCTGCAAAGAAATATAAGATTGAGCTTGTAGATAAACAGCTAGCTGCTGCACCAATACATTCTAAAGAAGCTCAGGATTATATTTCAGCCATGGCTGGTGCTGCAAATTTTGGTTTTGTGAATAGGCAGATGATTAACCATTGGACAAGGAGAGCGTTTGAAAGGATTTTCAAAATGGATGCCGAGAGTTTGGATATGCATGTAATATACAGTGTAGCACATAATATTGCAAAGATAGAGGAATATGAAATAGAAGGAAAAAGAAGAAAGGTTGTTGTGCACAGAAAAGGGGCAACTAGGGCATTCCCTGCAAATCATCCATCACTTCCAGATATATACAAGGATATTGGCCAGCCTGTATTAATCCCAGGTGATATGGGAAGGGCATCTTATTTGTTGGTGGGGACTCAGAGGGCAATCGAAGAAACGTTTGGATCCACGTGCCACGGTGCAGGAAGGGTTTTGTCCAGGAATGAAGCCCTAAGAAGATATAGAGGTGAAGCAGTAAAGAGAGAACTATTAAACAATGGTATATATGTAAAATCTGCAACATCCGAAGTTGCAGCTGAAGAGGCTCCAGGAGCATATAAAAACGTGGATGATGTAGTAAATGCCGTAGAAGGAGCAGGAATATCTAGGATAGTAGTAAGGTTGAGGCCAATAGGTGTTATGAAAGGATAAATATTTTTTAAATAATAGAAAATAATGATAATATATATGATAATATAAATGCTAATGTCATTGAAAAAATGAATGGTGTTTCATATTTTTTATATTCCCCATTTGAATATATGTGAGTAAAGGAAATTTTTGCACCATTTTTATAATTTTTATACGATACATAAATGCCAAAAACGATTGCATTTATTATCAAGGCGTAGAATAGTATTTCAAGTGAATATGGAAATAATATATTTACGATATTTTTCACGTTCGTCAAATATGTAAATCCGCTTGGATATTTTGGTGCAATTATAGTTATAGACATAATTGCCCTTGCGTCTGCCTTCCCCTGAATGAGATTTAAAAAGAATAGATATTTGTAAACCATTATTAAAAACACATCTATGTTGAATGATATATCACTTGAATTTATCATTAGATATATATTTATTATTAAAATAATTGCGTCCAATATATATTCATAAAACATTATGTCAAAATACCATGCTATAATTAATATATACATCAATGTTAATTCTGGCCAAAAATTTTTATAGTAAATAATAGATAATATAAAACCTATTGTTGATAATATTAGCCAAAGTATATTATCTATATATCTTGTCTTTATATCCTGGTAAGATGCAATAGACAAAATTATCAATGATGAAATAAAAATCAATATTGAATGTAAATCCATAAAAATGAAAATAAAAATTTAAAAATAATTTTTACTGTTTATTTTCTTTTGATTTTTTGGAATTAAGATAAAACATTGCGCCGCCAACGATTGCAATAATTACCACAATTATAATTATGATGTATATCAAAGGCATTGATGTTTGTGTCTGTGTGCTAGTTGAACTTGGTGATGAATATATTGTTACAGTGTTATTATTTGGTACAGCATATCCAGGCACAGCTATGTATGCAATCGGATCGGCAATGATCTCAAATGTATATGTTCCCGTCATGTTTTTTGTGAAATTGTTCATGAATGGCATACCTCCAAATGAACTGTTTGATATTGTAAATGTTTGATTGTATAATACTTGAGGTGGGAATGACAATGAAAATATCGTTTCATTTAAAGTTTTGTTGTATTCCCTCTTCCAATCTTTCAGTGGCTTTGAAAACATTGAATAGTTGAAAGCCCAGATCTTTGGTATTTTATAATTTGCCATGTATTGTGAGTTGATGCCAAATTTTGAACTTATATTTTCTATCATGGAATTATTTTCATTCAATCCATTTATGTCAAACTGCTTATTTTCATATGTAATATTAAAGTTCCTGTTGATTTCAATGTCTCTCCATGATAAATTTACCACAGAATTGCTCTTGCTCTTGTTGAAAATTCCAGTTAACCATAGGTCCATTGAAACATTTCTATATCCTATCATCTCTGTACTATTTGCATGCATTGTATATAGAAAATTAATCGTTAGGTTTTCTATTGTAACATTTTTATAATGGCTTTTGAAGAAACCTTCTAGAAATGCAATGTATTTTTGGGATGGTCCAGAGTAATTAACTGTAAAAGAAAATGTCTTGCTTGTATTTTCTAGCATTGTTGAAAACATAGAATTCTTTGGATATTTAAATATCATTTCTATTGACGATGACATTACAACATGAGCTAAGTTTTTGTTAGTATAAATTGTAACGTTCAATGACCCAGCACTTGCTATCGAAGCAAGTAGTAAAAATGATACTAATCCAACAATTATTATATTATTTTTCATAATTTAATATTAAGGTTATGAATATTTAAAATTTTTGATACACCTTTAAAGGGAAATTTTTTTAATAACAATTCATTTTCTAATTTTAAGCCCCGGTGGTGTAGTGGCCTATCATATGGGACTGTCACTCCCATGACCTGGGTTCAAATCCCAGCCGGGGCGTTTTTGAAAGAATTGACAAAAGGTTAAATAAATAAAAAAATTTAAATGAGATGTTACAAAATAGTAAATTGGGTGATTATATGATTAAATTATTAATATCCACATTAATCGCTCTCATATTGGTAATCATATTTATACCCAATGCATCATTCGCTAATCAAAATTCCCAGACTGTTGTTTTATTGGTTAATGGATATACA
>ERZ1669250.245-NODE-245-length-28045-cov-5.187853_pt1 | contig 28045 bp, 29 predicted proteins | sample MGYA00579295_ERZ1669250 | MGnify/ENA primary metagenome ERZ1669250 (study PRJEB41166, sample SAMN08046056) | hot springs metagenome | biome: hot spring; feature: acid hot spring; material: thermophilic sediment; isolation source: thermophilic sediment from acid...
TCTAAAATTTATTACTTTATCTTTTATGTTTTTGTTTAAAGATTCTAACATAAGCTCTCCCAATTTTATAACATGATGTTCAACCATTCCTAATCTTGTAATTTCATTTGTGCCTAACCTTCCGACGCAATCTGTAATAATGTATGATTGGATGAATTTTTCACAATTGGAAGGATCTTTTAAAAAGATTTGATGTGATTCTGTTATTTTTCCATCAAATTTTTTAACCAAATTGTATTCATCAAGATATTTTCCCAGGGTCGAGGAATTTTTTAAAATATTTTCAGCATATTCATATCTAAAGTTATAAAATTCTTCCATGGCTTGAACCAAAGCGGCCACCCTGTTTAAGTGATAATTGTCCATAGTTTTCCATACTATATTCTTCTCAATATTTTCATACAATTCATTATTGTTTGTTAATATTATACCCCCTTGTGGGCCAAAAAACGATTTATGCGTTGATCCATATAACACATCAACATATTTCATTAAATTGGTTTGAAATTTATTTGCACCTATTAATCCCATAACATGGGAAGCATCATATAGAATGTAGGAATTATTTATATCCGCTATTTCCCGAATATATTTTAAATCATATGAAAACAATATATAGCTAGCTCCTAAAATAATGGATTTCGGTTTAATCCTTTTTACTTCTTTTTCTAGATTTTCATAATCAATATCCCATTTATGAGAATTGAATGGTATTTCATAATAATTTAAATTTAATAAATCTGGTAAATATCCATTAGAATATCCATCATAACCACCATTTTCTGGCGAAATTGCTAAGTATGAATCTTTTTTATTCATAACAGAAATCATTGAAATCATAGCCGATATATGGCCAGATAATGGTCTTATTTCTGCATTTTTTACTTCAAATATTTTTTTTGCTAAGTTTGTTCCAAACTCTAAAATTTCTTCAAAATATTCCTCTCCTCCATATGCATTTTTTACAAAATACCCATGTATATAATCATTTACCTTTAATGAGTATCTTCCAGCCAAATCTGATGACAATATTTTTAAAACGTTTGGTGATAATATATTTTCGCTTGGTAGTAAATTTATCGTTAATCTCCTAAAATTGTTATGTTTTTTTACTAAGTTAATTGTGAAATAATTTTTATGATTATACATTAGAAAATCTATCTTCAAGTTCAGAATTTAAATGGTCTAATAGCTCCTCTATATCCTCGCTTTCAATTGTGCTTGTGTCTCCATCAGGCATTATTATTTTTGCTATATACATTTCACCATCTTTAACAATTTCAACATCAAACAATTTCTTCATATTTATCACCAAATAAATTTAAAAGGGGAAAATCCCCTTTATCTCTTAAGGGTTATTTCAATAGATGATACATTGCTCTCTTTTCCATCCTCTGTTTTTATTTTTTCTGTGTTCAATGCCACTGAATAGTTTATGTTCAAGTTGCTCAAAAACCTATTCCTGACGACCTCTTCTACATCAACCGCCTTTTTAATGGCTTTTCCTCTGGCTTTCAATACAACGCTTTTTGCTCCATTGTTAAATTGGGTCACCACTGCTATAACATAGTTCATTGTTGGCTTCTTTCCTATAAATACCACGTTTTCTTCTGTTTTATTCTCTGTCATAATTAGACCTCCTTTGTATTATGCGCTATATTTTCTTATTATATATATTTTTTCAGTTTATACCATTTTTTATTTATATAAAAAATAAAAATTACAAAGTTTTAAATTTATGATATCTTTTATAGGAGAATATGTTTGAAATTAGATTTCATGGAAGGGGAGGACAAGGTGCAGTTACTGCTGCAAATATCTTAGCAACAGCTGCATTCTATGAAGGAAATGACGTACAATCATTTCCATTTTTTGGTGTAGAAAGAAGAGGTGCTCCTGTAGAGGCATATACAAGGATAGACAATAAAAAAATAGACATAAAAATGTATGTATATAACCCGGATGCAGTTGTAGTTCTTGATACATCTTTGTTGAAGGATATTGATGTAACAAAAGGATTAAAGAAAGGTGGATACTTAATTTTGAACACTCAAAAAAAGCCTGATGAGTTTAATTATAAAGATTTCAAAATCGCAGTTGTAGATGCAACTGCAGTAGCTGTTGAATTTGGCCTTGGATCAAAATCTTCCCCTATAGTAAATACAGCAATATTGGGAGCATATGCAAAAGCTGTAGGTAATGTTAAAATAGAATCTATTTTAAAAGCGATCAAAGAAACAGCTCCCGCTAAGGCTGAGGAAAATGCTAACGCTGCATATGAATCATATAAAAGGACTATTTTGGGGTGGTAATTAATGAAAATAACAAGAGGTGTTGTAATTACGGAGCCTGGTAGTACTGCTTTAGAAGAAACAGGTTCATGGAGAACATTTAGACCTGAAATTAGGTATGAAAAGTGCATTAGATGCATGATATGTTGTAATTATTGCCCTGAACCAGCTATAGAAAAAAAATCTGGTGAAAATTATCCAGTAGCAAATCCGAAATTGATTAAAATGGAAGTACCTGTGATCAATTACAAATATTGCAAAGGGTGTGGAATATGCGTTAATGAATGCCCAACAAAAGCCATTGATTTTGTCAGGGAGGAGAAATAACATGGTAATGATGATGTTAAAAGGAAATGAGGCCACTGCTTATGCCGCAAAGATAGCAAAAGTACAGGTTATCCCCGCATATCCAATAACACCATCTACCTTATTCCCGGAAAAAGTATCTGAATTAATTGCAAATGGTGAGATGAAAGCAGAATTCATTCCTGTTGAGAGTGAGCATTCAGCCTTGTCTGCAGCTATAGGCGCTGCAGCAACTGGTGCAAGGACAATGACCGCGACAGCAAGTCAAGGGTTAGCTTTAATGCATGAAGTATTATTTATTGCTAGTGGTATGCGATTGCCAATAGTCATGGCTATAGGAAACAGGGCCCTTTCTGCACCTGTAAATATTTGGGCCGAACAACAAGATACAATAGCGCAAAGGGATTCTGGATGGTTGCAATTTTATGCTGAAAACAATCAAGAAGCTTTAGATTTAACTTTGATTGCTTTCAGGGTGGCTGAAGATGAAAGGGTTTTGTTACCAGCCATGATGGGAATGGATGCATTTGTTTTAACACACACTATGGAACCTGTAGACGTTCCAGATGATAAATTAGTTGAAAAGTTTCTTGGCCCGCCAAAACCTAAATATCCAATATTGGACCCAACAAAACCGGCAACATTTGGAGCATTTGTATTTCCTGAACATTATATGGAATTTAGATATTCACAGTTTGTGGCTATGGAACATTCAAAGAAGGTAATCGATGAGGCATTTAATGAATTCAAAGAATTATTTGGAAGGGAATATAAAAAAGTTACAGGATTTATGAACGAAGATGCTGAAATATTATTGGTAACAATGGGTTCAATGACAGGTACTGCAAGAGAGGCTGTAAGAAAATTGAGAGAAAAGGGAGAAAAGGTTGGTTTAATAAAATTGACAGTTTTCAGGCCATTTCCAAAAGAAGAATTAATTGAAATAACAAAAAATGCAAAAATAATTGCAGTTGTTGACAGAAATATATCTGTGGGATTTGCCGGAGCTATATTTACTGAATTGGCAGCATCTTATAACAATATAAAGGAAAAGCCAAAGATACTTGATTTTATATTAGGTCTTGGTGGAAGAGACATTAGGCTAGAAGATTATTATGAAATATATAACAAGGCAAAGGAATCTTTGAATAAGGAGGTTAAAGAAATAAATTGGATAAATGTAGATGAAGAAGCAGTATATGAAGTGGAGGGTCCATTATGAATTTTGAAAATCAGGAATTTTTTGCACCAGGGCATAGGGCTTGCGCAGGATGTGCTGCCCCTATTATTGTGAAATGGGTCTTAAAGTTGGCTGGTCCAAATACAATAGTTGTTAATGCAACAGGTTGTCTAGAAGTATTTTCAACTCCTTATCCTCATACATCTTGGAGATTACCATGGATTCATGTTGCATTTGAAAATGCTAGTGCTGTTGCAAGTGGTATTGATGCTGCATTGAAGGCCCAAGGAAAAAGAGAAGGTGTTAATATTATAGTCTTTGGAGGAGATGGTGGCACATCTGATATTGGATTACAAAGCCTCAGTGGAATGGCAGAAAGAGGACATGACATTTTGTATGTTATGTACGACAATGAAGCATATATGAATACTGGAATTCAAAGATCATCATCTACACCATTTGGTGCCTGGACAACAACATCACAAGTTGGACCATTCAACATTCTTGGAAAAAACGAATTTAAAAAGCCTATCGCCGAGATAATGGCCGCACATAAAATACCATATGTTGCAACAGTAAATCCTGCCTTTTTGTCCGATATGAAGATGAAAATAGCGAAAGCATTAGAGATAAAAGGGCCAAAATTCATACACGCAATTTCAAGTTGTACAACGGGTTGGAGACATGACCCATCAAAAACAATAGAAATTATGAGATTGGCAACAGAAACTGGGATCTTTCCTTTATGGGAAATAGAAAATGGCGATTTTTCAAAAATGAGATTAACATATATACCAAAACAAAGAAAGCCAGTGGAAGAATACTTTAAGCCACAGGGAAGGTTCAGGCATCTATTCCAAGATCCTGAAAAAATCAAGGAAATACAAAAAATGGTAGATGAATGGTGGGCAAAATTTGAAAATAAAAATTAAATTTTTAAAATATTTTTATATTATTTAGAAATCAAATTGATACTGGTATAATGGTTGTCCATTGTATATAATTTGTAATTCCCACTGGTCCAAAATGCTTGTTTTTAAAGGCTGAACAACTTTCCCTGTTGCTGCATAGAATCCAATGTCCAATGCATCTCCTGTATCTAGCTTACCATTCAAGTTATTGTCGAATATATTGATATATGCTGTTGCATAAGGTGTAACACCGGTTAACTTGAAAGGAATTAAATATCCAGGTTTACCCTTTGGTGGACCAGTCATGTTAACATTGTTTATTATTATAGAATAAAGAAGTTGACCATTTGTTTTATTTACTATTTGAACAATGAAAGGAACATTTACTGAACCCTGGGTAACGGAGAAATTGGCCCATATCCATGCCATGTCAGGTGCATAATTGGTTGATTCTGAAAGTAAAAGAGACGAAGGTTTATTTGGATTTGAAGAGAAGAATCCAGATATGTATGTGAATACAGCAGCTGCTGCTACTACTGTTATTGCTACCATTAAGATTGTACCAATTACTGCACTTACACCTTGCTCTTTCCTTCTATATATTATTTTCATAATTTAATTTATCATAATGATTATTTATAAATTTTTCTACACAATTTTTAAAATAAAGATACAAAAAGTTAATTATATTATATTTATTTTAAATTTTAAAGTTAAAATGATAGCATTAAAATTTGAAAATTGGGATTACTTTACGTTAATTTTATATACAATTATTAAAAATTGCAATAAAGTGATAAGGATATGAATATTATTAATGAAAATCAAAAATTGTATAAAAAAATAATAGATAATAAAAAAATGAATATATATAAAATTCTGAAATTAAATATGACTAATAATTTAAAGATTCAATTAATCGGGGGTTAACAAAAATGGTAACTTTGATTTTAAACGTGGATAGAGATAACGACTTTGGAAGAAAAGCAGGTATTACAGGGCCTATCATAGGAAAGGAAAAAAATTTGGAGGCAGCAATTAAAATGGCTTTAGCAGATCCAGAAGATTCAGATGCAAATGCACTATTTTCAGCATTATCGATATATGAAAAATTAAAGAACGAAAATCAAAATGTTGAAATTGTGACAATAACAGGAGATGAAGATGTGGGATTAAAAAGTGATGAAATAATAAACAAGCAATTTAGTGAAATATATAATAAAATAAAAGTAGATGATGTAATTTTAATAAGTGACGGTGAAGAAGATGAATATATTATACCAATAATAAGTTCATATGCACCAATTAAACATGTTCATAGGGTTATTGTTAAGCAGAGTCGTAATTTAGAATCTACATATTATATAATTGTAAAGGCATTAAAAGAGAAGGATTTAATGAGAAAAATTTTGGTTCCTATAGGATTAATTTTTATTGCTTATAGCATAGCAGTATATTTCATGATGTTCATAAGGAATTATTTACCTTTATTTTTAGTCATTGACCCTAACACATTTGCAATATCATTTGTTTTATTAACATTAGGATTATATTTGATTTTGAAAGGTTACAGTGCAGGTACAAAAATTAAAAATTTTTATTCGAGAATGAGAGAGGCATTTGGAGAGGCAAAGATATCAATAACTTTCTATTTAATATCTATAATTCTATCCATATTTGGTTTATTATATGAAATTGAAATTACAAATAATGTCACAAATATAATATATAGAATTCTTTACATTATGGAAGGCATGATTTTATTTATAATGATATCTGGTATAATAAAAGAATTGGGTAACCACATTGAAATTTATATTCATACAAATAAATTAAACCCATTTTTCTGGACAGGTATTTTAATGTTAAGTGGTATATCTTTTATGATATATGGATTTATGGATTATTTCATGATAATGTATAATATAGTAAACAAAAATTCAACAGAAATTTCAATATCCTTTATAATTCTTGGATTTTTAATAGCAATATTTACATCAATTTCTAGAAGGATCTTCATTAAGGAGAGTGAAGGATGAATTTTAATGAATGGTATCCTTATTATAAATATATCAAAAAAATTTTAAATATTAATGAATCAAATGATAGAAAATCTACAATATATATCTCTACTTTGATAAATGATGAATTTTTTGACCCAGAAATATTGAGGGATGAAATTAAAAACCAGGATGTTGCAATAATTGGTGATTCACCATTCTCTTTCGATATAAATCTGGTTAAAGAAAAATACATAATTGCTGCAGATGATGCATCAAAAAATTTTTTATTTTCTAATATTAAACCAAAAATAATATTTACAGATCTTGATGCAGAAGAATGGATATTAGATTATTTTAATGAAAAAGATACAATATTTTCAGTACATGCACATGGAGATAATATAGATAAATTATATATTGTAAATAAATTAAAAAAAAGGTTTGCCACAACACAGGTAATGCCATTGTATAACGTTTTTAACTACGGTGGTTTTACGGATGGTGATAGGGCTATATTTTTTGCACATCATATGGGGGCAAAAAGAATTTTCCTTTATGGATTTAATTTTTATTATCCAAATCAATATAAAAACAAAATTTTTGAAAGAAAAATGGCTAAATTACAAATTTCCAAGATGTTGATTAATCTATTAATTAAAAAATATAATGCAAAAATAATATATTAAACAGAAAATTAATTATATCAAATTTCTTTATTTTTTTCATGGCGTATGAAATTCTTTATCCCGAATATGGTGGAAATAGCATATACAATTTATCACAGACAATTTTAGAAAATTATGGAGTTAAACCTAAAAGGACAATGGATGATATTAATCTTAAAAAAAGAAATCTAATAATAATATTGGATGCATTTGGTTATAACATATTTGAAAAAATAGCTAAAGAGGTAAAACATAGAAAAATAACATCAGTATTTCCTACCACTACATGTACAGTTATGACAACTATTACCACTGGAATGCTTCCAGGAGAACATGAAATTATTGGATTTTTGGGTTATGATGAAAGATATGGAAAGGTAGTAAATCTTTTAGAGTTTTTCAATCAAGAAAAATTTGATGATGATTCTTTGCAATGGATATTTTCAAAAATTTGGAATTTTTACATAGATGCAAATGTCGGGGTAATAATTCCTTTTTATACAATTAATGTTCCATTGGTTTACGTTTTAACAAAACCGTATGAATCATACTATTATGTTGATATTTCAGATGCTTTAAATTTAGTTGATATTTTGTTTGAAAAAAATAAAGATTTAATAATATTTTATGTTCCTCACATAGACATTATATCACATTTTTACGGGCCAAATTCATCCATTACACTAAATGCAGCCAAGGATATTTTTGAAAAGGTCTTTAATTTTTCAATGAAAAGAAAAGATGAAATTGGAATAATAATCACAGCAGATCATGGTCAAATAGAAGCAGAAGACGTCTACGATTTTAATGATGAAATATTTTTAAAAAATAAAATGCCTATTTTAGGAGATGTTAGAATGCATATATTTAACAAAAAAATCGATTTAGAAATTAATAATTATAAAATTCTAAGTGAAAATGAAACTGAAATGCTTTTGGGTAAAATACCAGAAAGATATAAAAATTCATATTTTGGAATTTCATTGGACAAAAAATTTTACATGACGCCCATTATTGAAAAGCAAACAAGATTTTATAAAGGTCAGCATTCATCAATATTAAAAGAAGAGATGGAAATACCATTGATAAATTTTGAATAAATTTTTATAATCAAATTTTTTTATATTATTTGGTGTCCCCCCATGAATACGCAAGATTATGAAAAGGTTAAAATATTGTCTGAATATCTTATAAATCTTGGTTTTGATAAAAATGTTGCAAAAACTATAGCATATTTATTTTATTATCCAGATAGAACTGCAAGGGATATAGAATTTGATATGGAAATGAGGCAACCGGAAGTATCTGTTGCATTGCAATATTGCATGAAAAGGAATTGGACAAAAAATAAAAAAGAAAAGAAGGAAACAAAAGGAAGGCCCCTGAAAATACATAAATTGAATAAATCTTTAAACGAAATATTAGAGGAATTTATATCTGAAAGACAGGATGGAAATATAAAATACAATGAAATTTTAGAAAAAATCAAAGAGATTTCTTGATTTCTTCTATCTTTAAATTTTCTTTTCCTATTATTACAATATCGGCTAGATTTTCAAATAATCCTATTTCAATTACTCCTGGAATTAATTTAATTTTATGTGCAATTTCAATTGGATTTTCAACATCCTTAAGGTTTACATCCAATATGTAATTTCCATTGTCTGTAATGAACAATTTATCATTGGAAATTCTTTCCTTGTATTCTAAGTTCATATTTTTTAAATTAATTTTAATTAAATTAAGTGAAAATGGCAAAATTTCAATAGGCATGGGGAAAGAAAATATGTTTTTTCTTAATTTTGTTTCATCTACAATTATTACTTTGTATTTAGAATTGTATGCTAATATCTTTTCCCTTGTCAAGGCCCCTCCACCACCTTTAATCATATTAAAATTAAGATCGACAGAATCTGCCCCATCTATGTAAATATCCAAAACTCTATCAGGTTCAGAAACATTTAAATTATACCTTAAAAGTAAATCTCTTGTTTTGTTTGAACTTGCATAGAAAATTTTGTTTGCATATTTATCTCTATTTTTTCCTATCTCTTCTATCAAATATTCAACTGTTGTGCCTGTTCCTATTCCTATAAATTTGTGGCCATTTATGTATTCTAATCCCCTTAAGGCTGCAATCTTTTTCATTTTGTTTATGTCCATAAAAGTTAAATTACTTTTAAGAACTTAATTTTATTTATTACTAACTGTAATAAATATTAGAATTAAAAATAGTTTATACAAAAATATTAAATATTAATTAATAATTTCAATATCGGGGTATGGAGATGGTTGAAACTTCAGTACTTATAGAGGATTTAATTGAAGAATTAAATTTGCTTGAGAGACATTTGCAAATTCTCCAGCTCCTTAGTAAGGAGGGGCCAGCAGGTATTATGAAATTATCACAAATTACTGGCATTCCACCTCATAGGGTAAGGTATTCATTGAGGATATTGGAGAATGAAAAGATGATTGTTGCCTCACCTGAGGGTGCTAAAATTATAGGAGACATTAATTCCTTTTTAGATAATTTAAAATTTGGAATCTCCCAAATAGAAAAAAGGATCAATGAAATAAAGGAATTATTAAATTCTTTTAAGTAAAACGGTATCTTCTCTTCTTGGCCCGAGTGATATTATTGAAATTTTTGTTCCAGTATATTTTTCTATAAAATTTAAATATTTATGCATTTCATTTGGTATGTTATTTTTATTTTCTTTTGGATATTCCCATCCATCAAATACTTTGTATATTGGTTCAGCTTTTTGAAGATCTTCTATTTTTACAGGAACCTTTTTAACAATTTTACCATTTATTTTATATGCATATGCAACCTTTATCTCTTCAAATCCTGATAAAATGTCTATTTTGCTAATTGCTATTTCACTAACCCCAGATAATTCAATTGAATATTTAACTAAAACTAGATCCAACCAGCCTACCCTTCTAGGCCTTCCAGTTGTAGTGCCATATTCATTTCCTTTTGTTAATATTTCCTTTCCAATATTGTCCTTTAGTTCAGTTGGGAATGGACCTTCTCCCACCCGTGTTGTATATGCTTTCATTACTCCAATAACTTTTCTTACATGGCAAGGCTTTGTACCAATACCTGTTAATACTCCAGCTGCAGAAGTGTTTGATGAAGTTACGTATGGATACATTCCAAAATCTACATCTAAATGTGTTCCTTGTGCCCCTTCAAATAATACGGTTTTTCCTAATTTAATACTTTTATTTATGTAATAAGAAGTGTCTATAATATTCTTTTTGAAAAATAAACCTATCTTATTAAATTCCTCGGATAATTTTTCAGGATTATATTCATTTTTGAGGTACGGTTTTCTTATTTTTAAAGCAATCTCAATTTTCTTTCTTAAAATGTCTTTATCTAAAAGGTCTACAAATCTAATACCTATTCTGGTATATTTATCTTCGTATGCCGGTCCAATCCCCATGCCTGTTGTTCCTACTTTTTCAGAGCCTTTTAACTCCTCCATATTTTTATCTATTTCCTTATGATAAGGCATAACAACATGTGCCCTTTCTGAAATTTTAAGGTATTTTTTAGGGTTGAAACCTTTTAACATTTCAATTTCATCAAGAAGTTCTAGAGGGTCTATTACCATCCCATTCCCCAATACTGATACTTTATGGTTTAAAATTCCACTTGGAATTAAATGAAATTTATAAACATTTTCACCAATTTTAACGGTATGGCCTGCATTTGCCCCTCCTTGGTATCTCGCAACTATATCAAAATATCTAGCGATAAAATCCACGATTTTTCCCTTCCCCTCATCTCCAAATTGTAATCCTATTACAGTTGCGGTCTTCATCAAAACACCATATGGTAATATAAAGACAGATATATTTAATTTCTTTTTTCATCTTTTATATTTTAATTTCAAAATGAATAAAATTACAAGAATTTTCATATTTATAATAATTTAAATAAACTAAATTTTATTAAAATAAATATTTTATATTTTGAAAAATTTTTAATATTTTTTGAACCTTATTAGAAAAAATAGAAATCTTTAAATACTATTATGTTATTATATAGCATAGCAAGGAGGGTAAATAATGGATAGTAAATTTTTAGTGCTGACCCTGGGCATATTGATGTTATTTGGATTTGGTTTTTCAGCGGCATATTCAAACCCTATGGTTGCAATCCCTTACCATATTGATAAAACCTTGTTTGAAAATTCAAAATTGCTTGGATTTCCAAATAAGAATATCAAAATTGACATCTCAGTTGGTTTAAAATTAAGGAATTATAACCAACTTTTATATTATCTAAAGGAAGTGTCAACTCCAGGTTCTCCATTATATCTTAAATTCATAACAAAGAATGAATTTATTTCTGAATATTCTCCTTCAGAAATGGCAGTAATGCAAGTTTCATCTTATTTTGAATCTTATGGTGTTAAAGTGGAGGTAGGACCTTATAATTTGGCATTGTTCATGAACAATGTACCATTGTATAAGGCAGAAGAGATGTTTCATACAACATTTGGATTATATTATACTCCAATTAAAGGATTCAATCATTATTATTTTGCACCAATTGGTAATATATATTTACCATCTTATGTTGCACAATATATTAGTGGAATTTCAGGACTTACAAACGTGTATAAATACAGTTTTGATTTAAAAATAAATAAAGATTTTATAAATTCAGGTGGAGTACAAATTTTAACTGGTGGAGATCTGGAAAAGGCATATCAAACATATTTATTATTTAATGGTACTGCCAATGGATCACCGTCAAATACACATTATTTTGCAACAAAATATACTGTTGCTACAATTTTATGGGAAGGTGTAGATTCAAATGGAAACCAGGTAGCTCCATTTAATCCATCAGATGTTATATCATATTATCAGCAGGTAGTTCCACAGTGGATTCAAAATATTGTTGGATCAACACCCAATGTAACTGGCGATCCAGTAAATGGAGCAGTTCCACCTGGTCCTAGCGCTGGTAATGATTCAACGGAAGCAAACTATGAAAGTACTTTGGATTTGGAAATGGTTACAACTTTAGCACCAGGTGTAAATGCTGTTGAAGTTTATGGCCCAGGAAATTCATCAGGTCCTTCCGAGACAAACTTCCCTGATGAAGAATTTGCAGCAGCATCAAAGTTAAGCAATTTAGTTGCAGTATCTAATTCATGGGGCGGAGGAGATGTTCAAGGAGATAATGTTACACAAAATTATGTTTATGAGATGGAAGCAACTGGAACAACAGTTATGGCCGCGGCTGGAGATGATGGAGATACTAGCCAGCAGAGCTATCCTGCAAATGATGCTACAAATGTAGGAGGATTTTTAGCAGTAGGTGGCCTAACAGTTACATTGAATGGAATTGCTGGAAGTTATAATGGTGCTGGAGTACCCGCGGTCAATGCAATATTAGATCAAGTTGTATGGTATTCTAATGGACAGACACAATCAAATGGAGATACTGTTGGAACAACTAGCGGTACTAGTACAGCATATCCAATGCCATCATGGCAAGATATACCAGCTGTAGTAAATAATGGAGGATCAACATCTGGTAGGGATGTAGCAGACATTTCTGCAATCGGAAATAATACATTCATTTATATTACAAACACATCCCAACAAATACAAAATGGAGGCAGCCCATGGTTCCCATTGGGAGGAACATCAGTAGCATCTCCAGTGACGGCAGGAATTATAGCTGAAATAGTTGCTTACACAGGTCATAAACTTGGATTTATAAATCCATTGTTATACAAAATGGGTCCAAATGAATCAAAATATTCACTCAAACCATTCTGGGATGTTACTCAAACACCTTCTGGTTATCATGCAGGACAAACACAATATGATGCAAAACCAGGATGGGACTATCCATCTGGATGTGGATCAATTAATGCCTATAACTTCTCATTAGATTTAGAGCAAATGTTGGGATTATCCAATGGAAATGGTTCTGGTAGCAGTTCAGGAAATACATCTAATTCAAATGGATCATCCTCACCTGCAACATATACTGTTACATTTACTGAAACCGGTCTTTCATCAGGAACAACATGGTCTGTAACATTCAACGGAAATACAAAATCATCAACAACATCAACAATATCATTTACAGGAATTACGAATGGTACTTATTCATATAGTGTAGGAAATGTTTCTGGATATACAGCAAATCCATCATCTGGAACGATAACTGTAAATGGAAACAATGTTAACCAAAACATACAGTTTATTAAAAATTCAATTAACAATGGCACAAACAATAATAATACAACAAGCAATAATAATACAAAATCAAATAACACAAATAGCAATAACACAAACAATAATACAACAATTAAAAGCATTGGTGAGGTTGTTAGTCAAGTGAATTCAACATCAATATCCACATATCCTCTCCCTGAGGCAGAGCAATTTGTAGTTTCAAATAATGCTATAATTAATTACGTCACATTGTATTTGAATGGTTCTGGTCAAGTTAATTTCAGTATTGGTACAAACTTATGGTCTTCTAATGTTTTAAATAATATTACAATAAATGTAGTTCCAGGAAAGAATTGGTATAATGTGTCTATAAATAACATAAATCTTGTTACAGGAGCATATTATTTCCTAAATGTATACTTAGTTTCTGGAAATGTCGAATGGGGATATACATCAAATCCATCAAATAATAGCTTCAATTATGTCCAAGATTATTATTACATATTAAACATACTATGGAACGACAATGCAACGCCAAATATTTACACAATAGGATATTCAAACCATCCATCCCAATCAACGCCAGTTAATACCACAAGTGGAATATATGCCATGGTAAATTCATCCTATATATTTACATATCCAATACCCGCATCACAAGGTTTCAAAATTTCTAACAATGTCTATGTAAATTACGTTACTCTATATCTCTCGGGATTTGGATTGGTAGAAATAAGCATTGGAACATCTCCATTTTCATCAGATGTTTTATCTAACATAACAGTAGTGGTTAATTCGAATCAATCATGGTATACAATTCAAATTCCAAAAACATACTTAGAATCAGGTAATTCTTATTATTTAAATGTTATTCCTATAAATGGAAATGTCGAATGGGGATATACATCGAATCCATCAAATAATAGCTTCAATTATCTATATGATTATTATTACATTAATGGAATATTAAACAGTGATACTCTCTTTCCATTTATATTTATTATCGGATACTCATAAATTTTTTAAATATTTTATATTTAATTTTTTGAATTGGTAAAAAAACAAAAAAGTTTTAAATATGACTTTTATCATATTTTTGTCTGACGGTGATTAACATGGTCAATGGTAGTAATTTAAAATATATTTACGAATTCATTGAACAAAAAAAGGGACTAAAGGGAATTTCAGAATTTTATTATTTAATAAATAGAAATAGTGTTCTGGTTCCAAAAATTGAAAACATACAAATAGATGATGAATATTCCAACGGTTATTTAGAAAGGTTTTTAAGTGCATCATTTGAAGCCCTTTCTGATACATCTCTAATATTTGATCTTGGAAAAAATTATGGATTAAAATTTTCAAAAATATCTCTAAAATTATTTTCAAAGATAGAATCCAATAAAAAAATAATGGAATCTATAAAGGAAGACATTGAGAAAAACATGCCATTGCTAAAGGTAAATATCGAAGAATTGAGTGATAAGAAATTTGTGATGAACATTGAAAAAATAACTACAAAAGAATTCGATGCATTTATTAATGGATATTTAGACTCAGTTTTTTCAAAAATACAAAAAAAGTTTATCAAGGTGGATGAAAATACAAATAATGGTAAAAGAATAGTAATTAAATTTATGTGAGTTTATTCAATGTAAATTGTTTTAAATTCCACTTTTTTATCCTTTATTACTTCTTCGATTGATTTTTCATTTTCATTTAATTTACTTTTTCCACTCTTTATTTCCAAAAATACAATTTTTTCTACCTTGCCTTTTTCCCTTAAACCATCAAATATGATAAAGTCTATCGGTGATCCAAGAAATCTTGCATCTCTAGGATCGTATGGAAAATTTTTAAAATATGGAACTATTTGTTCTATCACTTTTCCTTTTAAAACGTCTCCAGATTTTTTTATAGCATCCTCTCTTATTTTTTGTGAATATTCTAGTTTCCATTTTTCCATTTCTATTTTATATTTTTCATTTAAAATATTTTCAAGATCTTTTCTAATATTTTCCTTTTCTTTTTCTAAAATTTGTTCTGCCCATGTTTTAAATAATTTTTTTGCCTCATTATTCACATTTTTTCTATAAATTATTTTTAATGTTATTATTATCACTAATAAAATTATGTTTAATATAAGAGATGCAATTATTATATATATTAAATCCATAATTTTATATAAGGATACAGAATTTAAAATTTTCTTAAAATTTTAAGAAAAATTTTAATATTAATAATAAATAACAATCCTTGCACCAGGATCCCCACAACATCTGGTGTGAGAGGAGAGGATGGCTAAAATAGCCTCCTCGTTAATCCCCAACGGTATTTTTGTAAATCTTTTTAAAGGTAGGATCATCAATCCTTTTATATTTAGAAATATCTTCAGGATTTGAAATTATAAATAATTCGTTAATTAGCTTTTCAGAGAATTTTAATGTTATAATACTTTTCCTGTCCTTTCCTGCACCTTTAATTATAGTTATATCCATTGAGGGAAAGGACAAAGATAATTCTACAAGCTCAATTTTATTTGACATGTATATCAACCTAATACTGTATTTTTTACTCTGTCCAAATTTTCTTATATCCACAAGATTTACTTTATAAGGATCTATTTCTAAATCATTTAAAATTTTGTGAAATCTGCATAATTGACTTTCTTTACAAAATCTACAATGTTTGGACCAAAATGTTTCGACTACCAATTTTTCATTTGAATTTCTATGCATTGAAGAACGGAAATTAAAAAATTATTTAATATTTTCTAAAAAATTTTCCAAATAATTTTTATATCTAAAAAAATGAATATGTGTATACATTCCAAAGGCATTTTTTGAATTAAGTCCATCCATGTTATTTTTAATGCCAGAACCTCTTAAATTTTTCATCAAAGGGATTTCATCGGTTTCAATTGAACTGTAATGAAATTCATGTCCTTTTATTTTCACGTCTTTTTTAAAGAATAAAACATTTTTTAAAGGTATTAATTCAGTATAATTGAGAGTTAATTTTACCTTACTTTTTACATTTCCTCTAAAAATACCTAGCATTTTATATCCATCTATATTATCCATCATATACATCAAACCACCACACTCACCATATATAGGAATATTATTGTAATATGCATCTAATATTGATTCTTTTGTTTTATAGTTTTTAGATAAATACTCTTTGTATAACTCAGGATATCCTCCTCCTAAATAAATGAAGCTAGGTTTGTCTAATGAATCATTATTAAGAGGTGAAAAAAATTCGATCTCCCCAAATCTGGATAATAAATTTAAATTGTATTCGTAGTAGAAATTAAATGCTTTGTCCATTGCGACATAAATTTTTTTATCTTTTTTAATACTTTTATCATCATAATTATATTTGCATTTGAAATCCGAAAAGTATTCCATTATTTCTTTAGATATATACTTTTCTGCAATATTTTTAATATTTTCAAAATTGTTTTCCATATAAGTATGTAAACCTAAATATCTTTCATCTATTTTCAAATTTTCATCTCTTGGAATCTTTCCGAATATTTTTACATTATTTTTTAAAAATTCCTTTTCAACTATTTTCAAATGTTTTTCTCCATAATAATTATTCAAAATAACTCCTACTGTATATTTATTTTTAAAGCCTTTATATATATAATAAGAACTTTCAGCCATTTTAGAAACATCTATTACCAAAACATGAGGAATTTTTAATTTATTGAAATAATAATATGTACTATTATCAAAATCTATTCCTGAGTCATAGAGTCCCATTACTCCTTCAAAAATTCCATAATCATAGTTTTCATATTGACATATCAATTTTTTATAATATTTTCCTTCTAAATATCGGTCTATGTTTTCACCTCTTCCCGTAATTGATCTTAGTATACCAGAGTCTATAAAGTCGGGGCCTATCTTAAAAGATACTACATTCTTTAAAATGGAAGATAGCATAATAGAAACGGTAGTTTTTCCACTTCCAGACCAAGGTGAAGCAATTCCTAATATCTTCAATTAAAACACCACCTTTTTTAATATTTTATTCATTTAACTTTATTGTTAATTAATTATACACAATTATTCAAGATTTTTCATTAATTTTAAAAATATTTTAAAATTAAAATTTAATAAAGATAAATCTTAAAAATAAAAAATTATAAAAATGTGAATTATTTTGATTATGAAAAATGGTAAACGTAGATGAAGAAATAAAAAGGATTGAAGAAGAGATAAGAAAAACGCAATACAATAAAGCCACTGAGCATCATATTGGAAAATTAAAAGCCAAACTTGCTAAGCTTAGGCAGATGAAAGAATCTCAAAAGGGCGGAGGGGGCCATCAAATAGGTGTAAAAAAGTCGGGAAATGGAATGGTTTCCCTAGTTGGATTTCCAAGTGTTGGTAAAAGCACACTTTTTAATGCTCTAACAAATTTAAAAAGTGAAACTGGAGATTTTGATTTTACCACTGTTGATGTTATTCCTGGAATGATGAAATATAAAGGGGCAAACATTCAAATTTTAGATTTGCCAGGCATTATTGAAGGGGCCGAAAAAGGAAAAGGTATGGGAAAAAAGGTTCTAAGCATAGCTAGAACATCTGATGTTATTATGGTTGTAACAGATATCCATAATCCTGATCCATCGCCTATTATTAGAATGCTTTATTCAATTGGAATTAGATTAAATAGGAGGAGACCAAACATCGTTTTGGTTAAAAAAGACAGAGGTGGTATCAATATATATTCAACAGTAAAAATGGAGATAGATGAAGAAACAATAAAAGAGATTATGAGAGAATTTAAAATAGTAAATGGGGATTTGGTGATAAGGGAAAAGATAAATATCGACGATCTCATAGACTTTTTAATTGGAAATAGAGTTTATATTCCAGCAATATTTGTTTTAAATAAAATAGATGAAAATCCTGAAATTTTAAATTCTAATGAAATTAAAAGTCTTGTTGAAAAATACAACATGATTCCAGTTTCAGCTAAGTATAATCAAAATATTGATATATTGAAAGACACGATATATGATACACTCGATTTAATAACGATTTATGTCAAACCTCCGGATGGGGAAAAGGAGCCTATGGTAATAAAAAGATATTCTACCGTTGAAATGGTGTGCAGAAATATACATAAAGATTTTGTTGATAAATTTAAATATGCCATTGTAAATGGCCCTAGCTCAAAATATCCGAATCAAAGAGTGGGCTTAGAACATGTTTTGGAAGATGGGGATACCATAACTCTTTTTGCCCGCCATTCTTGAATTTCTCAAAAACTTTATATTTTTATAAATGTTGTACAAAATATGCCAAAATATTTAGTTACAGGAGGAGCTGGATTTATAGGTTCTAATCTTGTAGAAAGGCTTGTAAAAGAAAATAATGATGTGATTGTTGTTGATAGTTTACATACAGGCTCGGAGGAATTGATAAAAGAATTCAACGTTGAGTTTTATAAAATGAGAGTGGATGAATTTTATAAGAATGTAAATCCTGGTTCTATAGATGGAATATTCCATTTAGGTAAACCATCATCAACCCCTATGTATAAAAACAATAGAGAAAAATTTACTGAGAGTGTATCTGGAATAATTTCCGTTTTAGAATTGGCGATTAAAAATAATGCCAAAATTGTTAATGCATCATCAAGCTCTCTTTATAACGGTTTAGAACCTCCACATAATGAAAACATGATAATAAAGCCTACAGATTTTTACACTGAGGCAAGGTTAGTAGAGGAGAGGTTATCAAAGGTATATGAAGACCTTTATGGACTAAGATGGAATGCGATGAGATTCTTTTCAGTATATGGTCCAAGGGAGCAATACAAGAAAAATTATGCCAATCTGATATCGCAATTTATTTGGTCATATATGAAAAACGAGCCACCTGTAATATATGGTGATGGTTCCCAGAAAAGGGACTTTATTTATGTTGGAGATGTAGTAGATGCATTAATTAAAGCAATGAAATCCAATGTAAATGGAATATTTAATGTAGGCACTGGCAAATCATATTCTCTGAATGAAATGGTGGAAATGTTGATGAAATTCATGAATGTAAACATTAAACCAAAATATATTGAAAATCCAGTAAAAAATTATGTTTACTTAACACAAGCAGATACAACAAAATCAGAAAAATTATTGGGATTTAAGGCAAAAACGACTTTAGAAGAAGGAATTAAAATGACAATAGATTATTACAGGAGGTTAGGAACATCACAGTTGTAAAGACGATTTGTCCATACTGTGGTGTAGGCTGTAATATCTTAGTTGAAACAAATTTTAAGGATATTCAAAATATAATACCTTCAAAAAGAGAAGATATTAATTATGGTACTTTATGCATAAAAGGTTGGAAAGGATTAAGATACGTTAAAAGTAATGAACGATTGAAAAGGCCTTTAATAAAGGATGAAAGGGGAAATTTTAAAGAAACCGATTGGGAAACCGCAATTAATTTAACTACTTCTAGGCTTTTAGAAATATCTGAAAAATATGGTCCGGATTCTCTTGCATTTCAAGCAAGTGCAAAATGCACAAATGAGGATAACTATTTAATGCAGAAGTTGGCAAGACAAGTTTTTCATACAAACAATGTAGATCATTGTGCTCGATCTTGTCATGCATCTACGATAGAGGGTTTAATAACAAGTTTTGGTTCAGGTGCAATGACAACTTCAATAAAAGATATAGATAATGCAGAATTGTATTTTGTAATAGGTTCCAATACTACAGAGCAACATCCAATAATAGGTTCTAGAATTATTAAAAACAAGTATGAAGGCAAAACCTTAATAGTTGCAGATCCAAGAAAAATTAAACTTGCAGAGATCGCTGATATTTATTTAAGGCATTATCCTGGAACAGATCTTGCCCTTCTAAATTCAATGGCCTATGTTATAATATCCAAAGATTTATATAATAAAGAATTTGTTGAAAAAAGAACTGAGAATTTCGAAGAATACAAAAAAGTAATTGAAAATTATGACCCAGATGTAGCATCAAGAATTACTGGCGTAGATCCTGAATATATTGAGAAAGCAGCTATTTTATATGCAACAAAACGGTCAATAATATTTTATGCAATGGGAATTACACAGCATGTGCAAGGGACAGAAAATGTTCAAGCGATTGCAAATCTTGCTCTTCTTACAGGAAATGTAGGAAGAAAAGGGACTGGAGTGGCACCTTTAAGGGGACATAACAATGTTCAGGGATCAAGTGACATGGGTGCATTATGTGACTTTTTACCAGGATATAGGAGAGTTTATGATGATGAAGGTAGAAGGATATTTGAGGAAGCTTGGAACTGTAAATTACCATCTAAACCAGGGTTATCTTTGACGGAGATGTTTGAATATGCTCTGGAAGGTAAGATTAAAGCAATGTACATAATGGGTGAAAATCCTGTTTTATCAGAGCCAGAAACAGATAAAATAATAGAAGCTTTGGAAAAGCTTGAATTTCTAGTTGTTCAGGATATCTTTATGACTGAAACCGCTAAATTTGCAGATGTTGTGCTTCCATCCTACAGTTTTGCGGAAAAGATAGGAACCTTTACAAATACTGAAAGAAGAATACAGCTCATAAAACCTTTTTTAAATCCACCCGGCGAATCTAAAAGTGATTGGGAAATAATTCAAATGATAGCAAATGCCGCAGGATACTCATGGAATTACCTTACTTCTGAAGATATAATGAATGAAATATCTAAGCTTGTACCACAATATTCATCAATAACATATAATTGTTTAGAGGAGACTGGTGGTTTGCAATGGCCAGTTAAAAATTGTCAGGGAACAGAAATATTGCATACAGAAAAATTTACAAGGGGTCTTGGAAAATTTTTACCATCAGAATGGAAAAGGCCATTAGAATTTTGGGATTCTCAATATCCGTTCATATTAACGACAGGCAGAATTTATTATCAATTTCACACAGGTGTAATGACCAGAAAAGTATATCTCCTTGAAAGAGAAGCACCTGAACCATATGTTGAAATTAATACTGATGATGCAAAAGTTCTAGGTATTAAAAACAATGAAAAAATATTAGTGGAGACAAGACATGGAAAATTGTGTGTAAAAGCAAGAATAACAGAAAATGTTCCAAAAGGTATATTATTCATGCCATTTCATTATGTAGAAGCTCCAGCAAATGTTTTGACAAACCCTAACTTAGATCCAAAGGCTAAGATTCCAGAGCTAAAAGTTACAGGTGCAAGGGTGGGAAAATGCCAGACGGAATCTACTTTATAAAAAATGAAGATTTCACAGATTATTTAAACAGTTTAATTAAAAAATATAGGGTATATGCAACAAAGAGAGTTGGAAATGATGTCGTTTTTGATTACATTGAGAGTGGGAGTGAGTTTGTAGATGAAAGATCCGTTTTATCCCCAAAAAATATAATATTTCCAGCATGGAAAAATTTGAATGAAAGTGAAAATAATCAAGAAATAATTGTATTTGGCATAAGATCTTGTGACTTGTCTGGTTTTAATATAATGGAGACAGTTCTAAAATTTGATATTGAGTATAATAAAAGAAGAGATCACATTCACTTCGCCAATTTTATTTGTACAGAGCCATGTAAATATGGATTTTGTACTACATTTGAGGGTGTAAGATTAAAAGAATTTGGAGCTCAGTTTTTAAAATATAAAAATGGTTATATCGTTGAAATAAAAGACAATATTTTTATGAGCAATCTTTTTAAAGAAGTTTCACAAGATATGGTTGAATTTTTAAACAGTTACAACGATTATTTTTCTAAATTGATGGTACCTTTAAATGTTAAAGGAATTGAAAATAAAATAAAATGGGAAGATGAAATTTGGGACGAATTGGCAAAAAAATGTATTTCATGTGGTGCCTGTAATTATGCATGTCCAACGTGTTTTTGCTTTGATATTAATGAAAATTCATATGAAAGGATAGAAGAATGGGATTCATGCATAATGGAAGGATTTACGAGGATGGCTGGAAACATAAACCCAAGGCCATCATTATCTTCGAGGTTGAGGCAAAGGTTCATGCATAAACTATCATACCATTATTTGACATACGGTATACATCTTTGTTCCGGATGTGGTCGATGTTTTGAATCATGTCCTGTTTCAATCGATATAAGGGACATAATTAGGAGGTATAACAGATGAATTCATTGAAATCTTTTGAGACGTTGATATTAGATGTTTGGGATGAAACTCCTGATATCAAGTCTTTTTTAGTGAACGATGTGATTGGAATTCTTCCAAGTCCAGGACAATTTTATGAGCTCCGAGTATATGGAAAAGGAGAAATTCCAATCTCATATGGAAGTTATGTAGATGGAAAGTTGCTTTTCAGCATAAAAAATGTGGGATATGTAACATCTCATATTCATAAATTAAAAAAAGGAGACAAAATAGGTATTAGAGGCCCTTATGGAAATGGATGGGAAATTGATGAACGAAAAACAGTGTTGATAGGTGGGGGTATTGGCTTGCCTCCTCTCTCCTCATATATTGAAAGAATGTTAAGAATTAATAGAAATGATATGCATTTATTATACGGTGCAAGGTCTCCAAAGGATTTGGTATACAAAGAAAAATTAAGAGAATGGTCTAAATTGTTCAAGGTAGACATTACAGTTGATAATTCAGATGAAACATGGACAGGTAATGTTGGTGTAGTTACAAAGCTGTTTAATAAAATTGAATGGAAGGATGCAAAATTTTTTATTATAGGCCCAGAAATTATGATGAAATATGCGGTAAAAGAATTATTATCTATGAACATTGATCCAAAAAATATTTATCTTTCAATGGAGAGAAAAATGAAATGCGGTTATGGAATATGTGGCCATTGTAACATAGGAAGATTTTACGTATGTAAAGATGGCCCCGTTTTCAGATACGATAAAATAGAAAATATTCCTGAATTATTCCATTGAATTTTTATTTGTGATTTCAATTCTGTAATTATGGATATTGTTGAGAAATTAAAAGAAATCGTTGGATCAAAATATGTACTTTATAAATATGAAGAATTATTGCCATATTCAAAGGATGCATCTATATTTGAAGGTAAAATTCCAATGGCCGTGGTATTACCAAGAACTCCAGAAGAAATATCCAAAATATTGTTATTGGCAACTGAAAATAATATTCCTGTGACTGTGAGGGGAGGAGGATCTTCATTAGTTGGAGGTTCAATATTGTTAGAAGATGGAATAATAGTGAGCATGGCTAGGTTTGACAGTATTCTAAATATAAATATAGAAAATAGGTATGTTATTTCAGAGGCCGGAGTAAAATTGGACTTTTTGAATGAACAGCTAAAAAAATATAACCATTTTTATCCACCAGACCCTGCAAGTTCAATTACAGCCACCGTTGGAGGATCCATAAATACAAACGCAGGTGGATTAAGAACAGTAATGTACGGTGCGACAAAAGAATGGGTATTGGGCATGGAGGTTGTTTTACCAACAGGAGAGATAGTCCAATTTGGTGGAAAAACATTGAAAAGATCCATAGGGTATGATCTTAATTCTTTAATTATAGGGAGCGAAGGTACCCTGGGTATAATTACAAAGGCTATACTAAAGATTGCTCCTTTACCAGAGGCCATAGGAAGAATATTGGCATATTATGAGGATATAGAGAGTGCAGGTATGGCAATTTCATTATTAAAGAAGAATGGATACACACCATATATAGCAGAATTCATGGATAGGATTGCAATGGATTCAATAACAAAGGTAAAAGGAATAAAGTTTCCAGAGAATGCAAAATATTTGATCTTGATTGATGTTTCTTCGACAAAGGAATCATTAGATAGATTTATGGATGAATTTGAAAATGTCATTAAACAAACAAATCCAATATTAATTAAAAAAACTAAGGATCCTCAGGAGATGGAACAAATGTATCAGGCAAGGAAAGGTCTATATTCATCGCAGCTTTTGGAAAGGACAAGCCCTGATGAATATATTATTATTGGTGATATTATTGTTCCAGCATCTGAATTGCCAAAGGCCCTTAAGGAGATTAATGATAAAATAATTGAATCTGGATTTAGAGCTACGTTATTTGGACATATTGGAGATGGTAATATCCATGCCAACATATTTGTAAATCCAAAAGATAAAAAGATGATGGAAGGAGTATTCAATTTGCTTAATAATCTAGGAGAGATTGCGTTAAAACATGATGGTTCAGTATCTTCAGAACACGGAATTGGAATAGAAAAGAAAGAATTACTTTTGCTAGAGATGAAATATAAAAATTCACTTAAAAATATTGAAATAATGAAAGAAATAAAGAAAATAATAGACCCTAAAAATATAATGAACAGGGGCAAATTGATATGAAATTAAAGATAGATTTAAAGGAATATATTGGCAAATGCATAAATTGTTCCTTCTGCGAAGCAGTTTGCCCAACATATCAGGCTTTTGATTACATATCTTCATATGGTGCAAGGGGAAGGATATTTTTAGCTAAAGAAATGTTAAATAAAAAAAGCATTATTAAGAATTTAAAAGATTTTTATTATTCATGTTTAAATTGCAATGTATGTGAATCTGTATGCCCAGCTGGTATAAGCGCAGGGAAGGCCAGTTTAATGATTAAAAATATTATGAAAAATGAAGGCATTAAAGATTATATTGTGGACGCTTTGGTTAAAAATATATTAAAAGAAAAGTCACCAACTGGCAAAATGGTTGGACCTTCTTGGTACGACATTTCGATGAAAAATAATTCCCCCATATTATTTTATACAGGTGGTATGTATTACCTAATTGCTCAGGCCAAGATTTTATCAAATTTGATTAAAAAAAATAAAATGAAAGATCTTGCTGAAAAGATTTTGGAAAAAAATGAAAACATAATAAAACTCTTTTCAAATTTTGAAGATAAAGAAATAAAGAAGAAAATGGATGAAATTATTTTCAAAATTTATAATATCATAAAGACAGAGTATAAAGATGTTAGCTATTTAGGATATCTTGAACCATATTCTGGGGCATTATTGTATGAATTTGGATATTATGAAGAATTGATTGAATATGGAAAATATCTCAGGGATTTCTTTAATTCATTAAATGTTAAAAATATCATTGTTTCAGATCCACATACATATGAGGTTCTTAAAATCGTTTATCCTGAGATTGTAGATAATTTTAATTTTAAAATCGAATACTATTTGGATATAATAAAATTAAAACCTAAAAAAACTAACAAAAGTTATGCCTATCATGAACCATGCCATTTTACAGCCCATTTAAAAGTCGATACACCGTTAAATATTTTAAATAGTATTGGAGAAGTAAAATTGCCTATCAGGAATGGTAAAAATACATATTGTTGCGGTGGTCCCATTGAAATGTTATTTCCGTCAAATTCAGATTATATTTCTTCCAATAGATATAAACAATTAAAAGAACTAAATGCAAATGAAATAATAACAGCATGTCCAGTATGTTATGCAAATTTAGGGAAACACGGAGATATAAAGGATATTTCTGAAATTTTGTACAATTTATATTTTTGAAGTATTAAAATATATAAAAAACTATAATTTTTATTAAAAAATTTTATTCGTTAAATCCGTATCTTGAAACTATTATTATTAACGTAAATACAACAAGATCAAAAATAAATAGATATAACAAATAGTTCATAATTGTACTATTTATTGTTATTCCTGAAATTAATTCATATCTCATTATATTTGCAGACCATGATATGGGGTTATATGATGATATGTTTTTAAGCCAATCTGGCATCATTTCCGTTGGAAACATCGCTGTTGATGTAAACATAAGCGGTAAATTTAATAGATTAACTATTGCCATTAAAGTTTCAATAGTTTTAATTCTTACTGTCAATAGAGAAAATAGGCCTGAAAAACCAAAAGAAAGCATTATTAAGGTAACATACAGTATGATAAGATTAATGAAAGAAAAGTTATTTGAAACATATAGTCCGCCCGGTACAATAATTGCAATAATTAATAATATCGTGGATTGAATAGTCCCTTTAACCGTTGCTGAAAATACTTTAGAAAATATTATGGCATCCCTTGGAATAGGTGAGGATAAAAGCCTTGTGAGGTAGCCAAATCTCCTGTCCCATATTAGAGATACTCCACTAAACATTGCAGTAAACAATGACATTATTGCCAACATACCAGGTGTTAAAAAAGATATATAATTTTTTGCTCCCATGAAATATGTATCTAAAATGTAATTTTTCATTGATGGAAAATTTGATGGCACAAGGTTAGTAATATTGAATGCACTCCCAAAGAGAAATATCCAAAATAGTGGTTGAATTATTGTTATTATCATCTGCATAGGGTTTCTTATCCATTTTTTTAATTCTCTGGATGTTAAGGAAAGCCTAGGGTCCATTATCTTGCCCTCCTTATGGATCTCATTGTTCTTAATATGTCTTCTTCAGTTTCACCCTCTCTCATCTCTCTACCTGTGTATTTCAAAAATACAGAATTAAGACTCGGTTTTTCAATATGTATTCTTTTAATGTTTATGTTTTTATTATTCAATATTTTTATTATAGGCAGAATATTTTTCTCAGAATCCTTTATTTTAATCAAAATTTTATTTTGTTTTATTTCGGGTGAAAATTCTTCCAGCAATTTAATAGCATCATTCACATTATCAATCTCTAATTCAACTATATCAAATTCCACAGAAGATTTCAATTCATCAGGAGTTCCTTCCACTAAAATTTTTCCATGGTCTATTATGCCTATTCTATCACATAGTTTTTCTGCTTCCTCAAGATAATGTGTTGTCAAAAATATTGTTTTTTCATATTCTTTTCTCAGTAGTTCTATGTATTCCCACATCTTTGTTCTCGTTTGTACATCCAATCCTAATGTTGGTTCGTCTAGGAAAAGTATGTCTGGATCATGAATAAGACCTACTATCAAGTCCAACCTTTTCCTCATTCCTCCAGAGTATGTTGAAACCAGTCTATTTGCTGCCTCTTTCAAGTCAACCAGTTCAAGCAATTCTAAAGCCTTTTTCTTAGCTTCCTCCTTTTTTATATTATAAAAACTTGCCTGTAAAATTAGATTTTCAAGGCCAGTTAAATCATCATCCACAGTTAAATCCTGTGGAACTAAACCAATTATTTTTCTCACTTTTTCTTGTTCCTTAATTATGTGATAACCTGAAACGTAAACTGTTCCAGATGTGGGTTTAATTATAGTTGTTAATATTTTTATTGTAGTAGTTTTCCCTGCACCATTTGGCCCTAAAAATCCATAAATTTCACCTTTTTTTATTTTTAAATTAATGCCTTTTAAAGCCTCTATATTACCTTGATATACCTTTTTTAAATTTTCAACATCTATTATATAATTCATAAATAAATTACATATATATGATAGGTATATGAAATTTTTCAAAAATAGTTATTAATATTTAAAA
>ERZ1669250.246-NODE-246-length-27930-cov-36.581668_pt1 | contig 27930 bp, 23 predicted proteins | sample MGYA00579295_ERZ1669250 | MGnify/ENA primary metagenome ERZ1669250 (study PRJEB41166, sample SAMN08046056) | hot springs metagenome | biome: hot spring; feature: acid hot spring; material: thermophilic sediment; isolation source: thermophilic sediment from acid...
CTGTAAATTGCTTAACACACTACCTGTTTATTGCGTTTAATTGCCTGATGAAGCGATTATTGCTAATAAATGAAGAGGCATTTTTAAAGAATTTAAACGCAAAGGGAAAGAGTTTATTAAAATGGTATCATATTTGTGATAAATGGAAAAGGCCAACATAGTTATAATTGGTGCGGGAATCGTGGGTATGGCAATTGCAGCAAGTATATCAGAAAATAATGAATCAGTATTCATTCTTGAAAAAAACAGGATCATGGGCCTAGAAACAAGCAGCCACAATAGTGGGGTGGTTCATTCAGGAATACATTATCCTAATCACACCCTTAAAGCTAAACTTTCAATAAAGGGCAACAGTATGATTTATGAAATAAGTAAAAAATTCAATCTTCCTTTTAAAAGACTTGGTAAAATAACAGTAGCTAATAGTGAAGCTGAAATTGAAGAACTGAATAAATTAATGCGATACGGCGTTGAGAATGGAATTGAAGGCATACGATTTCTAAATAGAAATGAAATAAAGGAGATGGAACCAAATGTGGAAGCTGAATTAGCGCTTTATACACCTACTACCGGGATTGTGGAACCAAGCGAGTTGATGAATTATTTTTATTCAAAATCAATGAATAATGGAGCTTATTTAGCTGTGAACACAGAAGTTAATGGTTTGAGAAAGAAGGATGATGGATATGAGATAAGTTGTATTGCTTGTGACAGAAAATTTTCTATTGAGGCTAAAACCGTTATAAACAGTGCAGGTCTTTACTCTGATAAAATAGCAGAAATGTTGGGAATGAATATTGATGAAATTGGATATAGGCAGGAATATTACAAAGGAGATTACTACAGGATTTCTGGAAATCCTCCAGTCAGAATGCTTGTTTATCCTGTTCCAAACGGGCCAGGTCTTGGCATTCATCTTACTCCAGATATATCCGGTTCTGTTAGGGCCGGACCTAATGCTTATAAAGTATCCGAAATAGACTACAAAGTTGATACTAAGGAAGAAGATTTTCGTAATTCGATCAGGAGTTATCTCCCCTCCATTGATAGTTATAAGTTGAATGAGGATTCATCAGGAATCAGGCCAAGGCTAAAATTCTCTAAGTCAGATTTCAGGGACTTTATAATAAGGCACGAAGAGGATAGAGGAATGTTTGGTTTAATAAATCTCATAGGTATAGAATCTCCAGGACTCACAGCTGCACCAGCAATAGGTGAATATGTTTCTGAAATTTATGAGAATGAAATTAAAAGATAATTCAGCATTCTTGAAAATAATTTATATAAAAATTTAAAAAAATAAAAAATAATTTCAGTCCTTTATAGGTTTACCGCCTAATGGAAGTACATTTCTGCCGAATGTTGAGTTTACAACCTGTGCAGCGGATCCGTAAAAAGCTGAGATTGCTGTAAGTATTCCTAGGTACCCTCCTGCTTGGACAGTTGATGACGATGAATTAAAATTGCCGATTGCAAGAACAAAGAATGTTATCCACAGCAACAGGAATACTACGAACAGAGTCCAATTTGTCTTGAACGATGCAATCCACATGTAAAATGTGAATACTCCGAACATTGCAAGGAATATTCCTATGGCATCTCCAGCAGCTGATCCTGCTCCCAATGAAAGCAACCCAGCTCCAAGGCTCCATACAAGAAGGGCATATGCTACCCAAAAGGCTCCGTATGTAAAGAATGCCACATACCCGAACGTATTTCCTGATTTCATTTCCCACATTCCAGCCACCATCTGGGCAAGGCCTCCATATGCAAATGCAATCGGTACCACTACAGAAACTCCAGCTGCAGGAAGCAGTTTTGCGTTATAAAGGCTCAATATTGTGGTAGTCAGGGCAAAGCCAGCCAGTCCTAAAGGTGCAGGATTTGCTAATTCTTTTTCAACCATCATGTCACCTCTTTTCTGAATGTTTCCAGGGCAGTTTTTATCTCCTCCAGGGAAGCTCCATCCTCCAAAGTTGTAATATCGCCTGGTATTTGATTAAGGTAGACAGCTTTCACCACTCTTCTCATAATTTTTCCAGACCTGGTTTTTGGAAGAACTCTCACCGTATGTATTTCTTCAGGTACCATTATCGGTCCAAGCCTTTCTCTTATCTGCTGCTTTAGTTCATTGATTTTTGCCGGTGTTAATACCTCCCCAGATTTTAGCGTAACGAAGGATATGATTGCGTCTCCTTTTATTGGATCCGGTTTTCCAAAGACTGCCGCCTCAGCTATATTCGCAATTCCTACAAGAGCATCTTCCACCTCTATGGTTCCTATCCTGTGACCTGCGACTTTTAGAACTTCATCGGCTCTGCCAAGCAACCAGAAGTATCCATCTTCGTCTTTAACAGCGTAGTCTCCTGTCTGATATTTCCCTGGGAATTTGGAGAAATAAACTGCCTTGTATCTATCAGGGTCCTTATTTAAAGTCAGCATCAGGCCAGGCCAAGGCCTCCTGATCACAAGGAATCCCTTGTTACCAGGTTCAACTTCATTGCCACTATCATCCAGAATGACTGGATCAATTCCAGGCATCGGAAAAGTTGCTGACCCTGGTTTGAGATTGTCAAAACCGAAATATGAGGCCGGCGAGATTATAAATCCTCCAGTTTCAGTCTGCCAGTAGGTATCGATAATAGGGCACTTTCCTTTACCTATGACGGTGTAATACCAGTTCCAGGCTGCTGGATTTATTGGCTCTCCAACCGTACCAAGTTCTCTGAGAGAATCAAGGTTATGCTTTTGTGGATACACATCTCCATATTTCATAAGCATTCTGATTGCGGTTGGCGATGTATAAAGAATATTCACCTTGTATCTTTCAATTATTGCCCACATCCTGTCTGGGGAAGGGAAGTCAATGGCACCTTCGTAGAGAATTGAAGTCAATCCAAGAAACAGGGGTGCAAAAACTATATAACTGTGGCCTGTAACCCAACCTATATCTGCAGCACACCACCATCTATCATCGGGTTTTGGATCGAATGCCCATTTCAGTGTGTTCGCCACCCAAACGCTATATCCTCCGTTCCCGTGGACTACACCCTTTGGTTTTCCCGTGGTACCGGAAGTGTATAGAATATACAGCGGATCGTTTGAATCCATTACCTCTGGTTTTACCTTTGCATTGATGTCATTACTTACCTGATCCCACCAGAAATCCCTCCCCTCGACCATGTTTATTTCCTGTCCAGTTCTTTTTACAACTATTACATATTCGACAGATTTGGTCATATTCAGGGCATCATCTACAACTTTCTTCAGCTCTACAATCTTCCCCCTCCTGAAACCTCCATCTGCGGTTATGACCACTTTTGCACCGGAATCATTTATTCTGTCAGCTATTGCCTGGGCTCCGAATCCTGAGAAAACAACCGAAAATACTACACCAATCCTGGCAGCTGCAAGCATCGCAACCGGCAATTCAAGAATCATTGGAAGGTATATTAGAACAACATCACCCTTTTTCAATCCCAGATCCAACAGAGCCTTTGCAAATGAATTGACTCTCTGCGAAAGACCTTCGTAGGTTAAAATGTGCTCAGCACCGTCTTCTGCTACCCATATATACGCTGCATTATTTCTCTTTCCTGCCAGAAGATGTCTATCTATTGCATTATAAGAAACATTCAGTTTTCCACCTATGAACCATCGGAAGAAAGGTGAATTGCTCTCATCGAGAACCTTTTCCCACCTCTTGTACCATGTTATTATCTCGGCCTGCGTGTTCCAGAATTCTTCAGGATTATCTATGGCTTCTTTTGTGAAAGAAAGAAAACGCTGAGAAGAGGGGGTATGAACCTCTTCTGTCGGGAGGGACTCATTATTATTTGACTTACTTTCTCTCATAAACTTTAATGTTAAAATAAGTATTTATATATATCGTATGATATTTGTCGGAAATGAATCAGACTATATTGTCTTAAAGTTATGTATAATAGCCTATATTTAATTTAAACTTATAATTAATATATAATACAAATATTATCTCTTTGTTAATTAGAATATATATGATGCTATATAAATATTCCTTTAAACACGTATAAAAATATTTCTAACTCAATTTAAAATTTTTAAGCCTGTTCTAAAAAAATTATAGTATTTATTATCTTATCCAACGGATGAACGTTTTGTTCAAATTCAAGACAAAAATTAAAAAATTAATAAACATTTATTGTTAGATATAAAAATATAATGCAAATCTTTCTCATGTTATTATCACATATTTGAATTTTCAATGATTTTTATCACCAAGTCAGGTCTGTCAGAGCCGATACCGTCTACACCAGCATTTAATGAATTTTTAATATCATTTTCATCATTTGGAGCCCATACTGTTACCATTATTCCTTCCTTATGACACTTTTCTACGTACTCTGCATCCAATCCTTCGTAGTAAAGTGAAATCATGTTGCAACCTGAATTCCTGGCCATGGAAATGGGGTCCACAGGAAAACCAGCAAATAAGACCCCACACATTAGACCGGGAATCTCTCTCTTCATAATCTTCACAGCATCATGGTAAAATGAGATTATCACGCATTTATTTATTAAATCCTTCCTTCTGGAAAATAGTGATATAAGGGCTAAAACTGTTTCCCGGCTCTTTAGCTCTATCACCACAGGAATACTTATAATATCCAGAAGTTCCTCAAGTGTAGGTATTCTTTCGCCATTGGGCAGTCTAATTTCTGAGATCTCATTATAATCCATCTCTGCTATTTTTTTATCTATATTTGCTATTCTCATGAGATCAGGATCATGGGAAATTACAAGTTTCCCGTCTCTTGTTGTGTGAACGTCACACTCGACAGCATCGACACCCATTTCCTGAGCTTTCAGGAATGATGAAATGCTGTTCTCGAAAGATGAACTTCCACCTCTATGTGCTATGATAAATACATCCCTCCCCCTGTATTTCATGACCATAAATTAAAATGTCTCATGAAATAAATTATTTCCCCCTATCGTTTATCATAAAACAGATTTTAGATCCTTTCCACATATCCCACAAAAATATCTGACACATTGTTACCTGTTCTTCCGGTAATTATGACATCTTTGCTCATTTTCAGGGGAGTCAGGCTTTCACTATTTGAAAGAAACTCTCTTATTTTCCTTTTAGAGAGAATATTTAGGGTATAATTATCAACTATTCCTCCCATTGCGTTGCTGGGGCCATCTATTCCATCTGTGCCTATGCTCGAGAAAATAAATCTCTCCTTTTTTTTGGTATTCATAATAAATCTAAGGCACATTTCAAGGTTCCTCCCACCTATTCCATTTCCTCTTACCTTGACGGAAGTCTCTCCTCCTCCTATAAAAAAATAAGGCCTATCAATCAGACGAAAATAATCTTCAGAAATTCTGTGGATCATTCTTGAGATATTTGTTACTGAACCATTTATTCCTGATCCAAGATTAAGGATTCTATGACCCCTTGCCTTTAAATATTCCGATATCCCAAGCACAAAATCCTCATTTCTGATTATGATGTTGTTCTCAGCATCACAATTTTTTAAATCCTTTTTATATTCAAAATTAAAATCAATGGAACATTTCTTTCCAAATTTCTTGACAGTTTTGGAGATTAGGCGCTCATCAGGTGGATCAGAAAGAGGTCCTGAAGCTATGAACCTTATATCATCCCCCGGGACGTCAGAGATTATCAGGCTTATAATCCTTGCGGGACATAGAAAATTCTTAAGTTTACCACCCTTTACTTTTGAGAATAAGTATCTAACTGCATTCAGTTCCTGAATGTCTGCTCCGTTATCCATCATGCATTTAGTGATTTTCCTGTACCTGTCAAGAGTAATTTCATCATTCAATAATTCAAAAAGAGAAGATCCGCCACCCGATATCAATACCAGAACGGTATCCTCCCTGCTTAGTGGAGAAATTTTTGATATAAGTTTTTCCGTACTCTCAATGGATTTATCTGAGAGGAATGGATGTGTGCCGATGAATACCTCAGCATTTATAATTTTCCTATCAACCACCAAGTCATCTGGGATTATGATGCCGCCATTAACAATCCTGTTCCCAAGCGCTTGCTGTGCTCCAAGATACATTTCATAAGCAGCCTTACCAAATCCAATTACCTTTATCCTTTTGGATTTCAGGATATCGCTTCTTTTCTCTATATAAGATTTTACCTTCAATACCGGATCATTTTCTAAAAAGGCATGATTAACAGCTTCCAGAATTTCTTTTCTCATCCCATCCTTTCTCAGATCTTGCTGTTCAAGGATATTTTTCATTAGTTTGATAATATCATCTGCTTAAAAATATTATACTTATTAACTATAACAATGAAATGAGGGATATAATCTTCAAGGGCAACATCTTCTATGATGGAAAGATGGTTACGGGCAAGTTTATAGTGAACAGGAACAAGTTCACTGATGAAAGTATGACACCTGATATTGAAGGGACATTGATACCTGCTCCTGTTAATTTTCATACCCATATAGGTGACTCTTTCATAGATGAAGAACCCGTCGGCGGGGTACCAGAGATCGTAGGGCCCGGAGGATTTAAGATGAGAAAAATAGAAAATGCTGACAGTTTAGAAATGGCCAGGGCAATGAAAAGAAGCATTGAATACATGAGAGAACAAGGAACTTTAGCATTTCTTGATTTCAGGGAATCCGGCATACGTGGTTTGAATGTTGTTCCAGCATTCAGGGGAATTAAGGGTATATTTCTAACAAGGCCAGCAAACAAGGAAGAGATAATCTACCTCTTAAAAAAATCGAGTGGGTTTGGAGTAAGTTCTATATCAGATTATGAATATGATTGGTTAAAGCTTCTAAGTTTGGAAGCAAAGAAACATAAAAAATTATTTGCTATCCATTTCAGTGAGAATAAGAGGGAAAATTTAGGTTTACTATTAGGCCTGAAACCAGATTTTATAGTACACTCCATTGAAGCTTCTCAGGATGATCTCAGTATAATTTCAAAAAATAATATTCCTATTGCAATAACACCAAGATCAAACATATTCTTCGGAAAAAAACCGGATTACAGTAGGATGCTGAAAGCAGGGTGCAGGGTAATGATGGGAACAGACAATGTATTCATAACTGAACCTAATATATGGCAGGAAGCAGAATTCCTCTACAGGTACCAGAGGAATTTGGGATATATAAAACCTGAAGAAATACTCAGAATGATAACCGATAATCCAAGAAAATTTGCCATTTCAAAAGGAATAAATCTGGGAAAAGAAAAATATATTGTCTTTGAGAATGAATTCCTAACCGCGTACCAGATAATAACTAGACCAGGTTATTACAGGAGAAGAATATTATATGCCTGAATGGAGGGAATAAATTTTATTGCTTGATTACATTAATGATCAAGGGGTAGGTAAGTTTTGGTTTATGACGGCTTTATAGAGGAATATATAGAAAAGTTGAAAAAAACACTATCAGGAAATCAGGAGGCACTGACAGAATTCAGCAACAGAGTCAAAAATCAAAAGGAGAGTCCGATAAGTATAGCTCTTGAAATTATAAAGAAATATTCTGGCGATATGCACACATTTTTTGGAGCCCCCAATCTTTCAGATGTAAATGCTGGATATAGCGGAAGTCTTATAGGAAAAATAAACAGTATAAGATGTACAGATTTTGAAAAGGACGGAAAGAAGAGAAAAAGATGTATGGGATATCTCGAGGATGAGAAAGGTAAGCTTCCATTCACAATATTTGATCCTTCTAATCAATATTCAAAAGGAGATTACATCCTGATAAAGGATGCCAAGGTAGGTGAATTTAATGGAAAACCTTATCTTACGTTATCAAACAGAAATCAGTTAATGATTATTGAAAAATCAAAGAATACTGACGTATCCAATGCAAAATTGAAGATAAAGGATCTGAAACCAGACATGTATTCATTGTCAATAAAAGGAAACCTGAGAGTTACCGGGTCAAGGGAAAATGTGGGAAAAGATAGCACAACAATGTTCAGTGGCGTGCTATCAGACGATACAGGTACAATTGGCGTGAGAAGCTGGGGCGTACCTCTAAATGAAGGGGAAGTTGAAATATCAAATGCCTCGGTCAAGCAGTTCAAGGAGAGGCTTTACCTAAACATAGGAAAGGGAAGTGAAATAAAAGTAATATCTAGCAGGGAAGAATTTTTCAAAAATCTGGAACAACTGTCAAGTTATGACAGGGGAAGGGTTCGAGGAACAGCTATAGTCACCAAAATTTATTCGAGAAATCCTGTGGTGGAAGTATGCACTGTTTGCGGTAAAATAGTCAAGAATGGGAGATGCGAAAGTCACCCTGACTCGATTCCAAAGAAAATACTGAGGGTAAGTCTCGTAATAGATGATGGCACACTATGTCCAAGTGTCTTCGTGTATCAGAAGAATCTGCTCTCACTTATAGGGATGAAGGATGAGGAAGCTGACAGGGCAATTGAAAAGGGAGAAACTCAGACAATAATTAATGCGTTGGAGAATAAAATAAATCTAAAATTCATAGATTTCTCCTTATATGGCTTTAGGGGATCGGATAGTTATTATATGGAAATGGAAGAAATAAGCGTTCTGAGTGAGGAAGAGTTAAACAGAAGGTACTCAGAAATGATGGAGGAATTGAGATGATAGAAAGGGAGCCAGCCCAGAGAGTGCTAAGTCCAGAACTTCTGGGTATTGATGAAATAGTAACATCGGGTGAGGATAAAGCAGTAAAATACGGCTTGAGTGAGATGGGTCTTTTAATAAACAGGTTCATGCTCGCTGGTCAGTTCACATCGAGAAATGATGAGGAGAAACAGACAGTGGTCAAGGTCAGGGATAGCCTCAATGAAGTTTTCCTGTACGTAGGGCAATTCTATGATTACAGTCTGGAGCTGCTGGATGAAATTGAGGAGGGAAATGATATAATTGCAATAGGAAAAATTTCAATATCAAACAATCAGGGGTACATAAGCAAGAGGTTCTATGCTGAAAAAATATTCAAGGTCACATCAGCAGAGAGAAAATATGCAGAAATTTCATCCGCCTATTTCCTTCATAAAAGAATTATAAATGTTTCAAGGATAATATCATCTGGAATAAGGGAAAGAGATGAAATCTCTAAGATAATGGAATCAGAAAGACTTGCAAGAGGGATTGAGGAAAGACTGCAAAGAAAAGGGTCTATAGATGTTGAGAAATTCAGGGCAATAGTAGAAAGTGTTGTGGCAAAGAGCAATACTGGCAACAGGGATCTAGTGCTTCAATTAATCAAGGATTTCAGGGAGATTAGCTATGAAGAGCTCAATGAAAGACTGAGCGAAAAGATAGGGGCCGAAGAATTGGAGAAAATCGTTGAGAACCTCCTTTCCGAGGGGGAAATAACGGAAATAAAATCAGGTACGTTCAAATACATACCATGATCAATGTTTAAAGGCTCTTTCATTCACCTTTACAAAAACCATTCCTTTTTTCTTAGCGTATTCGATAACCTCCTCGTCTCTTATTGATCCAAGGGGAGCCGCTACGATATTTATCCCATATTCATGAATCAGCTCCATAGAATCCTTGAATGGAAAGAAACCATCGGATATCAGGATTGTTTTTTCCGTAATTTTACCGCCTTTCATGGCCCTCTCAAGACAGAACTTCACAGAGTCGACCCTGTTAGGCTGCCCTCCCGATGATGAAATGACTCGCATACCATCTACTGCTACTATTGCATTGCTCTTTATGGATTTTATAACTTCCCATCCGAATTCCAGGTTTCTTCTTGTTGCATCATCCACGCCACCTAGAATTATTTCAAAAATATTCCCTGACCTTCTATTCCACTCTTGCGTCAGAATTATATTTCCTGCCGTTTTCATATCCGGTATCCTGTAAACGTCCTGATTTCCTTTCAGTATTCTGAGATTCTTCTTTTTGGAGAGAATTTCCAGGGCATTCTCATCATATTCCTTGGCAATTAGAACTTCAAGGTATTTATCCTTGAGGAACTTGGCCTCTTCGACCCCAACAGATCCATTAATAGCATAGACTCCCCCATATGCAGAGACAGGATCAGATTCGTGCGCCATCTGGAGGGAATTTGTTCCAACAGATGCACCACATGGTGAACCGTGTTTAACAACCACTGCGGAATTCTCCCCAAGCCTCAGAGACAATTCCCAAGCTGCCCAGGCATCCATGATATTGTTATAACTGATCTCCTTGCCCTCCCTCAACATTTCAAAGAATGGCTTATATAGATTGTAGGCGAAAGATTTCTGATGAGGATTCTCTCCATACCTCAGGTCAACAAATTTCTTCCCTCCTGTAATGAATATATCATTACCAGATCCAAACCACTCCGATATCATGTAATCGTATAATGAAGTCATACGGAATGTTATGGATGCAAGCTTTCTCCTCAATTCTAAGGAAATCTCCCCTTCCTTCATATTTTCAAGGATTTCATCAATGTAGCCCGATCCAGGAATAACTACCACCCTGCTGAAATTTTTTGCAGCAGCTCTCAAGAGAGTTATGCCACCAATATCTATATCCTCAACGAGATCAGTTTTTCCTTCAAGATATCTTTCAATGAAAGGGTATGGCTCAACATAAACAAGATCAATTGGAACAATTCCAAATTTTTTGATATCAGGGTCATTTCTGTCTTTGGCCAGGACACCTCCAAGAAGATACGAGGAGAGTGTTTTAACACGACCACCAAGAATCTCAGGGACTCTGGAGATCTCTTCAACATCATGAATTTCAAGCGAAAATTTTCTCAGATAATCAGCTGTCCCCCTGGTTGCAAAAATTCTGTATCCTTCCTCAATAAGTCTCTTTGCAAGGATATCGGTTTTTTCCTTGTTGGAGACAGAAATAATTGCATTCTTACCGTTAATTTCAATCATCATATATGAAATAGATGAAAATAGATAAACTATTGTTTTATGATTTTCGTTGTTACAAAGATTTTAATTGTAGAATGAGATTTTAGTAAATATTGGAGGAATCCATAATGGAAAGAAATATCGTCGTAGAATCATTACCACAAGCACCGGTTGAAAAAAGAGAAGTTGAAATAGTGGAAAGAAAAGGTATTGGGCATCCTGATTCAGTATCAGATGGAATAGCCGAGTCCGTTAGCAGGGCTCTTTCCAACTATTACCTGAAGCATTATGGCAGGATACTGCATCACAATACTGATCAGGTAGAGGTAGTTGGAGGTCAATCACAGCCAGCTTTCAATGGAGGAGTTGTTTTGGAGCCAGTATACATACTTCTATCGGGAAGGGCCACTACTACAGTAAATGGTGAAAGAATTCCTTACAGGAGTATTGCGACAAAGGCTGCAATTCAATATCTGAGGGAAAGGTTCAACACAATAGATGTTGAGAGCGATATAATGGTTGACTGCAGGATAGGGCACGGATCCATAGACTTAAGATCACTGTATGATACTGCCAAACTTCTTGCAAATGATACATCATTCGGAGTTGGTTTTGCACCATTCTCTGAAACAGAAAGGGCGGTTCTAGATGCAGAGAACTACATCAACGGTGAACTGAAGAAAACCATTCCAGCTCTTGGCCATGATGTTAAAGTGATGGGATTTAGGAAGGGGGATACAATAAATCTCACCGTTGCTGCTGCAATGGTCGGTAAGTATCTTAAAAATGAGGAAGATTATCAGGACAAGAAAGAAAAAGCAAGGGAAATGATATTAAAGCACGTCCAGAAGAATACCAAGAGGAATGTAAACGTATTCGTAAATACTGCTGACAGTCCTAAAGACAATATATATTATCTCACAGTAACAGGTCTGTCAATGGAGAATGGGGACGATGGATCTGTAGGCAGAGGAAACAGGGTTAACGGTCTCATAACACCTTACAGACCCATGAGTATGGAAGCAGCTGCAGGAAAAAATCCGGTAACGCACGTAGGAAAGCTTTACAACCTGGCAGCATGGAAAATAGCAGAGCAGTGCCATAAAGAATCAAATGGTGAGGTAGAGGAGATACATGTGAGAATTGTCTCTCAGATAGGAAGGCCAATAGATGATCCTCATGTTGCCAATATACAAATAGTGGGGGCAGACCAGGCAACCGCGAAGAGATATCTAAAGGATTTCACAAATATTGCTGACGACTGGCTGGCACATCTGAACAGAATAACAGATATGCTTGTTAAAGGTGAAATTCAGACATTCTGAAAATATGTTCGTTCAGTTCAGGTCATTCAGGACAGAATATCTGCAACAGATAATTGAAATAACAAGGCGCAACCTGACTGAACGATACAATGATTTTATTTTTTTAGATATTTATAGATCCTGGCCAGGAGCCTTCATCATAGGAATGGCAGAAAATAAGGTTGCCGGGTTCATCTGCGGAGGTTTATCGGGTGAAAGGGAAGCCAGAATACTCATGTTTGCTGTCGACAGCCCATACAGGAAAATGGGCATAGGATCAGGTCTCATAACTCTTTTTGAACAGGAGGCTTCGAAGGTAAAGGTTAACAGGATTAAATTGGAAGTTAAGACGGATAATATTGAAGCAATTAATTTCTACAAGAACAAGGGATATATAGTAACAGGACTCCTACCCTCTTACTATAATGATGGATCAGACGCTTACGTGATGCAGAAATTTATTTAGGTATCTTGGAAGCAAGCCAAGGTAATGCCTCTCTAATGAATGATGGACCGTGATGGGCAAAAAAATCGTAGTTACCAGGCGTGACAAATATTCTTTTACCTAAATATGCATCAATATTTTCCCAGCCTCTATCCTTAATAATTCTCTCTACAATATTCTCATCCCTCCTGGAAAACATCTTGGGTTCAAATATTATGAAATATGGGTCCCGCTCCTTGACGTACTTGAAGTCCGGGATAATCCATTCCTTCAACTCTTTCTTGTAAATTGGATCTAGACCCATGAAAAAAAGTGAATCAGTAATGTAAGACAGAGCTCCAAAAGTTACAGGCCCTCCGAGATCAAGTTCTATGTAAACTGATTCACCATTGAATTTCCTCAATTTATTCAACTTTTCAATAAGCTGGGATTCTATCTTCCTTGCTTCTTCCGATTTTCCCGTTACTATACCTACTCTGACAACAAGATCTATAATACCTGAAACTGTTGACGGAAGCTCAAACGAGAACACATTGAATTTTTCTCTCAATCTTTCGACCAATTTATCCTGGTAGCCAGTGACGGTAAGTATCAAATCAGGTTTTATAGTTTCAAGAAGTTCCAGATTGGCATAGCCATAACTACCAACCTTCTTCTTTTCTCTGGCCTTATCAGGGCGTACACAATATGGAGTCACACCCGTGATGGAATCATCAAGTCCGAGATCGAAAAGTATTTCTGTTACTGCAGGGCTCAGGCTTACTATACTTCTTATATCTTCAGGTACCTTTACCCTGAATCCCTTGGCGTCTGTCAGTTCATTGATCATACTGCGAATAAATCTTCCTGCAGCTTTGTCTCAGGTACGGGAGACCTTGTTTCTGATTTATCAACTATTTTGATCCATATTGTTCCGTATGGTATTTCCTGATTTACCTCTGTCCTGCCATAGTATGTCAGGAAAAGGGTTGATATGATTACATCTATGAGATCTTCCTTTGAGCCCTCAAGTATTGAATCCATCGGGAAATGGTCTGTACCGAGATCTATCATCCTTCTCCATATTTCCTTTATGATTATGTGAAGGTCTTCCGGGTGAGAATTCTCTTGGAATATTATTTTTTTAGCTTTCTTCAAGCCGTTCCTTAATGTATTAAGAGGAGTATTTTTTATGGCATCTATTATATCCTGAACAGTGATATTCCTTTTTTCCACGGGTATATATGACAATGATAGATTTTCATAGTTCTCGGGTTCCTGTTGAGTGTAATCATAGAACATATCATCCTGCTGTTCCTCTATGACTTCATTTTTAGGAATAAGGATTTCACTCTTCATTCTAAGATTTATCCATGCAAAGTAGATTATTTTCCCAGCTACAGGAAAATCCCTGAATTTATCATTAATTTCATCCATGAAAATTTTCGTGAACTTTTCAAGATCAATATTCCAAGGATCCAGATCATATTTACTTACAACCTCAAGCACCTTCAGAATAATCTCCGTTCTCCTCTTCTCCAGCTCAGGATTAAGCTCGTTTTCAACCATTTTCTCTATGACTGTCTTATCCCTTTCCTCATTAAGTATTCCTGTTATTATCTCCATACTCATGATATCACCTGTTCCTCTTCTCCCATATCCTTGGTTATGACTATGCTGCTTCTATCCTGATAAGTTACACCAATCATCTGATGTGCGTATTTCATCGTTGATTTTCTGAGCGTCACAGCAATGATTTGGGCACTATCAGAATTCCTCCTGAACATCCTCCCAACATTCTCTGCATTGACTCCATCCAGGAACATATCTACCTCATCCATAAAATATATTGGGGACGGATCATATTGCTGTATTGCTATAATAAAAGACAAGGCAGCGAGACTCTTTTCCCCTCCACTTAATGAAGCTAAATTGTCAACCTTCTTTCCCTTCGATGATGCTCTTATAAATAGTCCACCATCAAACGGATTGGTTACATTCTCAAGGTAGAGGTACCCTTCTCCGCCATTTGTCAATTCTCTGTAAATATTTATGAAGTTCTCATTAACTTTTTCAAATACCTCTAGGAATACAACTTTCTTCTGCTCCTCCAGCCTTTTCTCAAGATCCTGGAGTTTACTTATTTCAAGTTCCAGATGGTCCTTCTTTTCCTTCAACTCCTTCAATCTCAGGCTCTCCTGATTATAATCATCTATGCTCTTCAGATTCACGGGTTCCATTTGTTTCAGGGTGTTTTCTATCAGCGTAATTTCCTTCCTTAATTCCTCAGATGATCTGTGATCATCGGAAAATGATAATTTCCTGTCTTCTATTTCCCTCTTGATCTCATTTAGCCTCTGTTCTGCATCACTTATTTTGGATTGCAGGGAAAGCATAAAATCAAATTTTGTTTTCTTTACAGTGTTCAGGGAGTCTATCTCGCTTCTGACCTTGAATTTTTCATTGTTTAACTGTTCTATCTCCTTCCCTTTCTCTTTAAGCTTTGATTCCATTTTATCATAAATTAATGATATTGCTTCTATTTCATTTTTCATTTTTGAGGTTTCGTCAAGTAGTTTTTTCTTCATTTCTTCATTCGATTTCAAATCTTTTTCTTCAGCTGAAATTGATTCATTAATGGAATTGATGGTTGCATTCAAAGAACCCTTCTTAACTTTTAAATCATTGAGCCCCATGGTGAAAGAATCAACAATTCCTTTCTGTTGATTGAACTGCGCCTTGAGTGAGGATAATTTATCCCTTGTTTCCCTGTCAAGCAGAGAATCCCTTTCCTTATTTATTTTCTCTATACTTGCATCTATATCAGATATTTCCTTTGATAGGGAGAGAACCTGATTTTTAATCCTTGAAATTTCATCCTTATTGAGTTCCAGAAGTCTCTTCCTGCCATCCAGATAATCTTTCTTTTTCCTGAGCTGTTCTTCAAGTTCTTTCTTTCTCTCGGTAAGCTGCTGGTAGGTACCTTCTCCCTTTCCTGCCTCTACATTAGCCTTGTTTATCTTCTCAGTGATACTTCTTAATTCTTCTTCAAGTTCATTCAGTTCATCTCTGATTTCCTTTCTCTTATTTTTTAAATTTGAAAGTTTTGATGTTATGGATTCTATATCTTTCTCTATCTCCCTCTTGCCAAGATTTCCACCCGTCATGGCATTGCTCGGATCTATCAGGTCTCCTTCAAGAGTGACAATACGAACTCCCCCCATTATCTCCCTCGCTACGTTTATATCAGAGACTAGGATGGTATCAGAGAAGACGTAACTTACAATACTGTCAAGAGATGCATCATATTGTATACTATTTATCAGCAAACCCATTGTTCTTTTATCCTGCGACAGCATCAATGATTTTCCTTTAGGCCTTAAAGGTATTATCTTATTCAGTGGAAGGAATGTAAGTCTGCCCTTTTCCCTCTTTTTAAGAAGTTCTATAGCTGCCTGAGCATCTGCATCCGTTTCCACTACAATGCTCTGCAGTCTGCTCCCTCCTGCAGCCCTTACAGCCTTTTCATGCTCTTTTGAATATGAAATTAATGAATCAACAGTCCCCTTAACACCTTTGAGACTGCCCCTCGAAGCCTCTGAGAGAATGAAATTAATGCTATCCCAGATCCCAGATAATTTAACACCCTGGATTCTCCCTGCTTCCCCTTCAAGCTTCTCGATATCCCTTGTCAGTAGTTCCTCTTCCTGCCGAAGTTCTGAGGATTTATTCTTTATCTCAAGATATCTTTTTTTAAGGGAGTCTGAGGTGTTGTCCACCTTACTAAGGTTCTTTATTCTCCAGTCATTATCCTTGATTGAAAATTCTAATGTCTGAATTTCCTCCTCTCCCTTTGATATTTCCTCAATCAAACTATTTCTTTTCGCCTCAAGTTTTGCTTCCTCAGAGGAAATGCTGTTGAATTCATTCATTACTTTATCCTTTTCTTTCCTCAATGTTTCAACCTTTTTATTCAATTCGTCGTTCCTGCTTATAGAATCTCTCGCCTTATTGTCAAGTTCCTCTATCTGTCTTTCAAGTGAGGCAAGTTTTTCCTTTTCGCTTCTAAGGTTGTTTTCCTGATTTGCAAAATCCCTATTCAGGGATAATAATTCATCCTCTAGCTTCTTCTTTCTTCTCTTCAATTCTTCTATTTCAACTTTGGATTCAGATATTTTCTCCTCAAGATTATCGAGTTCCATCTGACCCTTTGCGTAAACGAGTTTTTTGGAATCAAGATCAGCCTTTATCCTCTGAAATTCCTCTATCTCCTTATTATCTTTTTCAAGATTTTTTAACCTATCATCCAGGTCATTGTTTTTGATAACAAGATTCTTGATTGAAGTGTCTGCTTCTCCAATTTCTTTATTTATCTTATTGATCTGTTCATTAATTGTAACTATTTCTCTTTCAATCTCTGCCTTCTTTCTGTGTTTCAGAATGCCTTCCAGTTTATTCATTTCATTCTTTTTATCAAGGTAGAGCTGAGCCTGATCCTTTTCGGAAGATAGCAATTCCACCCTTGTGCCTATTTCTGTGATCAGGGCCTGAACTGTTACCATATTTTCCTGAACTTTATTCCTGTCTTCTCCAGTTTTCTGTATCTCCTGATTATATGCTGAAATCCCTCCAACTTCTTCTAAAATTCCTCTTCTTTCATTGGGTGTCATCTCCACTATACTTGTGATATCACCCTGTCTTACGAAGTTATAGCCATCTGCAAAAATCTTGGCCTTTTCAAGAAGATATTCAAAATCCTGGAGTCTAGCCTTATCTTCATTTATGAAATAATATGAGGAATAATCATCATTGCTCTCAGAAAGTTTTACCACTCTTGTAAACGTTACTTCATTCGAATCGAGGGGTATGGATTTATCAGAATTGTCAAATGTGACACTCGCCTTGAGGTATGGAGATAATTTCCCAGAATTGTTCCTGTGAATAAGATCAGTGAGTTTCTGGGCCCTCAATACTTTATTACTTTTAGTCCCGAGAACGAAAAGTAAAGCATCCCCAATATTACTTTTCCCAGAGGCATTTGGTCCAGTTATGCTGGTGTATCCTCTCTTAAAATCTATTACCGTCCTTTTTCCAAAGGACTTGAAATTTTCCATTTCTATTCTTTTTAGGAACATTTTACCTCACTGTATGACGATCGTCTGTTATATGGCATCAATATGTCATACTTAGTATATATATTTTTCCTAATTTTTTCAGTTATTCTATGAAAAATAATTTATGACGCATCTCTAATGAAATATGAAATTAGCAAATATGAAATAAATTATCAGACCGATGAATATTCCATTCATCATGTAAGGTAGACCGGGCTGTGGCTTTCTCGAAGCAAAATACATCATGGGTATGAATGACGCTACCGCAAATGCCAGTGAGACTGCATAAGCAACAAAGTTCAGGTTTACTAGTATTGCCATCAGGGCGAAGGTTGGAAGCACTGTATCTCCGAATCCCATTGCTATGGTTTCATCACCTTCACCAGCAGTAAATAGGAGTGGAAGCCCAGAATCCATAGCAGTTTCAGCCACCTCTATCATGCTCTTCGAAATATTAACTGAGAGATAATCATAAATTGCAAATATTGCCATTATAACAACTGTTATCTGGAGTGTAATAATAGATGCCAGAATAGCTGCAATTCCTGCCCCAAGGACAATCCCTAAGGTGTAAATGGCTACCTTTCTCTTCTTGAAGGAATAGAAGATAAGAGCAATAGTTAACAGGACTGTAAGGATAACATCAGGAATCAAATAAAGGAAAGAAAAATCCATCAAAAGGATTACAAAAAGGGAGTATCCGAGCAGAATCCCAATGAGGCTTTTCAGAATAGAAATTTTCTGTTTCCTTGCAAGATATATGAATACGAGAGTAAAAAGAATTATGGCAGTTATATAGTATATAGGAAAAATTAGAGAATTTCCACTCGACTGTTTTAATGATTGTGTTGCAGGTGATATGAAAAGAGGTAGTGAATAGATTGCCAGAATATTTGTCAGGATGAAAATAAATAGGAAAATCAATCTCCTGTACCATGCCTGCTTGGGCATTTCGGATTCAGACATTGCTTCACCTCTTTTCCCTTGTACTTGAATATTGCAATGGGATAACCGTCTACAGAACAAACTTCATCAGTTGGTATTATTTCTATATTCTGGGGTATTGAAAGGGTTACAGTACATTTGGGGTAATTGCTGCATCCTACGAATTTAGTACCCATCCGGCTCCTCCTAAGTATCAGATTTCCACCGTCTGATGGACATTTTCCAAAATTTTCCCTGCTTGAGTTATATTTGCACTTTGGATCCACACATCTAAGTTCCGGTTTCTGTCCTTTCCTTATAACCTTTATTAAGAATAGCCCACATTCAGGGCATTTCTGGTCCGTAATCTCAATCTTTCCTGTTCTTGGAAGGAAATAAAAGAAATCATTGGAAGGCCCAACGCATTTAATAAATCTATAATTTTTACCATTGTCAATAATTAGGTCTGAACCACACTTAGGACAAGTTGCAACCTTTCTTTCCTTTTTCAGCGTCTCATTAAATTTCTCGCCTATCTTCCCTGCTTTATTGAGCAGGTCATCAATGAGTTTTTCAAGCATAAGTCTGCTGTCCTGAATAACTTCTTCTTTTTCCTTCTTGCCTGATGCTATGAGATCCATTTCATTTTCCAGTTTGGCGGTCATCTCAGGCTTAACAATATCCACAGAATTTAATAAAAGAGATTCTACAAGAGCCATTCCAAGGGGTTTAACAATAATGGGATTACCCTCTATAAAACCCCTATCATAAAGCTTCTGGATTATATCATGACGTGTACTCTTTGTACCAAGCATCAGTTTCTCCATTTTTTCGACGAGAGCCCCCTGTGAATATCTTGGAGGGGGTGTTGTCTGTTTGGTGTCTATTAAAGCATCATCATAGACGAATTCTGAACCTTTGGGAAGATCTGGATCCTCTTTTTCCTGATAGTATACGAACGGGTAATATTTCATCCACCCTTCCTTCACCAGGACAGAAGAAGTATAATTGAATTCCAGATTACTGACCTTCACTGTGTAATTCTTTTCATTGGCAATTCCATTTTCCGCAAGTGTAGCTAGGAATCTTCTCGCAATCAGGTCATATATCCTGAAATAATCGCCCTTTAATTCGTCCTTCCTTATAGGGGCTACCGGGTATATTGGAGGATGATCGGTTGTCTCAACTTTTCCTCTGGATGGAACCAGTTTACTTTCCTTGACAAGGGTTTGAATCTCCTTTTTCAAGTAGGAATTCTCTAATGAGGTCAACACATTTTTTGTACTTATTGTCCTGGGATAGACGGTATTATCTGTCCTTGGATATGAAATCTTTCCCTGCTGGTACAATGTTTCAGCTATTCCCATAGCTCTCTCGACAGAAATGCCCATCTTGTTGGCTTCCTTAAGGAATTCTGTGGTAGAAAATGGAATGGGCCTGTATATTGTTCTCTCCTTTTCTTCAACGCCTGAAACCATACCCTTCTTTTCTGACTTTACCCTTTTCAGAAGATCATTGGCCTCATCTTCATTCTTTATTGGATTTCCAGTATAGGTGAATTTCAATCCTCTGTAAAGCAGATAAAGTTCGTAATATGTTTCTGGAATAAAATCCCTAATTTCTGTCTCTCTGTCGACAAGAATACCCAGAGTTGGGCTCTGTACTCTACCGACTGAAATAAACTCCTTTCCCAGTCTTTTAGTTTCAATGCTGAAAAATCTTGTCAGAATTGCTCCCCAGATAAGATCTATCACCTGTCTTGATTCAGCCGAGCCTGCAAGATTATAATCCACCTCTGAAAGGTTATTGAAAGAATCAAGTAATTCTGATTTTGTGAGGGCGCTGAATTTTGCTCTTTTTACGCCATCTTCCCTTTCCATAATTCTGAGGGCTTCAACCCCGATAAGTTCTCCTTCCCTATCATAATCAGTTGCAATTATAACCAGGTTTGATTCAGCTGATAGCTTTCTGAGAATATTATCTATACCCTTTATCTTAACTCTCTCTACAGGTCTCTCATATACCATTTCTTTCAGTTTATCAAGCTTCCAATTGTTATATTTTTCAGGAAAGTCTATCTCAATAATATGCCCCCGGAGAGGGAGTACAGAGTATTGGCTATTTTCCTTCTCAAACCTGAGTACATAACCAGAACCAATCTTCTCTCTTTTCACAGAGGAATCTGCCAAAGATGAAGCTATTCTGACAGCCGCACTTGTTTTTTCAGCAATTATAACTACCTTCACTGCAGCTCTATACTTTTGAATTATTAAAATATGATGTGCTCAGAGAACAGTCACAATAGCCGCGTATTAATTATTAAACGCAAGGAAGTTGCATTAATTTTTTATACAATGGATGCCATATGAAATCATGTCAAGGTTAGGAGGAAAGGTGGCCCTGATAACCGGTGGGTCTAAAGGAATTGGAAGGGAAATAGCTATAAGATTCAAGGAGGAAGGGGCTGGAGTTGTTATAACATATAATAGTAGTAGGGAAATGGCTTTAACCTTGGAAAAAGGGGGAATAAAGATAGTTAAATGCGATGTTACAAAAAGAAATGAAGTGAAGGGGGCCATAGAGTTTGTTAAAAAGGAATTTGGTAGACTTGACATTCTTGTAAATAACGCCGGGATAATGCTGAATATGCCTTTCGAAGATTTTGATGAGAATAAGGTGAGGAAAATGATAGATACCAACATAATGGGAGTTATATATTCAACATTGGAATCTCTCGAGATGCTGAAGAAATCACATGGAAAAATAATCAACATTGCATCCAATGCAGGGATAGGGACTGCATTCAGCAATACCACATTTTATTCTATGACCAAAGCCTCAGTGATAAACCTCACAAAAAGAATGGCCTTTGATTTTTCAAAATATGGAGTGAGAGTAAATAGCATAGCTCCAGGATGGATTGAAACAGACCTTACCACTTATGCAAGGACGCCAGAAGAGACAGAGAGGATAAAGAACTTTCTCGAAAAAAGTACAACCATAGGAAGATATGGTAAGGTGGATGACATCTCAAAGGTGGCAGTATTTCTTGCATCAGATGAATCTGATTACATTAACGGACAGGTATTACTCGTGGATGGCGGAAGAACGGATTACCTAGCACATTCGATTTAAAATGGACATAATTACGGATATTCTGATAATATTATTTGCCTCCACGTTACTAGGTGAAATAGCTCACAGGCTAGGAACGGAAAGAGTTGTGGGTCAATTAATTTCTGGAATTATTATAGGCCCGGCAGTCCTTAACATTATTCAAATAAATAGTCAGATTACAGCTATAGAAGATGTATCAATCTTCTTTATAGTTTTACTTATAGGAATAGAGGTAACAACAGATTTATTCACAAAAAATATGAAACATGCACTCCTCCTATCTTTAAGCTCATTTGGAATACCTATGCTTATCATTCTTCTTTTTTCGTATGTCATCCTTCATCTATCAATCGTAAGTTCGCTTGTAATAGCCCTTTCTATCTCTGTTCCATCAATTTCAATAATATCCGTGCTTGTAATGCAGAATAACCTGACAAATGAAAGAGATGGCCAAATAATCCTGCTTACAGTTGTGCTGGTAGATCTATTCTCATTCATTCTTATCGGTTCAATAGGAGGAACAATATCCTATACAGCCTTCGTTCTTATGATAGTTTTTATTATTCTACTGCTAATATTTATTGCTGATAAAATATTGATTCATTATAGAATAAGTCTCGACTCAGTATTATTTAAAAACATCAAAAGAGTAGATGAACTGGCAATGTCCGTCATCATTCTCTTTGCCCTTGTAGTCTCATCACTTTTTAATAATCTCAATATAAGTTTCATACTTGGCGCATTCTTTGCCGGTATATTGATAAGGAAAGAGTTTTTAGGAAATGAGATTTTTAACTCTCTTACAACATCATTAAGAATCCTGAACAATACGTTCTTCATACCTATATTCTTCAGCATCGCGGGTTCCATAAAGTCTATTCCAGATTTATTTGGCATTATTGTTGTATTTGCAATAATAGCTATAGATCTCTTATTCTCCTTTTATCTTGATCATCTCGTTTTAAAGAAGGTAATAGTACCAAACAATGTCTGGAAAACAACAGGTATAATGGGAGGAAGGGGCGCAGTTGGAATAGTCATAGCCACTTACTCCCTATCACGTGGATTCATAGATCAATCTACCTATTCCATAATTATATTGGCAACTATAACAATATCAGTGGTTGCATCTTCTCTTACCAGGATGAGAAGTTCAACTAATGTAGAAGAGATACCCTTTCCCTGAAATTCCTGAGGAAAAAATAATGGTCATTAAATAGAACCTTCACTATTTTCTTTTCCTCTATCATCATCTCTATAGTATCGTAATCTTTCCCGTACCTCTTTAGGAATCTATCCATGAAATCATCTCTTATGGGATGAACGGATGTGATCGAAAGGACATCTTTCTCGAAATCTCCTGTGGAATAAAATTCGCCGACCTCTGAACTAGTTAGAAATTCAACTTTGTTTACAACCTCAGAAAATGCCTGATAAGCTTTGTTCAGGATCCCTTCATCTGGAGGCAGTGCCCATATTTCAGGAGTTGGGCGTATGGGGATGGAAATATATGATTCTGAAGGATGGATTATTTTTAGGAATTCAGCTATTTGAGAAATTTCCTTATCATAGTTGATGCCATTTATCATCATAGTTTCAGTAATTAGCCTGCCTTTATATTTTGAAGATAGTTCCACAATTCCCCGTTTGATAGAATCAAGGTTTAGCCTTGGATCTGGATTGTTGATCTTTTTCCAGTTCTCTTCAGATACCGCATCTACCTTCAATGAAACCAGATCAAAATTCATCAGATCCTCCCTGACCCCATCATCATCTACAAGAGAGGAATTGGTGATTATTGCCAGCGGAATATTCAGTGATTTTAACAGTTTTGCCTCTCTCCCAAGATTGATATCAAGCGTAGGTTCTCCATCAGGCACGAATGTAATGTAGTCTATATCATTCCTATCAATTTTTTCAATTTTTGACCGGGCTTCAGAAAATATTTCCTCAGGCGAATAGTATTTTCTTCTTTCCACCTGAAAATTAGATGTGCGTCCAAGCTGACAGTAAACACATCCATATGAGCAAATCTTGTTTGGAATGTTATTGACTCCAAGGCTTTTGCCAAGTCTTCTCGATGGTACAGGTCCAAATAATAAGTCCATTGAATCAAATAATAAAAAAAAGTAATTACGCTTTTTCTATATAGTATTCAGCTTGAAACAACCTTCTCCATTATACTAATAATATCATCGAAATCACTCATAAGTCTTTCAATCTCATCATCACTGAGTTTAGAAAAAAGTTTACTGAAATTCCTATTGAAGGAATCCTTCATAGTACTATATTTCTCTCTTCCCTTTTCGGTAACAGTTACAAGTATTGTCCTCCTGTCCTTTCCTCTGGTTCTAGAAACGAGACCTTTTGATTCTAGAGAATCAACAGTGAAAGTTATCAGCGTGTTAGAAAAACCTGTAAGTTCTGATAATTTGCCAAGTGTCATCTCATTTTCAGTATTTATCTTTAGAAATACAACAGCATCAGTAAGAGTCATATCACTGTCTTCCAATGCTACAGATCTGTGTATCATTGCCATTATTTTCTTTACTTTGAAATATTTTTCAATGAGATTATTTACTTCCATTTGGGATCTCCCCCCTCTCTTTATTGGCTTCAATAACACCATGTTCTTCATGCACATAACGTTCACCCATAAGGGCAGAAAATACCGCACCAAGTATCGATAGAGCAAGCGCTATGTATATAGAATATGAGAGGCCGACCATGAATGATGGTCCTATGACCTTTGGGAAGAACGTGCTGGATTCAAGAGCAGCAAGTGTAGAAGGAGACAAGGTTGAAAGCAACTGAGATGGAATTACTGATATAGGGTTAACTCCAAGGAATGCACCAAAGAGGGCTCCGGACGGAGGGATGCTTGACAGTCTAAGAGCTAGCTGGTAAGGAACCCCGATGGATGTCGCACTGGTGATCATCGCGGAAGGAAGCTTCTGGGAGAATATCGTGATAGTTATAGAGAAGAATATTGCCATGGATATGGTCGAAGAAACATTGTTTATTGTCATCCTCATTCCATTTGCAGAAGCCCTATCCTTTGAAGCCACAGCATTCATTATGGCAGTAGTATTTGGGGCTGCAAACAGACCTCCACCAATACCTATTAGGAATATTATCAGTTCAAATTGAAGTGCGTTGAAATTATATGGGAGAAGGGTCAGGAGAAATAGGCCGATTGACGTCACAATCATTCCGCTCGTTGCAAATATCCTTGCGCCATATTTATCCGTAAGAGCACCTCCAATGGGGCCGAATATTACCATCCCCACTAGCATTGGAAGCATATAAATTCCCGCCCAGAAAGGAGTCTGGGTGTAAGAAAAACCATGAAGGGGCAAATATATGCCCTGTAGCCAAATAATGACAAGGAACATTACAGCTCCTCTGCCCAGAGATGACAAAAGAAGACTCAGATTTCCAAAAGCGAATGGTTTAATCTTGAAGAGAGAAAGATTGAAAAGAGGACCCTTTACTCTCCTCTCAATGAATACAAACGCAATTAGAAATATAATCCCAAATATGAACGAAGCTATAACATAAGGGGAGCCCCACCCCATCTGTGAATTTTTATATGGTTCAAGAGTATATGTAAATCCAAGAGAAATCAGAATAAGAGAAAGTGCGAGGCTTACATTACCCCAAATATCCATGTGAACTTTCTGTTTTTCAGCGGTTTCCTTAAGCTTGAATATGGACCAGATTGTACCCGCTATGGCAAATGGTATGTTAACTATGAATACAAGATGCCAGTCATATCCAGAGAGAAATCCACCCAATATTAATCCAAGAAGGGAACCAACTATGAACGAGATCTGGTTTATTCCCATTGCCTTGCCCCTCTCATATACTGGGAAAGCGTCCGTCAGTAAAGCGGTGCTGTTGACCATGAGAAATCCAGCACCCACGGCCTGAACCATCCTGAAAACTATTAGCAAGAGTGCACCGTTATTTCCAGAATTACCCGGGACAATTGAGAGAAGTATCGACGCAATTGTAAAAATTATGAAACCCCACGTATACATCCTTGCTCTTCCATAAAGATCAGAGATTCTGCCAAAGGTCACAAGTATTGAAGCAAGTATTATACTATACCCCATTAGAATCCAGAGAAGGTATACAAATTCTCCAGGTGCGAATGGATTTATATTAAGCCCTCTGAAAATGCTCGGTAGAGTTATCATAACAATGTTCATATTTATAGATGCCATTAAGGCTCCAAGCATAGTATTTGTTAATACAGTGTATTTGTATTGCATTGCCACGTAAGTTATTTTGCATATAAATATTTTAGTTATAAAAATGATATTTAGGGAAAATCAATTAATATCAGCAAGGAATATGATATTAATTCAGCTAGGAGATGAAAGATTGAAGGTATGTCCAGTCTGCGGGTATAACAATCCGGATGATACTGTATTCTGTCAGAGATGTGGTTCAATGATAAATCAAACATTTATTCCTAATCCTTCCATAAATAATCAGGGAATTATTCCCACACAATCTTTCGATCCTAGAACGCAGGATGCCTTATCATCCCTCAAGAGTGCCCTTTTTTGGATATTTCTGGGGATGATTCTCGGAATCATTCCATTTGTTGATTTTGCTGGAATTATAATTTTAATTATAGGTGCAATAAAATTAATAATCGCTCTAAATAAAATAAGCAAAACTTCGCTCCCATCAGCAACAAAGATGAAAAGGGCAAGAGATTGGCTCATCGTTAACTTTGTAACAGAGATTGTGCTTGTTGCAACGACAATTGCATTCCTTATAACACTTTTAACGCCTATTTATGCATCAATAAGTTCAACTAATCACCAGCCCTTAAACAATAGCACCGTAATAGGCATCAATAGAATAAGTTCAATAAATTTTTCAGCCTCTTCGATGCTGCTGATTATTCTAATTATGGAGATAATAGTATTTGTTTCAACTTTTGCCTTCTATTTCTCATTAGGAAATGGCCTGAAGTCTCTTGGAAATGATATAAGAAGCGAGGCCGTCATATTAGGCGGAAGGAGAATAATCATCGCAACAATTCTTTTTTTAATAAGCGCCGTAGTTAGTTTTTTACTCATCGGAGGAGTGATAATTACAAGTATGGCCAGGCAGCAAACTTTATCGATACTGGCATCTTCATTATTGATAACAATTATAGTACCAGCAATAATAGCAATAGCAGCCTATATAATAATGCTCATCGGAATATACTCCTCATACTCAGGTTTGAAGGTTCCCTGATTATTTCATTCTTTTTCTAAGAACTTATCTAATTAATGCAATATTTATAACCTAAAATGGTATGTTAGAAATATGTGCCGATTGCTCGCAGTAACTGGAGATTTCTCAGATGTTCTCGGAAATTTATTCAGATCAATAAAGGACGCTGCAACATTTGATAAACATTTAAAGGAATTATACGGAGACGAAATAAATCCTAATCATCCAGATGGCTGGGGGTTTGTAAATTTCAATGGAGAGGAAATAAATTTTGAGAAATTTAGGGATCCTATCTATGAGGCATCGCCTCCTTCCGTTAAGAATGGTAATTTAATGATTCACGCAAGGAAAGCATCAAAGGGGCAACCATTGGGCGCACTTAATGCACATCCATTTCACAGATCATTGAAAAATTCGGAAATATTCATGGTTCACAATGGTGGGGTGAAAAAGGAGCTTCTGAAAGTTAAGGAAATTGAAATTGGAACACATACGGATACTGAGACATTCCTTTTTTCCATAAGAGATAGGGGTGAGATAGTTCAATCCTTGAGGGATGCCTTGAAAATGGTGGATCATAAAGAACTCATGTCAGGAGCTTTAAATCTTGCAATTATGGACATAGACAGAAAAGGATTTTCCAGAATGTTTGCATATTCTGATTATTCAAAAGAGAGTGAATACATAAAGTTGTATTATATAGAATCTAAAAAATGGAATGGAGTATTCTCATCTACGATCGTAGAATCTATACATTTTCCTGATTATGAGCACAAAGAAATTTTAAAGAGAAAGCAGTTGTACGAATTAATGGAAAGTGGTTTAAAAGAAATATAACCATTTTTTATAACCATTTTTGGAATTTTACGAATTATCATCATAAATCCAATAACATAATAAAACGAGTAAAATAATTGCAACAGGTTGCATTAATGATTAA
>ERZ1669250.247-NODE-247-length-27893-cov-45.179323_pt1 | contig 27893 bp, 29 predicted proteins | sample MGYA00579295_ERZ1669250 | MGnify/ENA primary metagenome ERZ1669250 (study PRJEB41166, sample SAMN08046056) | hot springs metagenome | biome: hot spring; feature: acid hot spring; material: thermophilic sediment; isolation source: thermophilic sediment from acid...
ACTTGTCATGGTATGTTGATAATATTTTATTATTTATGCTCCATCTTTTTCATGGGATGATGCCACATTTTTCTGTGTGGTCTACAGGCTCTTAGCTCTTTCCAGTTTTGGGCTTTTTCTACGCAAGCCTTGTGTTTTTGTAGGAAATCCATTCTCTTGTCAATCATGTGAAGGATGCGTGCTTTCACGTGCTCAAATTTTTCTTGAGATTTGGTTCCCTTAGAAGTGGTTGGTTGCGCCAATACAACCCCAGATAAAAATGCAACTCCTAACACTGCTTTTGCTAACCTCATATCAAGCCTCCTTAAAGTTGATATTTTAAATATAAGGCTAAGATGATGAAGATTGGATGAAAATGTTGACTTTGTAATCACATTTAGAACATTGATTATATTTTTGTTAAAATTAGTTTATAATAAAACTATGGAAGATATAAAGGCTATTGTAAAAAATGTTGTCAAAGATGGCTTTGAGTTTGAGATATATTTGAGCAAATCCAACAAGGTGAAGATAGACATAGAGGATAAGGTTGTAGATAGAATAGAAGCTTCTAACGAGCAAGGCTTAGGGATAAGGGTTATAAAAGATGGTAAAATGGGTTTTTCTTATACTACAAAACTTACAAAAAAGGATATAGAAAATTGCACTAAAATGGCTATGGATATTGCTCTTTCTCAGGATAAAGAAGATGTGTTTGAGCTTTTAAAAGAACAAAAAGAAAATAAAAATTCCATAGAACTATTTGACAAAGAAGGTTTATCAAAGGCTAAAGAGGAAAAGATTAAGAAACTTATAGACATGGAAGATAAAATAAAAGCCTATGATCCTCGTATATCTTTGGTGAGAGACTTATCTTATACAGAGTCCATATACTCGTACGTTATGGAGAACTCTTACGGAGTAAAAGTAGAAGAGACGCTTAGTGGTTTTTTTGTTATGGGGTGTGCTATAGCAAAAGATAGCCAAGATACCTCGTCAGGATGCTCTTATATGGCAAGTAGATTTTTAGAAGATATTAATTTTGATTTAATATCGAAAGATATAGCTATAAACACCATTAGTCTTTTAAATCCTAAAAGCTTTGAAACAAGATCGTTGCCAGTTGTATTTTCGCCGGATAGCATGGTATCTTTGTTGAGGGCTTTTTCTAGTATATTTTTGGGGGATTCTCTTATAAAAAATAAAACAATGCTAAAAGATAAACTGCAAGAGCAAATAGCCAGTGAAGATATAACTATCATAGACGATGGGACTATAAATAGGGCTATTGGAAGCTCTTGTTTTGATGCAGATGGAAATCCTACTCAGAAAAATGTTGTGGTGGAAAATGGTATTTTTAAAACATTCTTGCACAATATATATACGGCAAAGAAATCTAATCAGGAGCCTACTTCAAACAGTGTAAGGGCTGGTTATAAATCCATACCTCAAACGGGCGTTCATAATTTTTATTTAGCTCCAAAGGAACATTCTTTGGATACTCTTCTTGGTGCTTACGAAGAGTGTGTTTACATTACAGAGCTTATGGGGCTTCACATGGCAGACCCTATATCTGGTAATTTTTCTTTGGGTGCCTCTGGGATTTTTTATAAAAACGCTAAACCTATGTATCCTATAAGAGCTGTTACCGTGGCATCAAACTTTTTAGAGCTTTTGAAAAAGGTAAAATTGGTGGGAAACGATTTCAGGTTTTTTGGTCATGTAGGTTCTCCTTCTGTGTTGGTAGAAAATATAACGATAGGTGGGGTGTAGTATGAACCTTTTTACATCGCTTTTTGCCATGTTTTGTGCGATATTTTTCATAGTGGGAAGTTTTTACATAGCATCTGATTATTATTATTATACAAAGGAAGAGCATATATCAAAAGATATGGCTATGGCTCTTTATAGCATAAAATCAAATTCAAATCAGATAGTGCTACCTTATGGAGAGGACATGGTTGTGGTGGTAAAAACCCCAAATAGAGTTATAAAATCCACAAATCTCATAAACCATCCTATAGACCAAAATTTGTTTCATGGTGCTACCGAGAAGATAGGCAACGATACTATAATAGTGGGTATAAAGATCAGCAGCTTTGGGGATATAATGACAGAGCTTTTTAGAACGCCAATAGCCGTTGGTATGTTTTTAATAGGGCTTATGATTGCCACGTGGATAGTGTGGAGTCTTAGGAAAACGTTTGTGGACTATTTGGATGAGGAGCTTATAGAGAGGCTAAAAGCTCTAAGGCTTACTATAGCTACTGCTAAGATAATACCTCAGGAAAGCTCAGAGGAAGCAAAAAGGATAATAGATATAATACTAAGCTATGCTAAAGAACGCTCCAAGGAGAGCAAAACATGAAGATTTTGGTATCTTCCTTTGACAAGCTTTTGATAGAGAAGCTACAACATCTTCTTTTGGGAGAGAGTGTCGTTTTTGTAAAGAACGGCGAAGAAGCCATAAGAAATGCTCCAAAAGATATAGATATAATTATATACGATGCGGTTTCAGGGATAGTCTCAGAAAACGATTTAAATTCTTTGTTTGAAAAAGCCTATAAAGGTGCAAAATATATAATACTTATGGATGAACTTTTCCCAATAGACCCAGACAATCTAAGGATGCCCAGCAAGATAGTGATTTCAAGAGATAGAGAGTTATCGGTGCTGCCGGAGCTTTTAAAAAAATATAAAGAGCTTATAACAAAAGAACATAACGTAAGCTCATCTAAGAATGAATACAGAGCCCAATACTCTACAAAAACTCAAGAAGCACATACTGGTATCGAAATCTCTGTTGTATCAAAAGATAATGAGCTTTTGGACATTATAAAAAACGCCTTAGAAGATGTGGCTTACATAAAGATATTTTCACCGGAATATACCAACAAAGAAGAGATACTAAATGCTGATATTATAATATACGATACTACCGAGGGCGTTAGTGCTGCAAAAGAGCTAATAAGCATATATCAAGGTTCAGATATTCCGGTCGTTATCATATTGGACGATATGTTTCCTATAGACATAAGCCGTATTCCGATCCAGAAAAAGATAGGTATCATAAAAACCGAAGTAAAAACTACCCTAAAGCCAATGATTTTAAAGCTTATATCTGATTATAATATTACATCAAGGAAGGCAAAAAAAGGACTAGATAAAATATCGGAGGTTTTAGCTATGGATTCTTCAAAAAGCCACTTAAAAGATATAATAGTAGATGTACTAAAAGAAGAGATAAGAAGCACAGTAAGAGAGTCGTTGTCTGGCATAGATTTTAAAGAGCTTGCAAAAAATGCTATACAATCTCAGATAGCAACAGAAGATATAAAAACCCTAATGCTAAACAGCGTAAACGAGATAGTAAACAATATGAGAAACGAGATCATGAACATCGCCACCAAAGAAATAGAAACCGCCATAAAAGAGGAAGACATAAAAGCTATTATAAGAGAAATCACTACCACTATACTAAAAGAACGCATTGAAAGTCTTTTGGCTTAAAGATGAAAAGGCTTATATTGGCAGAAAAACCGTCGGTAGCAAAAGATATAGCATCTGCTTTATGTAAAAGCCTAGACAAAGACGCAAGTAAAAAGGGGTATTTTGAATGTAAAGATAAAAATCTATACATCACTTGGGCTATAGGACATTTGGTAGAGATAGATGATGAAATAGCACCAAGAAAATGGAGTTTAGAAACACTGCCTATACTTCCAGAAACCTTCAAATACAAAGTGATAGACAAAACATCAAATCAGTTTAAAGTGATTTCTAAGCTTTTAAAAGAAGTAGACGAGGTAGTGATCGCCACAGATGCTGGAAGAGAAGGGGAGCTTATCGCAAGACTTATACTTATGCTTAATCATTTTAGGGGGTCTGTTAAAAGATTTTGGACTTCTGACGCCCTTACAAAAGAAGTAATCTTAAGAGAGATGGAAAATCTAAAAGATGCTTCCTTATTTGATAGCTTGTATTATTCTGCCCTTGCTCGTTCACACGCTGATTGGATAGTAGGTATAAACCTCACAAGGCTTATGACAGTAAAAGCTGGCGGTGGTGTATGGTCTGTGGGTAGGGTTCAAACGCCCACCCTTAAACTAATAGTAGATAGATATAGAGAAAACAAAGAGTTTATTCCAAAAGAGTACTATGTGATAAAAGCTATATTTGGTGATAAGAAAAGCATATCTAAATCTTACACTGGTTTTTTGTTGTTGGATAAAATCCAAGAAAAAACTTACAAGACGCTAAAAGATGCTTTAGAAGAAGATGAGGAAAGCCAAACAAAAAAATCCTTTAACGCCAAATATTTTACACCGCTTTTAGAAGAATCCAAAAACCAAATAATGAAAAAGCTCAAAGACATTGAAGAGGCTATTGTAAAAGATGTAAAAATCACCAAGAGAAAAGAAAACCCACCACTTTTACATTCACTTACATCTTTACAAAGAGAAGCCAACAGAATATATGGATACTCTTCTATGAGGACGTTAAACATAGCTCAAAAATTGTATGAGACTTACAAATGTCTTTCTTATCCTAGAACAGATTCAAACTACTTAGGAGAAGATGAAGAGACGAAAAAACTAGTAAAAGATATGCTAAAAAAGTTGGTGGACAAAAAGACCTTTGAGCTTTTATCAAAAAACGTAGATAAAGTAGGTAAAAGAGTGTTTGATAGCTCAAAGCTAACAGACCACCATGCTCTTATACCTTTTGGTCCTATACCAGAAAACGCCTCTTCTGATGAAAAAAATATATACAACCTTGTGTATAGGCGTTTTGTAGGAGCTTTTATGGAACCTTACGAATACGCCATAATAACTATAAAAACCCTTTTAGGAGAGTTTACTTTTTTATCAAATATAAATATAGAAACCCTTACAAAAGAAGAGTATCAAAGAACCTATCTTTCTTTATATAAACCTTACAAAGAAGCGCTCTTGGAAGAAGATGAAGACCCAACTTTAAAAAATATAGACTTTGATTATATTAAAAGCCTAAAACCAGACGATAGAGTTTACAAGAAATCCCTAGAAGCTTTACAAAAATTTACTAAGCCACCAGCTCTTTACACAGAAGGTACGCTTCTTAAAGCTATGGAAAAGCTTGGGCTTGGTACACCGGCCACAAGGGCTTCTATAATAGAGACGCTTTTAGAAAGAAAATATATATCAAGGATAGATAAATCGTTGCTTCCTACGTTAAAAGGCGAAGAGCTTGTAAAATCTCTAAAAGATAGCGATGTATCTAAACCTGAGATGACTACAAGATGGGAAGAAGAGCTTGAAAGAATATACAAAGAACGAAAATCAAAAGAAGGTTATATAAGGTTTATGCACAATATAAAGGAGTTTGTATCGGACAATATAGATAGGCTCAAGTTTGTAGAGATGGCTAAAGTGCCTATGGCTACCAAAAAGATGATAGAGTTTGCGAAATCTTTAGCAAAGAAGAAAAATATAAAACCTCCTCATTCAACGGATTATGAAACTATAAAAGCTTTTATAGAAGAACACAATGAAAAAAAAGAAGAAAAAGATGGCGTCGAAAGCCCACCCACAGATAAACAGATATCCTTTGCCAAGGCTCTTGCGGAAAAGTTAAACCAAGAGATACCAGAAGATGCTTATGTTTCTACCAAAACCATGTCTCTATGGATTAAAAACGCTATGAAACAAACAGGCTATAAAAAATCCTACAGAAGGGGCAAAAAATGACAATAAAGGATATACAAGAGTTAAAAACCAAAATAGACCAGCTTAAAATACTTTACAAACAAGGTAAAACAGATGTAGAAAAAGAGTTGAGAGCTTTTCAAAGAGAATTAAAACAAATATCAAAAGAGTTTTGTAAAAATTTAAGCCCATGGGATAGAGTAAGCATAGCAAGACACAACGAAAGACCTCAAACCCTTGATTATATAAAAGCCCTTTTTAAGGATTTTGTAGAGCTTCACGGGGATAGATGTTACGGGGATGACCCGGCAATTATATCTGGATTTGCAAAATTTTACAACAAAAGCGTGTGTGTTATAGGGCATCAAAAAGGAAGAGATACTAAGGATAAAATATATAGAAACTTTGGCATGGCTCATCCAGAGGGCTATAGAAAAGCTCAAAGGATTATGAAGCTGGCGGAGAAATTTCAAATACCTATAATCACTTTTGTAGATACGGCTGGCGCATACCCAGGCATAGGGGCTGAAGAAAGAGGTCAAGCTCAGGCTATAGCCACAAGCATAGAGCTTATGGGAAGCCTGAAAACTCATATAATAACTGTAATAATAGGAGAAGGTGGTTCTGGCGGTGCTTTGGCTTTGGCGGTGGCCGATAGAATACTTATGCTTGAAAACGCCTGGTATTCTGTGATATCGCCAGAAGGTTGTGCGGCCATACTTTACAAAGATCAGTCAAAGGTTCAAGAAGCTACAAAATCTCTAAAAATAACGGCTCAAGACCTGTATGAGTTAGGCGTTATAGACTGCATAATACCAGAGCCCTATTGCGGGGCCCATCTATCTCACAGGCTTACGTTTTTAAATGTAAAATTTTTCTTACGAAAAGCCCTAAACGAAATCTTGCAATATAACATAGAAGAAATAGTACGCAAAAGACAAGAGCGCTATCTTAATATAGGCTTTTACGAAGATGCTTAAAATCTCAATCTCTGTGCCATTTTACCCTTAGGAAATGTGCACCGCTTTGATAATTAAGCTCTAAGCTTCCTTTATAAGCTTTGTGTACCGCTTCTCCTAAGCGCCTTGCTATATGCTCGTAAGTGGTTTTTATGGTTATTTTGTCGTCGTTTTCTTCTATTGTGGCTATTCTTTCCAAAGGTCTTAGATTTTTTTCTTTTTCCTCTTCGTTTTTTATAAGGTTTAAAATTTCTTCTTTATGTGCTTTTAAAAAAGCCCCGCTTAACTCTACAACGCCACCGTAATACTTATCTTGGATTCTTCTACAAGCTGGACATACCATCTTCTTGGCATTTTTTGGGGCTTCTTCCCATTTGAATACCCCGTCATGAAAAACAACGCCACATATTTCACATACTGATGGCTCTTCGTATTTTTCCTTACTAAAGTAAGGATCATGAATGTACTCTTCTATCATCCTATCTTTCCTGTTGTTCATATCTATACCTCCTAAAATATTTATTCAATGTCATCTTTCTTCTCTGGCTACGCCACGTTTTGAGCTTTTAATAAAATCTACAAACATAAGAGCATACTTATTATTTTTGTATAAGCTTAAAACTTCTTCTATTGCGTCTTTTTTAAGCTTACCGCTTCTGAAAATTATTTTATACACATGCTTTATAACATCTATATCTTCTTTAGAAAATCCTCTTCTTTCAAGCCCTATGGTATTTATACCAAAGAGTTTTGCATGGGGCCCAGCTGCTTTTACAAAAGGAGGTATATCCAAAGATACACCGCTTAGCCCCCCAACCATAGCATAAGCCCCTATCTTTGTATGTTGATGAGCCGCAGAAAGCCCTCCTACAAAAGCGTACTCTCCTACTTCTACATGTCCGCCCAAAGTGGCGCAGTTTGCCATTATAACCCCGTCTTTTACTACACAATCATGAGCTATGTGTGTATAAGCCATCAAAAAAACGTTTGAGCCTATGGTTGTTTTTCTTTTGTCAAAAGTGGTACCTCTATGGATAGTAACGTACTCTCTTATAATGGTATTTTCACCTATTTCTACGATAGAACCTTCACCGTTGTCTTTTAGATGTTGCGGGTCTTCTCCTATTATAGCCCCGTCGTATATTTGTACGTTGTCTTTTATAATGGTGCCTTTTCTTATAAGTACTTTGTTTTTTATCTTAACGTTGTTTCCTATTTTTACATCATCTTCTATGATGCAAAATTCACCTATCTCCACATTTTGGCCTATTTCTGCTTTTGGACTTATTATAGATGTCTTCATAAGTCTATAATTTTACCATACATTTAAAGAAGGATATAAAATTTTAGATAAATTTCTAAGCTTCGCTTTTATATCTTCGATATCTTCTGCTGTTACGTTTATATGCCCTATTTTTCTACCTTCTCTTGGTGTCTTTCTATACCAATAAAGCTTTGCTCCTTCTAATGACAACACTCTATTTATAAGTTCTTTGTCTAGGTTTATGTTGCCTATTATGTTTATCATGCCCCCTTGGGTCTTGAGAGAAGGAGAATATATTGGCATATCTAATATTGTCCTTAAAAGCAACTCAAACTGAGAAAACTCTGCATCGTCTAGCGTATGATGCCCTGTGTTGTGGACCCTTGGTGCAAATTCATTTATGTAAAGGTCTTTGGCTTTTACAAAAAACTCCACTGCCAAAACTCCTTTTTTTATATCAAGAGCTTTTAAAAGCCTAGTGGTGATGGCTTTGGCTTTTTCTTGAATCTCTATCGTAAAAGAATCTGTGTGGTTGTATAGCAAAATACCGTTTTTGTGTATATTTTTTGTCATAGGCATAAAAACGACCCTATCTTTTGAGATGCCTGCTATCACAGACATTTCAAAATCAAAATAGCAAAACTCTTCTATTAAAAACGAATCTTTAGAATCTTTGAGTTTCTCTTTTAAAATTTCTATATCGTCTTTGGTATGCACTGTATATTGACCTTTACCGTCGTAGCCGTTTGATATAGTCTTAACTACCACTTCTTTATTTAAGCTATCCAGTATTTCAAAAAGCTCATCTGTATTTTTAGCTTCATAAAAAGGGACCACTGGAAAGTTTTTTTCTGCCAAAAACTTTTTTTCCAATAGTCTATTTTGTTTTAATTCAATGGGTTTCACTCCAGGATACAACTTGTCTAGTAGCTTTTGATAGTCAAATATCTTTTTGTCAAAATGTTCAAACTCGTATGTTATAACATCGCTAAAAGCTACAAACTCCTCTATTTGAGTTTCCTGGAATACATGTTTAGTTACGTGAGAGGCTGGAGAGTCCCCTTCAAAGGACAAGACAGCGAATTCTATATCCATTATGAGCCCTTCTATTATGCTCATCATGGCAAGCTGTCCATCGCCTATTATGCCAACCCTCATAGCATAATATTATAGCATTGTGAGAGGGTATTGATACCTCTAGTGAGAAATTAATCACATTGCTTTGGAAATTCTTGTAATTTTTGGTTATTAGTTCAATGTATATTGAACTAACACACTATCTTTTTATGTGTATTATAATAGTAGTTATGAAAAATTTTATTTTTGTATTAGGATTGGTTGGGGTTTTGTGTTTGGCTTTTGGTGGTGAGAAAGATACCCATCAAATCATATACCAGACAATATATCAAAAGAAAGTGGTAGCTAAGCCTAAGGTACCAGTGTCAAATCAACCAGCCTACATACAACAATCTTATAGTAGAGAATATTATTATAAATCGTGTATGACAGGTCATCGAAAGCCTATAACTAGCGTTGAAGCGATGGCAAAAGACATAGCAGATCAGCTTGTCTGTAGTGAGCTTATGCCTATAAGAGCGCCCATAGGTGTATCTGTGATAGTGGATTTAAATAGGCTTCATGAGACTACTGACTTTGGAAGGCTATTGTCTGAAGACTTGATATCAGAACTTCAAAGAAAAAATATGGCAGTTATAGATATAAGATCTCAAACCTTCATGCTCATAAATCCACAAGGCGAGTTTTATTTGTCAAGAAATATAAACAATTTGAGAAAAGAGTACAAGATAGGTTATGTGTTGGTTGGCACATACTCTGTAGGTGATTATTCAACGTCTGTAAATGCTAGAATAATAGATGCTTCAAACGGTTTGGTGGTAGCTACGGCTCATGCTTCTATACCCACTCAAATAATAAGCGATTTACTATACAACTCCTCTCAATCTGTGCCAGAGCTTCAGATAAGAGGATCTTCAATGGCACCTTCTTATCAAAATGTGGCTCAAGCTACTATTCCGCCAGCGCTTGTGCCACAAGTAAAACGGCGATCTCCTGAAAACTTCAAAAAATAATCTACAGCCGGTGTAGCTCAGTCGGTAGAGCGAGGCATTCGTAATGCCTAGGTCGTGGGTTCGAGTCCCATCGCCGGCTTTTGTTGATTTTAAAATATAAAAATGCTATAATAGTAAAAACTTTGAAAAGGTGGAAGCTATGAAAGAAGGTAAAGTGGTTCAAGTTATAGGAGCGGTATTAGACGTAGAGTTTGATACTGAAGAACTCCCCCCTATAAGACACGGACTCGTTATGGACAGAAGATTTATGGGGGACAACGACGAATGGCTTACTGAAAAGCTTTATTTAGAGGTGGCTCAGCATATAGGGGAAAAAAGAGTAAGAGCCATAGCTATGGGTCCTACGGATGGTATTCAAAGAGGAGCCAAAGTTCAATACCTAGGTGGCCCCATAAAGATACCAGTAGGTGATGGAATATTGGGAAGGGTGTTTAACGTTGTAGGACAGCCTATTGATGAAGCTGGCGATGTAAAAGCCACAGACCATTGGCCAATGTTCAGAGACCCACCACCTCTTACAGAACAATCCACAAAAGTAGAGATACTTGAAACTGGTATAAAAGTTATAGACTTGTTAGAGCCTTATGTAAAAGGTGGTAAAGTAGGCTTGTTTGGTGGTGCTGGTGTTGGTAAGACTGTTTTGATGCAAGAGCTAATACACAACATAGCAAAGTTTCACAAGGGTTATTCTGTAGTTATAGGTGTTGGTGAGCGTACCCGTGAAGGTAACGACCTTTGGCACGAAATGAAAGATTCGGGCGTTTTACCATACACCGTTATGGTTTATGGCCAGATGAATGAACCCCCAGGTGTCAGATTTAGAGTGGCTCAAACTGGTATCACAATGGCTGAATATTTTAGAGACGTTCAAGGTCAAGATGTTTTGACATTTATAGACAATATATTTAGATTTGTGCAAGCGGGCTCAGAAGTTTCAACGCTTTTAGGAAGATTGCCCTCTGCTGTTGGATATCAGCCTACGTTAAACACAGACGTGGGAGAAGTCCAAGAGCGTATTACCTCTACAAAGAAAGGTTCTATAACATCGGTGCAAGCAGTTTACGTACCGGCTGACGACATCACGGACCCAGCTCCATACTCTATATTTGCGCACCTGGATGCTACCACGGTGCTAGCACGTAGATTGACAGAGTTAGGTATATATCCAGCTATAGACCCACTTGAGTCTACATCTAAATATCTGGCTCCAGAGTTTGTAGGTCAAGAGCATTACAACGTAGCTATGGAAGTAAAGAGAATATTACAAAGGTACAAAGAGCTTCAAGAAATTATAGCAATACTTGGTATGGAAGAATTGTCTGATGAAGATAAGGCTATAGTCAATAGAGCTCGTCGTATACAAAAGTTTTTATCACAACGCTTCCACGTGGCGGAGCAGTTTACAGGTATGCCAGGTTCTTACGTAAAGCTAGAGGATACTATTAGAAGTTTCAAAGAGATACTTACTGGTAAATATGATGATTTGCCAGAAAACGCTTTCTATATGGTGGGAAGCATAGACGAAGCCATAGAAAAAGCCAAAAAAATGTAATATATTATGTATATGAGAAACTTAGCTTTGATTTTGGGACTTATCGGTGTGGCAAGTTTTGGGGCTTTTGCTGTAACCCCGCAAAAGGTGTTCGAAATGCATTGTATGCAGTGTCACAACGGCAAAAGGGCACCTTCCGCTAAAGAGCTTCATACGAAGTTTGCTGGTAAGAAAAAAGAGCTTGTAGAGGCTATATCACACTGTAGACCCGCTATGGCTTTACCAGCTTCAGAAAGAGAGGCTATTATAAACTGGCTATCTTCTAAATAATTTAAAAGGCGGTATAGCTCAGGGGCTAGAGCGGAGATCTCATAAGTCTTAGGTCGGAGGTTCGAATCCTCCTACCGCCATTTTTAACTAAATATCTTCTACTATCTCAAAGTCCAACTTACCCCTCTTTTCATCTACCTTTATTACTTTTACGTTCACACTATCCCCTAACCGATAAATTTTGTTGCTTTTGGTGTCTAGGAATCTGTGATTTTCTTGGTCGTAAACAAATTCTCCTTGGATAGAACCTATGCTTACAAAGCCTTCTGCCAATATAGTTTTAATTTGCACAAAAATGCCGTTTTGGATAATGCCAGTAATGATACCTTCAAAGACCTCACCTATCTTATCCTTCATAAACCTTGCTCTAAGAAGGTCTATAGCCTCATACTCAATTTTGTCCGCTAAACGCTCTTTTTCAGAAAGATGTACGGATGCCTCTTCAAGATACTCCATATTAAAAGCCAAAGACTTTTTCTTTAAAATGGATTTTACTATTCTATGGACTATGATATCTGGATATCTTCTTATGGGCGATGTAAAATGAGTATAATGTTTGGAAGCAAGACCAAAGTGTCCTATATCTATTGGCGAGTATTTGGCTTTTTGCATGCTTCTTAAGGTTAGAAATCTTACCAAAAACTCTTCATCTTTTCCTTCAAAATGTTCTATAATTCGTTGGAAAAATTTTGGCTCAAACTCTTCTGGCATAGTAGTTTTGTATCCAAGTCCAGAAAGTATTTCTAATAGATTTTGCACCTTTTCTTTGTTTGGTTTTTCATGCACTCTATAAAAGCCTAAATTAGATTTCTCGTTCATAAATGTGGCTATTACTTCATTTGCGGACACCATAAACTCCTCTATTATCCTATGGGCTATATGTCTTTCGTAAGGGACTATAGCGCTCGGCTCTCCTGCTTCATCTATGATAATCTCAGCTTCTGGTAAGTCAAAGTCTATGCTTCCTAAATCCCATCTTATCTTATGTCTTTTTCTATATAGATTTTCCATTTCTATTAGCGTTTCTCTTAAACCTTGTATTGGCGGTTTTAGTTTGCCAGTTATTATATCTAAAGCTTCATCATAGGTAAGCCTAGCTTTTGAATTTATGACGCTTTCGTATATTTTGTAATCTAACAGTTTTGCGCTTTTATCAAAAACCATCTCTACACTAAGGCAAAATCTATCTTTATTTGGCACCAAACTGCAAAGGTCTGAAGAGAGTTCTTCCGGAAGCATGTGTATGGCTTCTCCGGGAAGGTAAACGGTGGTACCTCTTTCATAGGCTTCCTTATCAAGGACCCCACCATATTTTACAAACAAAGACACATCTGCTATATGTACGAAAAGTCTATAGTTATCACCATCTTTTTCAAGATAAACAGCGTCGTCGAAATCTTTTGCCTTTACTGGGTCTATGGTAAAACAAGGTTGGTTTCTCAAATCTTTTCGTTTTGATATCTCTTTTTCAAAATCAAACTTCTCTAAAAATATTTTTAACTCCTTTATAGCGTCTTTTGGATATTGGTTTTTTAAATTGTATTTTCTTTTTAAAAGCTCCAAAGATAAGAAGCTCTCGGATGGGTTTCCTATTATTTCTACTATCTTTCCTTTGGCTTTTTGGGTTTTTGTGGGATACTTTGTTATTTTGACCAGTACAAGTTGGTCTGGTTTTATATTTTTGCATTGATTTTTAGAAAGCTCTATATCGTGGAAGTGATTTTCGTCTATTGGATTTGCAATGCACTTTTTAAAGTTTGATATACTGCATACAAACTCCTTTCTGGCACGTTTTAAAACTCTTTCTATCCTTAACTCTTTTTTACCTTTGTAAAGGACTACGTATCCTTCTACTTCGTCCTTGTCAAAAACTTTTTGCATCTCAAAAAATGGTATATATATATCTTCAGAACCATCTTTTGGTATTAAAAACCCAAAACCAGCAGGGTTTGCTTCCACTGTTCCCACCACCCTTTGCAAAGATTCCTGACTTAAGCTAAAATGTCCTTTTGTGGTTAGTATTTTGTTTTGTTTTATTAGCTCTCTAAGTATTTTTCTAAGGATTTTCTTGTCTATAGGGATATTTTTAGAAAGTTCCCCAAAGGATACTGGCTTTTTCTTAGAGGATAAGAAGCTTTGTATAGCCAAAATTATTTCGTCTTTTTCCATCAGAGCTTTACTCTCCCTTTAAACTCTCTTTGTAGTTCTCTTTTCATATCTTTTTCTTTTAGCTCTCTTCTTTTGTCGTAAAGCTTTTTACCTTTAACTAAGGCTATATCTACTTTTACCTTACCGTTTTTAAAGTAAAGGCTAATAGGTATTATGGTGTATCCTTTTTCTTTTGATTTTCCTAAAAGCCTCAAAATTTCTCTTTTGTGAAGAAGTAACTTTCTTTTTCTAAGGGGGTCTGGGGGTTTTATGGTGGCATACTTATAAGGGGCGATGTATAGGTTGTATAAAAAAGCTTCGCCGTTTTCTATCCTCACAAAGGAATCTTTGAAAGAAACCGTTTGCTTGTTTCTTATGGATTTTATTTCGGGTCCTAAAAGCTCAATACCAGCTTGGTACGTTTCTACAATTTCATTTTCATGAAGGCCTTCTTTGTTTACATATCTTGGTGTGTTATTTTGTTCATTTTTTTTCATAATATATATAATATACTACATTTATACCAATGAGTGTATAAGTTAAATTTTAAACTGTCAGAAATTGCATAAAGTTGTTGTTTATATGATATAATAGTGCAAAATCGTTGGAGGTGTTTTATGTTAGAAAAAGCAATTTATAAGTCTTTTAAGCAAATCATGGTAGGTTTGTCATTCTTAGGACTTATTGGAACGACTTTTGCTGATACAAAGGTAAAAGAAATGCAGCTTCCGGTACCAAAATGCTCAAGTCCTGTTTACAACGTATCTATTATGGATTTTGGTTGTAAAGCTGCCGCTTGTACAGCACCAAAAGCTCCTGGTGGTGGTTTTGCTGCGCTAGCTGCTGTGTTTGCCGGAAACGGTGGCATATCTTCTGTGGGTAAAGGCGTAACCAATATGCTTACTACGGCTCTTCAAACTACAAACTGCTTTCATGTTATAGATTTAAAAGCTTATAAAAAGATGCAAGCTTTACTTGCGGCTACCGGGCAAAAGGTAAAACCACCTAATATAGATTATATGATAACTGGAGATGTAACATCTATAAGTTTAAGCACTTCAGGTGGTGCTTTAGGAGCTGGTCTTATACCAGTATTAGGACTTATATCTGAAAGAAAACAAGAAGCTCAAATGGGTATAGATATAAATGTACTAAATCCAGCTACCGCAGAAACAGTGCTTGCCAAAACTTTCCAAGCGGATAGCTCTAAAACATCATGGGGCATAGGTGGTGCTGGTGCAGCTGGTATGGCTGGTGCAGCTGGTGGTTGGAGCATATCTCACAACTTGTCTTTAGATAACGTGGCAAGAAGCGTAGTTATACAAGCTGCCACTTACATAACCAAAGAACTTGCTGGTAAATATATAACTTATACACCACCACCTCCTGGAAAGAAGTCAAAAGACAACTCTTCTGGAGCAACTACGGAAGGAACAAGCGCTGGGGCAAACGCAAATTGATATGTTTCATAGTTTTTAGTAAAAGTATTTAGATATTATTTTTATGGATAAGAATAGAGTATTTATATTTGATACGACGTTAAGAGATGGCGAGCAAGCTCCTGGCTTTTCAATGACCATAGAAGAAAAGCTGCAGATGGCCCATCAATTGGCAAGGCTTGGGGTGGATATCATAGAAGCTGGCTTTGCCATCGCTTCTAAAGGGGATTTTGAGGCTATAAGGCTTATCGCTTCAGAGGTAAAAGGACCTACTATATGCTCTTTGGCAAGGGCCAACGAAACCGATATAGAAAGAGCTGCTGAAAGCCTGAAACCAGCCGAGAGAAAGCGCATACATACCTTCATAGCCACATCCGATATACACATGCAATACAAACTTAAAAAAACCAAAGAAGAAGTGTTAGAGCTTGCTAAAAAAGCGGTAAGATTTGCAAGAAACTTCACAGACGATGTAGAGTTTTCTTGTGAAGATGCCACCAGAAGCTCCAAAGACTTTCTTTACAAAATCATAGAAGAGGCTATAAAAGAAGGTGCTACCACTATAAACATACCAGATACCGTTGGTTATGCCACTCCTTTAGAGTTTTATGAGCTTATCACATCTATAAGAGAAAACGTTCCAAACATAGACAAAGCTATAATAAGCGTACATTGTCACAACGACCTTGGTATGGCAACTGCCAACTCTTTGATGGCGTTAAAGGCTGGGGCAAGACAGGTAGAATGCACTATAAATGCAATAGGTGAAAGGGCTGGAAATGCAGGTTTAGAAGAGGTGGTAATGGCTTTGGTAGTAAGAAGAGAATACTTTGACAACCTTTATACCAACATAAACACAAAAGAGATATACAAGACCAGTAGGCTCCTTTGTAGGATTACCAGTAGCTTCGTCCAGCCAAACAAAGCGGTGGTAGGAGACAACGCCTTTGCTCACGAGTCTGGTATACATCAGCACGGCGTATTGTCAAATCCTATGACCTATGAGATTATGAAACCAGAAGACGTCGGTTTTCCATCAAATAGAGTGGTGCTTGGTAAACACTCCGGAAGACACGCTTTAAAGTCTCGCTTGAAAGATTTAGGCATAGAACTACCAGAAGAAGAGTTTGAAAAGCTTTTTGAAGAGTTTAAAGCTCTTTCTGATAAGAAAAAATACATATACGACGAAGATATAGAAGCCCTTATTTACAAAGATGTGTTAAAACACGACAGCAAGCCTATAAAACTCTTGAGCTTTCAAGTGCAAACTGGGGACAACATACTTCCAACTGCCACAGTTAGCTTGGAGGTAAACGGCGAGAAAAAGGTACTTACATCTACCGGTGATGGGCCTGTAGACGCCGTTATAAAAGCCATAGAAAAAGCTCTACCCTACGAGCCAAAATTTTTAGATTATTCTATAAAAGCCCTCACGCCAAACGCCGATGCCCAAGCAGAAGCAAGGGTTTTGATAGAACTAAACGATATAAAGTCATCAGGTACAGCTACAGATACAGATATAGTAAAAGCTAGTGCAAATGCATTTTTAGACGCTGTAAACAAAGCGCTTTTCAAAAAACAAGTAAAAGAAAAGGCTATAGAAGGGGTTTAGGGTTTATATGATGTTAAAAGCTCAAAAATTTGAGGTGCTAAATCAAAAGCATCAACACCAGTCCATATTTTAAAGCTTTCTAAACCTTGATAAATAAGCATGGGAAGGCCGTTTATACCAACGGCTCCTTTTTCTTTTGCTTTCTTTATAAGAAGTGTATCTTTGTATATTACATCAAAAACTACATGATGAGCAGCTATCTTATCATAATCAAAAAGAGGTTTATCATCATCTTTTAGTCCCACCGATGTAGTGTTTACTATTATATCTACATATTGCAAAACATCTTCTATCTTCTCTACAACTTCTATATTGAAAATCTCTTTTAGTTTTAAGGCTTTTTCTATAGTCCTATTGTATAAATAAACTTTTGCCCCAGCGTTTGTAAGTGCGTATATTATAGCTTTAGAAGTCCCACCTGCTCCAAGGACTAAGGCTTTTTTACCTTGCAAAGTGGTTTTTTCTTCTAAAGCTCTTTTAAAGCCTATATAATCTGTATTGTAGGCTTTTATAGTATTGTCTTCAAACTTTAAGGTATTGCAAGAGCCTATTTTTTCGACTTCTTCTGATACCTCATCTACAAACCCCAAAATACTTTCTTTGTGAGGTATGGTAATATTTAAGCCCTTTATAGACAAAGCTTTTGCACCTTTTACAGCATCTTTTAAATCCTCTGGTTTTACTTCAAAAGGTACATATATGGCGTTTATATTTTTTTGGTTAAAAGCAAAAGACTGAAAAACTGGTGATAGGCTATGCTTTACCGGGTATCCAAATATGCCGTAGCAAAGGGTTTGACCGTTTGGTAGCTTCATCATCTTAGCTTTAGAGTGGCTATTGTAAATATTGCAAGAAGTATAGATACTATCCAGATTCTTACCACTATTTTGGGTTCTGGTGTGCCGTTTAACTCAAAATGATGATGAATAGGCGCCATTTTGAAAACCCTTTTTCCTTTGGTAATTTTAAACACACTTACTTGGATTATAACGCTTAAAGCCTCTATCACAAAAACCCCACCAGCTATTATAAGAGATAGCTCTTGTTTTGACATAATGGCAAGCATACCAAGAGCAGCCCCAAGCCCAAGAGAGCCTACATCTCCCATAAACATTTGAGCCGGAAAAGAGTTAAACCACAAAAAGCCAAGACCAGCCCCCACTATAGCCATACCAAATATAGCAAGCTCACCGGCGTTTTCTACGTAGTGAATTTCCAAATACTTTGCCAGTATGCTGTTGCCAGCAACGTAAGAGATAATACCAAGGGCAAAAGCAGTAGTCATGGCAGGGACTATAGCAAGCCCGTCAAGTCCATCTGTAAGATTTACGGCGTTTGAAGTGGCTATTAAAACAAGCATTGTAAAAACTATGTAGAAATATCCCAAATCTAGTTTTAAGCTTTTAAAAAAAGGAAAGTATATATGAGTATCTATATGCATAACAAAGTAAAGCAACAAAGCGCTTATAAAACTCACCACAATTTGACCAAGCATCTTGGCTTTTGCGGATATGCCTTTTTTATTTTTTAGTTTTGCAAAATCATCTATAAAACCTACGGCGGCAAACCCAAGCACAGTAAAAGCCATTATCCATGTTTGTGCTATATCAAGTCTCATTAGTAAAATTGAGGCAAGTTCAAGGCTCAATATTATAATAAGTCCACCCATTGAGGGTACAAACTTTTTCTTAGAATGGGCTTCCGGGGTATCTTCTCTTACGTATCCACCGTACAATCTATTTAAGGCTGTCACCTTTCTCATGAAAATAGGAGATAGCGCTAACGTGATAAGAAAACTCAGGATAACAGCCATCAAGGCTCTAAAGGTAATATATCTTAATACGTTGAATAAAAATATGTGGTTTTTAAGGACTAAACCAAGCCAGTAAAGCATCTAACACCTGTTTTTGCTAAGGAGTCTATCTAAGATTATAGCGGCAGCGTTTCTAACGGATAGATGGTTCCAGTCAGAAGCCCCGTATACGGGTTCTAATATCAAGTCAAAGGTTTCCATCAACGATTTTGGTATGCCGTAACCAGTACCAAATAGTATAAGATAGTCTTTATCACCAGCTTTTATAGCTTCTGAAAGTTCTTTGTAAGATATTGTGTTTGGATAAGTCCTAGCATCTGTTCCAACGGTTATGGGCTTTTTACCCTTTTTAGAAATTATGTCTTCTATAACTTCTTCGTAGTTGTAAACAAGTTTTACCAAAGATACGCTTTCATACCTTGTAAATTGCTTATCCTTGTTTTCTTCTGAAGTCCAATACTCTATCTGTCTTTGAATAACCTCTCTTTGAGAATCCACTGGATGGACTATGTAGTAAGTCTCTACATCGTAAGTCTTAGCCGGCCTTGCTATATCGTGCAAATCGAGAGTAGTAAAAGATGTGATGATTCTGTTGCCAAACCTATCTGTAGCAGGCCAATGTAAAACCGCTATAAAAACGCTCATTTAAACCTATATTCCTCTTTGTTTAAAAGCCTAAAAACGTTGTCTTTGTGTTTATAAAGTATTAGAAAAGCTATAACGCTGGCACCAATTTTTTGAGGCACGCTAAAATCTCCTTGTAAAAACAAGAAGTATCCTACCAAAACAGAAATTATAGAAGCCAAAGATACGTATCTAAAAAGATAAAATACCAAAGCCCACACCAAAAACATCTTTAAAGCAAGAAAAGGAGATATTCCAAACACCACACCAAAGGCGGTAGCGACCCCCTTCCCGCCTTTAAAGTTTGCCCTATAAGAGTATATATGCCCAACGATAGGAGATATCATCACAATCCCAAACCACAAAGAATCTGGATTTATATAAAATCTATCAAGCAACGCTATCAAAAACCCTTTAAAAGCATCTAAGAAAAATACCAAAGCTCCGTATTTTTTGCCAAGGGTCCTAGTAACGTTTGTGGCACCTGCGCTTTTACTTCCTACTGATGTAATGTCTATACCTTTGTAAGAGCCTATAACTTTTGCAAAAAGGATAGAACCCAAAAGATAACCAAATATGCTAAGAAGAAAACCCATTACAATATTCATATTAGAAGCCGCCTTCTTCTTTTGGTTTAAAATCGTTTCCTATAGAATACATCCAGTTAAAATACTTTTCGTAAATATCGGCAAGCTGCGGGCTTTTGATGATAAGAAGGTTTTCGTAATTTAGCTTTTCAGCGGATGCAGTCCAGTTGTAAGAACCAGTGATTACCTCTTTACCGTCAATCACCGCAAATTTATTGTGCATAAGCCCCTTTACAAACCTTGTTTCTTCCACTGGCAAAGTTTTGATAGGTATACCAGCTCTGTAGAAAAATCTTGCCCTTGAAAATCTTGTGTTTGCTTCATGCACATCCATTACAAGTCTAACCTTGACTCCTCTTTTATAAGCATCTATGACGGCTTGACCTATGGGTCTTGACGTGAAAGCATACATTGCTATATCTATAAAAGAGTGAGCGTTGTTTATCTGTCTTATAATGGCGTCTGATGCCCCGCCGTTTGGCGAAAAATAAACAGATACCAAAGCGTTGTTTATTTGTAGAGTTTTAGCACCAGATGGCTTTGATGAGCAAGAAAATAAAGAAACAAAGAAAACAGCACCAAAAAATATCAAAAATATCTTTCTTATCATAGGTATTTAAACGCTTTTTGCCCTATGTCTTTTCTATAAAGAGCGTCTTTAAAATCTATAAGGGATATTGCATTGTAAACGTCTTCTAAAGCCTTTTTTAAATCTTTTGATTTGGCGCATACTGTTAGTGCTCTGCCACCCATAGAGTATATTTCTCCGTCTATTAGCTTTGTGTTGGCTTGAAATATTACTGCGCCTTTTTCTTGGGCTTTTTCTAAATTTCTTATAGGTGTGGGCTCGCAGTTTCCGTATGGATAGTTTTTACAAGCCATTACAACACCCACTGCAAAATCTTCAGATATACCATCTTTTAGAGCTTCTGGATTATGGATTATATCTATCAAGCTTTTTTCAAGCCTCATCATAAGCACCTGAGCTTCTGGGTCTCCCAATCTTACATTAAACTCCAAAACGTATGGTTTTCCCTCAGATATCATAAGCCCTATATATAAAAATCCTGTATAGTTAAACCCTTCTTGTTCTAAGCCTTTCATCAGGGGCTTTACGATGCTTTCTTTTATTTTTAAATCCATTTCATTGTTTATTATAGGGGCTGGTGAGTATGCACCCATGCCGCCGGTATTTGGTCCTTCGTCGTTGTCTTTTAGCCTCTTGTGGTCTTGAGACGTTGGCATCACACCAAACTTGCCATCTTGTATGGCTACTATGTAGGAAGCTTCCTCACCTTTTAAAAACTCTTCTATCACAACCTTTTTACCAGACTCTCCCAGTTTATTTTTTATCATAAAATCTTCTAAAACTTGTATGGCCTCTTGTTTTGAATTTACTATTACAACACCCTTACCAGAAGCAAGACCATCTGCCTTTATAACGGCGGGATAGCCTATATCCTCTATGAAGTTTAGGGCTTTTTTAACATCTGTAAACGTGCTGTAGTTGGCGGTGGGTATTTCATACTTTGACATAAAGGCTTTCGCAAAATCTTTTGAGCTTTCAAGCATAGCAGCCCTTTTGGAGGGTCCAAACACAAAAGCCTTGCCTTCCAATAAATCCTTTATGCCTTTCACAAGGTATATTTCTTGACCTGGGATGACTATATCTATTTTATTTTCTATTATGAATTTGGCTATATCCTCTATGTTGTTGGCATCAAGTTCTATGTTTTTAGCTATATTATAAGTACCAGCGTTTCCAGGAAAAACAAAGATGTCTTTTATAAGGGGGTCTTGTCTTAATTTCCAAACTATAGCGTGCTCTCTAGCTCCTGAACCTAGTACTGCAACCTTCATCTTCTTTTCTTATAGTATAAAAGATTGCCGTCGTTATCAAATTTGGCTATACCGCTATTCCCTTTCACAGTGTAGAGGCACCCTTTTTTTGTATGAGATACTTTTATATCTTTTATATCACCCACATAAGAAGAAGCATCTGCAGTTATATAATTAACGTCGCAGTTTGACATAGGTTCGTATCTTCTATGCCATGCCAAAGCCAAAGAAACTATCCCTAGATATAAAATTAAAAGTTTTTTGTAAGCTTTTAACATAATTATATTATTTTATCATAAAAGCCCACAAAACGCTTTAAAAAACCTTAGATATTAGGATTTATCTGGTACGTCGTGTATAACTATGGGTTTTCCAGCGTATTTGTTTAAGATGTTTATACCCACTTGCACACCAGAACCAGCCGCACAGCTAAACATAGAGCTAAATCCCGCTAAAAGCCCTGCTACGTATAGATTTTCCACCGACTTGCCGCTTCTGTCAATAGCTTCGTATTTTTCGTTGGTTTTTACCATCACTCTACCGGGTTTTGGTGAGAGTGGGTTTTCTACAACATCTAGTTCTATGCCTTCTATATCAAAAGCCTTAAACCCTGTGGCTAAAACTACTATATCTGCTTCAAAGCTTTTTCCAGAAGAGGTTTCTATGTGAAAATTTCCATTTTTTGAAATTCTTTTTACCGTGTCTTCTATTATCTCTATACAAGGATACTCTCTTGCTTGATTTTTTATCTCTTCTAAAAGTTCTTTTCCTAAGGTACCTCTTTTTATACCAGGAACGTTGTTTAGTTTTGCGCTTTTAAGATCAGAGTTGTCATTGTCTATTACAAGTACTTTTTTGTCTTTTGCAAACTCCATTTCATGCTCTACAGCAGAGCCAATAGTGATAGCGCAAGAAAGCCCAGATGGTCCTCCACCAACAATTACAATATCGTATCTCATGGAAAGATTTTAAATTGCAAGAGCTCTTTATTTCAAGAGCTTTTGTCATAAGTTTTTTTAATACAATAAAATATTTTTAAGAAGATAAGATAAAAAAGACTTAGCATCGGGATATTGGTTTAATATACCAAGCAAAAGCATAGCTTGTCCTAAATGCGGTGAGGCTAAGCCAAAAATAGCAGTAGAACTGTTGAAAATGATTTATGGTTTTAAGAGATAGTAAATCTATTTTTCTTGCAAAATCTTAAAAATATTGATACACTATTGATATGAAAGTAGGATTTATAGGATTTGGAAATCTTGGCTCTGCAATTGCAAGAAGGCTTAAGTCCTTAGGTGTGGAAGTGATAGTCTATAACAGGACAAAATCAAAGGTGGTAGATTTTAAAGCGGTGGATTATCCTTATGAGCTTCTTGACGAAGCGGATGTAATTGTTGTAAACGTATTTGACTCTTTAGCGTCAAAAGATATGATATTTGGAGAGAATGGTCTTGTAAAAGGAAATCTAAAGGGAAAAATCATAATAGATACCACTACAAACCACTACGCATATGTAAAAGAAGCTTATGAGGCGTTAAAATCTATTGGGGCTCATTACCTTGATGCTCCTGTGCTTGGTTCTGTGATACCGGCTTCAAAAGGCGAACTTGTAATGCTTGTGGGTGGTGATGAAGAGGTTTTTAAAAGCGTAGAAGAACTTTTAAAGCTTTTTACAAAAGAAAGAATATACATGGGAAAAGTACCAAACGGCACCTATGGAAAACTCATAAACAACATAGTGCTGGGTACTTTCATGGATGCTATAGCCCAAGCTTTTGGTATAGGTGAGGCTGTTGGTCTTTCCAAAGAACTTATTTTAAAATTTTTAGAAATTGGGGCTGGAAACTCTTATATACTAAACGTTAAGAAACAAAAACTCTTAGAAGAGGACTTTTCTCCTCAGTTTTCTGTAAAAGCCATATACAAGGACCTTCATTATGTTCAAGATTTGTTAAAAGATTTTGGGCTATTTTCATTTAGCTTGTCCTCTGTGAAAGAAACCTATGGGCTTGCTATAAAATCAGATATGGCAGACCTTGATTTTTCCGCTGTATACAACCTTTACAAGAAGGTTTGATGATAAGCGTTTTAGGTAGAAAAGTTTATATTAAAAGCCAAATACAAGATTTTTACGACACTGAAGATTTTTACAGCGCTGTATTCAATACGCTTCTTAGTCTTAGAAATATAAAGCTAGAAGATTTGGAATCGAAGTTAAAAAATATACCAAGTTTTGAGCTTTTGCCAAACATAGAAAGTGCTGTAGAGAAATTGGTAAAGGCCATAAAGAATAAAGAGCGTATAATACTATACGGAGATTACGATGTAGATGGGGTTACATCCACCACCATAATGTATGATTTTCTAAAACAAATAGGGGCAAACGTAACGCCAGTGTTACCAAATAGGGTTTCTGGATACGGTCTTTCAAAGGACTTGGTGGATTTGTTCTCAAAGTACTCAAACCTTGTCTTAACTTTAGACAACGGTACTACCGCTACAGAGGAGATACGTTATGCCAAAGAAAAATACAACATGGACTTTATAATACTAGATCATCACAGGATAAACGAAGAATCTGAAGACCAAGACAGAAAAGCTATAATAGTAAATCCAAATTTAGAAGAAGACAACCCGCTAAAAGGCATATGCACAGCAGGGCTTTCTTTTTACATGGTAGGGGCTTTAAGAAGAGCTTTGAATATAGATTTTGATATAAAAAAATACCTTGATCTAGTGGCAATAGGGACTATTGCGGACGTTATGCCAATAAACCCCTTAAACAGAGTTTTGATATCAAAAGGCTTAGAGCTTATAAACAAAATAAAGGATATGCCATTTGATACAGCCACAGAAATTGGTAAAGCAGGGATGAAGGCTCTTATAAACTACATCACAAGGACAGAAAACGGTCAAGCAAAGCTTATTACAGCGAAGGATATAGGCTTTTCTATAGCCCCTAGAATAAACGCAGCAGGTCGTATAAAAAAACCCATCATCGCCATGAAGCTTTTAGCTGAAAAAGATTACGAAAGGGCAAAGATTCTTGCAACTGATTTAGACAGATTAAACCAAGACAGAAGAAAAATATCAAACTCAATATTTAGGGAAGCTTATGAATTAGCAGCGCAAACAGATGATGATTTTATAGTGCTTGGGAAAACTACTTGGCATCACGGAGTCCTTGGTATAGTAGCCGGAAGGCTTTCCAATAAGCTTAAAAAACCAACAGGTATTTTTTATATAAACAACAACTATGCTGTTGGTTCTGTAAGGTCTGTAGAGGGTCTTGATGTGCATAAGCTTCTGTCGAATGTAAGCTATATGTTTGATAAGTGGGGCGGGCACGCTGGGGCTGCTGGTATTACTATTAAGAAAGAATATTTTGAAGCTTTTAAAAGAAAAATAAACGATTTATTGAAAAAGGAATCCTTTGAAGTAGATAGAGTATTAGAAGTGGATTTGGAGCTTCCCTTAAGAAAAGTCTATAGTTCAAACGGTGTTGATAAAAATATGTCTAAAATAGTTGAAAGACTATCTCCTTACGGCGAGCTAAATCCAGAACCCATCTTTATATCTCAGGATATAACCATATCATCTATATCAAGTAGGGGAGTAGGAGTAAGGATAAAATCTTCAGATAGAGGAAAAGAAATAGAGTTAAACTGTTTTGAAGAAGAGCTTTTTGTAAAGTTAAAACCAGGTCAGCGCTTAAAAGCAATATACAACATAGATTCTTACGGTATAAACATGATAGACGCAGTGTTTTGCTAATGGCTTCTGGTAATACCCACGATTTTTTAAATTTGGCAACGCTTCCGATATTTTTATATGGAGTACCACATGAATATTTTCTCTACTTTGGAAGTGCTTATGTTATAACTACTATTTTGCTATCCCCAGATATAGACCTTCATCATTCAAAACCCTCAAAGCGCTGGAAAATACTAAAATGGTTTTGGCATCCTTATCGTATGTTTTTTAAACATCGAGGTATGTCTCATTTTCCTATAATAGGTACTTTGTCTAGGCTTTTATATGCCTTGGTTTTGGTGATTTTTCTTTATTTTGTGATTATAGGTATCATGAGTTTTGCACATTATTCTCATGCTTTTATTAAAAGCTCAGATACGATACTTCATAACATAAAATCTAGAATTACAGAGGAAGATATTTTTTGGTTTGTAATGGGTGCTATAGTATCAGACTTAATGCATATTTTTTGGGATATGGTGTTTTCTTTTTTGAAGAAAATAAAAAAGCTTGTAAAATAATCATTTCACTCTAAAAAATTTTGATTTTAACATATTCTCTTCGTACTCTTTTTCGTTTATAGAGTCATATGTGATGCCAGAACCTGCATAGTAAGAGAAGTCTTTTCTACGGCCTATCAAAGTCCTTATCAATACGCTTGAAACCATGTTTTTATCTTTTACGAAAGAAGCAACACCGCAATAATACGTTCTATCAAAGGGCTCAATATTTTTGATAAGATAAGTGGCCATTTGCTTTGGGGCACCGCTTATAGATGCTGCTGGCAACGTTTGGCTAAGTATTTCTAACGGGTTTTTATTGGTTTTGCCATAAACCTCTGAATACATATGGTATAGGGTTTTGTGTTTTGATATGGCGAAAAGCCTTTTGCAACAAACGTCTTTGGATATTTTGTTGAAATCGTTTCTCATAACATCTGTTATCATGAGGTTTTCTGCGATATCTTTTTGGCTTTTCATAAGCTTTGTTTTGTATTTTGATGTGCCTTTTATGGGTTTTGACAATATAACATCTTTCTTTTTCTTTATAAAAAGCTCCATTGAACCGCTTATTATGTAAAAATCTTTGTCTTGAAAGAAAAATCCAAAATCCACAGGTTGATAGTTGTAAAAATGCCAAAATAAATTTTCTTCTTTTGAATTTAGCTCAAAATCAAATTTCATGGCTAAGTTTATTTGGTATATATCTCCATTTTCTATAAGTTTCTTGGCTTTTAACAGCATATCTATGTAGTCTTTTTTGGCTGTCTTTTCTAAAAGCCTAAAACGAGATCTTTTATAAATTGGTTTTAGTTTTATAAAAGAGGATATTTCAATATCTATTATCTTTTCTTTAGAAAAAGGGATGATAATAAAATGAGGATGCTTTCCTATGTTTATCTCTTCTAAGCTATCAACGTATGATATAGTTTTTATGTTTGCTCTATATATAGTTTTATTTTTCTTGTTTAAAAAACCTGAGGCTATCAGGAGTTTTCTTTTTGAATGCATGCATTTAACCAATCTTCTAAATCTTTTTCAATCTTGAATATTTTATCGTCAATAGCGTTTACAGATTTTGAACCTATTAAAGAGTTTAGTATAAAAGCACTTTCAAAATCTTTTAAGTCTTCAAGTGTTAGGCTTATAAAATCAATATTTATATAATCTTTTAAGGTTTGCAAAGTGATACCAAACAAAAGCCCAGATTCCAAGGAAGGGGCATATAATTTACCATGTTTTACAAAGAGTAAATTTGAAGAAGATGTTTCTTGTATAAAATCCATCTCATTTAAAAATATAGCGTCAAAAAATCCTCTTTCAACGGCGTATCTTTTTGAAAGCGTGTTTAGAAGATAGTTTGTGGTTTTGTGGTATATGGTTATATCTTTACTGTGTCTTTTGTAAGGTGATATAGTCAAATTTATCTTATTTGGAGTTTTGGTTTTTGGTCTTGTTTTTATATATACTTTGTAGTTTTTAGGTTTTTCATAGTAAAGATGTGTTTCTTCGTAAGCTATTAAAAGCTTTAAAACAGAATTTTTTGGATAATCTTTTAAAATATCAAGTATTTTATCAATATCAATTTCTATATCAAACAATGTTTTTGAAGAGTTGTTTAATCTTTTTAAGTGTTTTTCCAAAGAAGGGGTAAAGCCGTTGTAAACAAATGTCTCGAAAAGACCTTGTGAAAATTGAAGATTGTTGTTCATAATATATTATAACCCCCGAGGGCGACCTACTTTCCCGTGCCGTTTGCCCAGCACAGTATCATCGG
>ERZ1669250.249-NODE-249-length-27729-cov-5.655670_pt1 | contig 27729 bp, 27 predicted proteins | sample MGYA00579295_ERZ1669250 | MGnify/ENA primary metagenome ERZ1669250 (study PRJEB41166, sample SAMN08046056) | hot springs metagenome | biome: hot spring; feature: acid hot spring; material: thermophilic sediment; isolation source: thermophilic sediment from acid...
GGAATGAATTGTAGCGGAAAATATATACCAGCTATACTTGATAGCAAGAACAATGCGATAATATCTACGGTAAATGATTTGCCTTCAACAACCCCACAAGTTTATACCGAAGAATTGGTAGTAAGCAGCAGTACAACCGTAGAAGCAGGAGTAATAAATCAATCTTCTTCTTTAAGTAATTTCTCTCAAGTAAATGTTCCAATTACAATGAGCGGTTCTATCCCGTACGCATTTAATTTCCCTACTTTAATGGTTGCGGCCGTATACTGGGTTCGTGTCCGAGCCTACCCGCCAAACAGTGTGATGCCTTCCGTGAGCTTCTCGGATGCGATTTATAAGTAGAGATCAGGAAGAAAAAAGAAAGTCAATGGTTTTATCTACGTTTAAACTGATGAGGTCTTCGTATTTCTGGCCCGTGCCGAGGAAAAGAATAGACTCCGTGTGTTAAAAGCAAAAGACGAGAGCATTCAAAACCTCTCAATATGTTAATTGAAAATAATTATAATTTAATAAGTGAAGAAGAGAAATTTTTGGAAAGCTGTTGTATAGGGAAAGATGGAAAAGAAATAAACTTAATTTTTTGTAGACTACCAAATTTTATGGACCTGCTTTTTATTCTTTCTTTTTCTTGTTGTCCCCTCTGAATGGCTTCAACGGGATTTTGACTTCCTTCAGTAGGAAAGCTGGCAGGAAAGACAGAAAATACAGAATCTCTGTTCTTGCTACCCCTTGTTTGGCATGTCTTCTATACGATTTCCTGGCTGTAGCATTTATCATCTTGAATTCACCTACTTTTCTAAGTCTAGCTGAGAACTCACGGTCTTCATTCATCGTTATGTTCTCGTTGAAAAGTCCTGCTTTGTCTATGGCATCTTTTCTACAGAAGACGCATCCATAAGCGGAAGGTATCGGTGTTAGGAAGGACAGACTTTTGTAGAAGTTCTGCCATCTTGAATAAAACTTAAAGAACGTTCTTTTCTCAAGATTCAGATCTTTGATATTCACACGAGACTTAGGTTCAACGACGACAACGTTTTCGTTTCTCAAAAATGTTTTAACAACCTGATCAAAGACGTTTTGGGACAGAATGTAATCAGCATCTATGAAAGCAATGATCTCCCCCGAGGCATTCTTCGCGCCCTCGTTCTTGGCGGCGGATACACCGGCACGGTCAACTTCAATCACTTTTGCACCATACTTCTCGGCTATCTTAACGGTCTCATCCGTGGAGTGATAATCGGATACGATGATCTCATAATTTTTGTATGTTTGCTGTTTTATTGACTCGAGAAGATCTTTGATGTAGTTTTCCTCATTATATGTGGGAATGACGACAGATATCAAAGGATTTTCATCCATATTCAATCAATGTAAGAAGCGTAAAGAAGTGGAAGGAGGACAGTAACGTCGCCTTCGACTGTTATTTGTTTTCCTTTAGGGTTTACTTTTCCCCAGGAGACGGCCTCTTCCAATTTTGCTCCGGACAGGCTGCCGTCCCAATCAACAGCAGTTGTCATATATATTGCATAATCGAGTCCGTTATGAAATTGATTCCACCAAATCGTGTGATGCTTTGATATTCCTCCTCCAAGCATAAGTGCGCCGGTTCTCTTGGCTTTGAAAACAAGATCGGCAAGCAGATTTTCATCTTCAAGCGGATTGATGATGAACTGTCTATCCCTTTGGTAGTGCATCCATATCTGCGAACCAAAGCTTCCATCTGTAAATCCGGGTATGATGATAGGTATTTTGTTCTTCCAAGCCCAGTAAGTGATGGTTTCACCAGCTCTTCTCTCTTTTTTAATTTTTTCACCAATAAATGCTACGATCTCTGAGGTTGAATATTGTTTCTTTACCTTGGCTGCATCATCCAGTATTGGACGCAGCTTTTCCTCTAGAATATATCCGTAGCTAGAATTAGGAATGAAAATATTGTAGAGTCTGTTTATCCCTTCTTTTCTGAGCTGCGCATCATCAGTCTTTTCTGTTCCAGCATAGTAGTCCTTCCACATCCTTGCGAGGTCATGATCAATCATCCCTGCGGTGGTGATGACAACGTCGAAAAGCTTGTTCTTTATCATGTCGCGTATAACTCCTCTTGTGCCTGTAGATATTATATCCGCTGGAAAGGAGAGAAATCTGACACACTCCTTGTCTTTTTCCATTGATTTAAATATTTCCTCAGCTACAGCCAGCTTTTTAGCTGTGAAGCCCCCTGTCCCCGCGAAGCTTTTGACTAGCTGGCCGATCGTTTCATGCTTCTTTATTCTTATGTCATTGACCTTTTTTCCAAGCATATTTAATCCATTATGACTTTGGAGTATTAAAAGTATTCTTCCGGTACTCCGCAATCTGTAATGCGAACTTTGTTTGGATTCTTAAGATGATAAAACCCAAATTCCCTAAGTTTGTTTTTAATGGTAGAATCGACCTTCTTCTCGTCTGTTCTTGAACTAATTTTGTCTCTTATATTTTCAAGGATTTTTCTATAGCTGTCGAATATTTCCTCCAATTTAGAGTTATTTATGCCCATTTTTTCAGCTTGTTGGCGTGTCTTTCTTATTACGCTCCGTCCTTTATTTTGTACATAATTTGTTGCCTTTCCTGGGGCCTCGATCGGATATTTAGGATCAATATAAACTGTTGAGTTACTGTTGGAATCACATAGTTCATATTCTCCTGCAAATAATTTTTCAAGAGTCTGAGGTATTTTTTCTATGATGTTCAGATTGTACCCAGCAGCACGCTCAGCTGCGCTCTCCATTCTCTTGATTGGGTCTCCATCTTCCAGCAAAAGCATCAGAAGAGTGCGCTGTATCCTGTCTTCTCTTTCGATAATTCTAACCGGCTGCAAACCGTATATTGCTAGGTTGTCTTCGGCTTCTGCTATTGGTACCGTTGTTCCTTTATATTCTATCTTCTTGACGCCCGGTGTGTAAGGATACATCATCTCTCCATCTATCCAGAGAGAGGAAGACTTATTGGATGGTTTTGTGGCGGTCCTTTCTATGAGAAGCCGAACGATCCCATCATTTGATGCCCCTTTTTGAATAAGGTAACGTTTCCAGCCCTTTTGGTTTGCATGAGAGGACATAACTACATCAATATCCCGTGGATATTCCAGCCCGTTCAGTTTGTCTTTTGGAAGATTTGAATAAAGGAGGAAATAAGCGCGTGCTCCTCCAATAATCGGGCTACTATGCAAGTCCTCATTTATAAAATTTAATTCATTACTTAGTAATTCATCACTTGGATGTGCTAAATCCATAGATAAGTAAAGAATGAAAGTAATATTTAAGCTTTTAGTCATCAAAACTTAAAATCCTCAATTGATATAAAATTATTATGCGAACAGGAACCTCTTATCTTCCACTTCATGGAGGAAGCGCCCCGAAGTGGCTTTTTGACAGGATGACGCTTTTATCAAAATCCTTGATAAAACTGATTCTGGATGAATATGGGGATGAATGGCTGCTGAGGAGACTTTCTAATCCTTTCTGGTTTCAGTCACTTGGTTGCGCTTTAGGTTACGATTGGCATAGTAGCGGTTTGTCGACGGTACTCACGGCAGTATTGAAAGAATCGATAAACAAACAAGATTATGATATCAAAGTCTGCGGCGGAAAAGGAAGAGCATCCTTAAAGACACCAAAGGAAATAGAGCAGATCGGTTCTGGATGGCATTTCAGCGAGGAGGAAATAGAAGACATCAAAAAGGTTAGTAGGCTCGTTGCGAAGACAGACAATGCCTTAGTTCAAGACGGTTACGCACTTTATCATCACTCTCTGTTCATAACAAAAGACGGGAGATGGGCAATAATTCAACAAGGGATGAACAACGAGGACAGGATGGCGAGAAGATATCATTGGATCTATGATACTAAGAGCATCACCCTGAATCCGAACAGAAATATCGATGGAAGCGAAGAGAAAGAGGTTTTGGACATGACCTCTTTGAAGAGTATTGGTGCAAGGGATGTTTCACTCCAATTGGTTAGAAGCAGACAGGAGATAAAATATGCGATAGAGCAGGTGAAAACCCTGAAAATGCCCGTGCATCACATCATTACTCAGTCAGATCTCTCGGAGAGGACAGTCAAAGAATTGACACTTCTCAGTGGTTTGAATATAGATTCGTACGAGGATCTTGTTCTATTAAGAGGGATTGGTCCAAAAACCGTCAGAGCACTCGCTCTCCTTTCAGAGCTTGTATACGGAAAGGAGCCAAGTTGGGAAGATCCAGTAAAATTTTCATATGCACACGGAGGGAAAGATGGGACGCCTTATAGGATAAACAGAAAAGAATACGATGAAACAATTCAAACAATGGAAAACATTATAGAAGCAGCTCACACCGATTTCAAGACAAAAGAGAACGCACTGAAAAGGCTACATAATGTTGTCGTTGATGTTTTAGATCAATGATTTGAAAGTATTATATTATATGTCAGATAAGGTTTAAGGATATCAGCATATGACCTATATAAAATCGATAGAACTTGAGAACTTCAAGTCCTTCGCTGGGAGGACGAAATTTGATTTTATCAAGGGTTTCAATATAATTGCGGGCGCAAACGGTTCGGGGAAAAGCAACATAGTTGACGCGCTTCTCTTTGTCTTCGGTGAATCATCGAAGAAGGAGATGAGAAGCGAGTTGCTTTCTGATCTGATATTCAATGGAGGAAAGCACCTAAAGGAGGCTGAATTTGCGAAAGCAACAGTCACATTGGACAACTCAAACAACGAATTTAAGGGGTATGAGGAGAAGGAGATATCAATAAGCAGAAAGATAGACAGGAGTGGAAAGAGCGTTTTTAGGATAAACGGGAAGGCATCGACAAGAGAGGAGATAGTGAATCTTCTTTCTCAGATAAAGATGAATTCAAACAATTTTAACATAGTTCCCCAAGGAAAGATACTCAGTATCGCTACTGTCCCGCCTGAGGAGAAACTATCGATAATAAAGAGTCTCGCTGGAATAGACGTCTTTGAGGAGAAGAGAGATAAAGCAATGTCTGAACTGAAGAAAGTCGAAGAAAACATTTCAACGATACAGACCGTTCAGAACGAGAAGAAAAAACTGCTTGACGAGCTTGAATCCGAGAAGAAGAAAGCTGACGAATACAAGCAGCTTTCGGAGAAAGTCAGGATCCTTTCTGTGAAGAGCTTATTGCTGAAGAAGAAAAAGCTCAGCGATAACTACGATTCGATTCAAAAGGAGTTATCCTCTCTTCAAGAGGAGAAAGAAAGGATCAAAAAAGAGATGGATGATGGGACCCAGAGACTTCTTAGATTGAGAGAGGAGATTCAGAGGATAAACGAAGAGGCAGGATCGGCCGGGGAGGCAAAAATCCTTGAAAAAGAAAGAGAGGCAGCAAATGCTAGAGCGGAGCTGGAGAGGACAGAACTGCTGATCAAGACAGATAGAGAGCAGCTAGAGAGAATTCAGGAGACACTTTCTTCTCTCGAAGAATCAGAAGCAGAAGCAAAGAGAATCTTGGATCAGGAAAGAGAAGAGATAGCAAAAGTAGACGCGAGAATGAATGAACTTCTTGTAAAGAAAAAAGAGATAAGTGAAAAGCTGAATGAGATAAGGAGAATAGCGGAAGAAAAGAAACAGAATGAGGAGAAGCTGAATCAGATAAACAAGAAAATATATGAAGACAAGCTTCTTCTTGTTGATTTTCCTAAGGCTTTGGAGCTTCAGGATAGATTGAGTGACATCAGAAGAAGAATTGACGAGTACACAGAGAACAAGAACAAATTAACCGTTGAGTTTACTGAGATGAAGCCATTGGTTGATCGTGCAAGGAGCGAGGTTGAAAGGGAGGAGCAGCTGGTATTAATTCTCAAGGAAAGAACGGAGAGAGAAAAAGAGGAATTAAACTCACACAACAGGTCCTTTTCTGTTGTTGAGAAGCTGAAGTCCAACATCGGTGGAATACTTGGGACCGTTGAGACACTTTTCAGGGTAAAGTCGGATCAGCATGTTGTTGCAGTGTTCAATGCGATAGGGAGAAGGAGGGAATTCATCGTTGTGGATACTGTAGACTCAGCAAACAAAGCGATACAATTTCTGAAGGAGATGAAGCTCGGTGCTTTCACATTCATTCCTCTTGATCAGATACAACATCAAGGAGTATTGGAAAAACCAAAAGAAGAGGGGATAGTAGATTTTCTCATCAATCTCGTTGATTTTGATCCCTCAGTTGAACCAGCGATGAGGTTCGTTTTTTCTGACACGCTTCTTGTTGACAACTTTGAAAACGCAAGGAAACTGATTCACAATTTCAGGATGGTCACATTAGACGGGACAGTTTTTGAAAAGGCAGGGACGATATACGGGGGATATGCACACGAGTACTCAGGAACAGAACTGATAAACAGATACACACAGGATCAGGAAGAGCTGAACAACCATCTTCAAGTTTTGAATTCTCTTAAGGCGGAGGCATCTGATGGGGAAGCCAGATTATCTTCTTTGATGATGAGTATTAAAGCACTCGATCAACAATTGCTTGATCTTAACAATGAAAGAAAAAGGTTGGAAGCGGAAGCATCGAAATTCTCGGGCAGTGAATCGGAAATAACGCACAGAATAGACGAATTGGAGAGGGAGAAGAAACTGATAGAGGAGGCACTTTCGAAATTCAGTAAAGAGAGTGATGGAAGCCTTGAAAAGGAACTTGAGGAAATAAACAAGGAGACAACTGAGCTGGAAGTTAGAGCGGCGAATTCGAGGAGCAGGATGGAGAACATAATGAAGTTCGATCTCAATAATATCCTTAGAAGAAAGCAGGATCTTCTAAAAGAAAAGACGAGATTTGAGGAGGAGATTTCGGAGCAGGAAAAGAAGATAGGAGAGATAAAGGAAAAACTGAAAACCATAGAATCATCGCTTAGGGAGAAATCAGCAGCCTTGGAGGAGATGAGAAGGCGCAGGGATGAACTCGAAAAAGAGATCTCCAAGGGGGACAAACAAAAGGAAGAGATGGCAGCCAGCGTCGAGAAGATAAATGAAAAAATAGATGCTGTCACGGTTAAGCAAGCAGAAGCAAAGGCAAAGCTCGATGTCGTTCTTGAGGAGTTAGCAAAATATGATACGAGTGGAATAGAGGCCGGAGAGGAGAGCCTGGAGGCTGTTCAGAGACAACTATCAGAGAATCAAAATAAGCTTAATTCATTCGGGCCCGTAAATGAGCTGGCATTGAATAGATATAACGAAGTATTGGAAGAGTTTAATAATTACAATTCCCAGTTATTGAAGCTTGAGGAGGAAAAGACAAAAATACTTTCAGTCATAAAAGAGATAGATGATAACAAACTGAGCGTTATAAAGAGTACACTTGGTTCTTTGAATCAAGTATTCGATTACGTTTTCCATTCTATCTCAAACGGAAATGCTAGGCTTGATTTTGAAAATCAGGACGACCCGCTGAACAGCGGAATAGAGATACATGTTGATCTTCCGAACAAGAAGGTTCATACGATACACGGGCTGAGTGGAGGGGAGCTGTCGATCGTCTCGATTTCTTTGATAATAGCGATCTCTAAGTATGTAAATGCACAATTCTACGTTTTGGATGAGGTAGACGCAGCCTTGGACCAGAGCAACTCAGAGAGGTTCTCATCCTTGATCAAAACCTATTCGGCGGATACCCAGTTCATCGTGATATCACACAACGAGACAACCCTGATAAACGCAGACAGGGCCTACGGCGTAATGATGGATGAAAATGGCATCAGCAAGGTTGTTAGTATAAATATATCGGAGAAATCAAAGAAATCATAGATATCCTTTTTCTTTCAGGAAATCGTACGCCTTTTGGATCACCGATTTCAGTCCCGGGTATTTTATCATATTCTTAGCTTCATCGTATGTAACCCATTTGTATCCGCTGTGTTCATAGGAGATATTTACATCCTTCTCGTCTGTAATGCAGAGAAAATAGGTCACGGTTTTCTTTATGGTCTTGCCATTCTCAGTATAGAAGTACGTCTCCTTTTCCTTGAAGTCATCCAATATTTTTATGTCCGTTATTCCTGTCTCTTCCTTCAATTCTCTCACAGCCGCGCTGATCGCCCTCTCACCCTTTTCTATATGCCCTTTCGGCGTGTCGACTTTATCATCGGAGAGAAGCAGCAGAAACTTCCCCTCTCTCACAACGATGAATCCAGCTGAGAATTCAAACTTCATATTCTAAGGAAGGACCGAAAAGCTTAAATACTATGAAAATCTCTATTACAGTATCAAATAATAGTATCTAAAATAGATACTATTAATGATGGAGGAAATATGTTCGGAAATTGGTATGGATGGAATGGCCCGGGCTTCCGGGGCGGCTTTGGAGCTGGAAGACATATGAGGCAGTTGAACGGTTTAACCGGCTTAGACTATGATCTGCTTTACATTTTGTCGGATCGCAGTCTTAATGCGGAGGAATTATTCGAGCAACTGAAAAGTTCCAGGGCGAATACAAACTTTCCGATCCTGGGCTGTGTAAATCTTCATCTGAAATATTTGGTTGATGAAGGTTATTTGGAAAAGCACGAACAGGATGGTAAAACCTATTATTCCTTGACATCAAAAGGAAAGGAATTGATTTGGTGAGGGATCAGCTATGTTCGGGAATTTTGGCTTCAATCGAGGCTTTCATGAAAGGCGTGGGTTTGGGCTGAGGTACTGGATTCTCTCGATCGCGTCGGAGAGGGAGGTCACTGGTGCTCAGATCGGGTCAGCGATATCAGAATTCAGCGGGGGACGATGGTCTCCCTCACCAGGCTCGCTGTACTTGTTCCTTAAGGAGTTAGCGGATGAGGGTTATCTGAGCGTTCATGAGAAGGAAGGCAAAAAATATTACACCACCTCACAGAAAGGAGCGGCTCTTTTGAGAGATTCATGGTTCCCATGGCATAAGATGGGATGGTTTTTTGGTGCAGGCGATAGTTCTTTGGCGGAAGATATAGCAGAGATAGATTCGAAGCTTAGGAGCTTAAAGGAAAGGAAATCAGAGATGTCAGCATCCGAAAAAGAGGATCTGCGCAAGATAAGGGACATGATCGATGAGTTGCTTGACTGATTTTCGTTCGCTTTTAAGGATATCACAACTTCACCAGATCCCTATATGAGGATGCTCTATTCTCAAATGTTTTAACCGGCTTTTTTCCCTGAAGGTTTCCTCAAAATTTGGATGGGTTATGACGGGTACGAGGCCGCGTATTTTTCCAGGCGAGTGCGGGTCGGTGAGAGAAAGGACCCTCTCTGCTTTTTCAGTTATGTTTTGTTTCCAAATTTGGGACCAAGAGATATAGAAACGCTGAAAAGGAGTGAAGCCTTCTATGATTCGATTTTCAGAAGGATGTCTTTTCAAGTATCTTGACAGCGCATCATAGGCTATGGCTATTCCACCAAGATCTGCGATGTTTTCACCGAGTGTCAGCTTTCCATTGAGCTTTATACCTGGAAGGATTTCAAAGGAGGAGTAATACTTTTCCACTTTTCTCGCAGCTTTCTTGAAATTTCTTCTGTCCTCCAGTTTCCACCATTCCTTCAGTCTCCCTTCTTTATCATGTAAGCTTCCCTGATCATCAAAGGCGTGGGTTATTTCATGTGAGATAACCCCTCCGATACCGCCGTAATTTACAGCCGCATCTTTCTTTTCATCGAAGAATGGAGGCTGCAATATGCCTGCGGTTATAACAATCTCATTCATATCAAATTCGCAGTACGCATTCACAGTCTGGGGTGTCATCAACCATTCCTCTTTGTCGACTTTCTTTCCAACACGCGACATCAATCTCCTAGTCTCAAATTCCATTGAGCGGACATAATTTCCGAAAAAGTCATCTCTTTTTATTTTCAACGATGAATAGTCTCTGAACTTTTTAGGATAGCCAACCATCGGGTTCAGCGCATCCAGTTTCTCAAGCGCTTTTCTCTTCGTTTCTTCACTCATCCATTTGACCTTTGATAGTCTTTCACGGAAAGCAGATAGCAGATCGTCTATCAGCTCTTCAGCTTTCTTTTTTGCATCAGGACTGAAGTATTTTTCAACATAAAGTTTTCCGATAGCTTCTCCAACTAATTCATCCAGCATCATCACCCCGCGCTTCCATCTCTGCGGTGGCTTTTTCTGTCCAGTCAAAAATCTACCGAAGAAGCTGAAGGATTCATTATAAGCGGCGGAATGAAGGGCGCCGACAGAGTATCTCAAGACCCTCCATCTCAGATACGCTTTTATCTCGTCTGTACCGCTCAGATCGGTTATTTTATTCACCTTGTCCATGAATTCCGGCTGGCCTATCACAATGAATGGCTGGTCTATTCCAAATGAAGAGTAGAAGCGATGTATATCGATTTTATTGAACCTTCGTTTTATTTCTTTTTGAGAGAAACGATTGTAATTTTTTATTTCATCCCTTAACTCAGCATTGCTCCTGCTGGCCTTCGCCAAATGTGTCTCTATCTTCATTATCGCTTCTGCATTTCTTTCGGCCTCGCTCTTGTCGGTTCCGTACATCACGAACATCTTCGTAATGTGTTCACGATATCTTTTCAATACCGGCGCATACTGCTCTTTAAGATAATAGTCCCTATCAGGCAGAGTCAGACCGCCTTGTTCAACATAAAAGGAATATATTGAGGGTTCTTTTTGGTCCGGCCCGCTTGTATATTCGAAGAAAGTATCGAGACCGATCTTTGCAAAATCGATCACACAAATGTTAATATCATCAATATCCTTTATCTCATCGATCTTTTTCATTAACTCGTAAATTGGTCTGAACTTCAGCTCTTCCATTCTTTTTGTGTTCATGAATGAATAGTAAAGATCACCGATCTTTTTCTTCAACGGGTCCTTCTTTTCATTCAGGCATTCCTCAGCTATCCTTTTTAATTCAAGCAAGTTTCTTTCATCGAGCTGATCAAATGAACCATATCTTGTTCTGTCCTTGGGAAGGGGGTTTTTCTTCATCCAGTTCTCACAGGAATAGAGATAGAAGTTATCAAATGGATCTCTATTGAGATTCATATTCTTTATCGAGAAGCCGATATCCTTCATAAAACGCCTTATCATGTTATGAATCCAAGAAATTATTAATATCTTTGCACGAGTTTTGCCCGACCGAAAGCTTTAAATACTTAAATAAGTAAATACCATAAGACCTCTGTACCTTGGAATCTAATGTTTTGACTCATGTTTTATCGCCTAAGTATCGAGTAATGACTGATCAGGAAGTTGAGTCACTACTTAGTAAATACAAAATTTCAAAGAAGGATTTGCCCAAGATAAAGAGCACCGATCCAGCTGTTGTTGCGATCGGCGCGCAGGAAGGTCAAGTCCTTGAGATCACAAGAAAAAGCAGGACAGCAGGCGAGTCTTATTATTACAGGTTAATCGTAAAGTGATTAAAAGGTTATGGATAACGCTCAGAAAGCCATCTTGTTAGACGCGGCGATCAACTTCGCAGAGCGGGCAAACTTTCACATAACATCTTTCAATTATTTCATCGAGCACACACTGCAGTCCATAATCGATTCAAACTCTAAGATAGAACCGGTTATAAAGCCGCAGGGTGCCGAGGACTTCTATATAAAACTTGGAAAGATAGAGCTTCTCCCTCCTGATGTTCATGAAGCTGACAGCGCCGTAAGGCCGTTGTATCCAATGGAGGCAAGGATACGTGATCTCACCTACGACAGTCCGATGCTTCTTAATGTTTCCTACATGGCGAACGATGAACCTATAAAGGAGGACAAGGTTCTTATAGGAAGGCTTCCGATAGTCGTCAAATCGAATCTTTGCCGGTTGAACGGTCTCAGCAGGGAGGAGCTAATAAAATTGAATGAGGATCCAGACGATCCTGGCGGTTATTTCATAATCAGTGGAACTGAGCGTGTTGTGATGACAGCCGAAGATCTGGCGCCTAATAATATCCTGATCAACAAGGAGGAGAGGGAAGGGATACAGTACACGGTGAAGATATTTGCTGATGTCACGGACGTAAAAGTGCCCCACACCATAATTCTTTCGAACAATAATCTGCTTTACATCGACTTTGGAAGGTTGAGGAGAGTGCCGGTCACAACACTTCTTAAAGCGCTTGGGGAAGAGAACGATCAGAAACTTATAGAGTCTATCGCTCAGGGGGACAAGGACATCGAAAACACGATAGATCTGAATCTTACGGCCATGCCCGTTACGGACAAGGGAGAGGCATTGGAATCGATAGGGAACTCTCTTCATTCAATTCATCCGAAGGAAACAGCCGAATCAAACATCGATCTTCTTCTTTTCCCATTCATGGGAAGAACGCCCGATTCTAGACAAGCCAAGGCCGAATACATAAAGTATGTCATCAGATATCTTCTGAAATATGTGGAGGAAGGAAAAGAGGTTTACAAGGATCACTATGCTAACAAGAGACTGCACGGAGAGAACTATCAGCTTGAGACGCTTTTCAGGTTCATATTCAGGCAGATAATAAACGATGCAAAATATAACTTTGAAAGAGGGGTCAGGAAGGACAGGATACCCAACCCTCAGTACATATTCACATCGGATCAGATGACCCTTAGACTAAGATCCTCGCTTGCGACAGGAAGGTGGCCTGGAGGCAAGGTAGGGGTTACACAGCACCTGGAGAGAAGGAGCTTCCCATCGATGATCTCAAACCTCAGGAAAGCCGAATCATCTTTAACATCAAACAGGGAGAACTTCAGCGCGAGGGATCTTCACGGTACACACTTCGGCAGATTCTGCGCGGTTGAGACACCGGAAGGTGCCAATGTCGGTTTGACGAAAAACATCGCGATTTTTGCTAAGATTTCGGACGAAAACAGCGAAGAAGAGAAGATTTACAAGAAGCTCGAGGATATTGGGGTAAAGACGTTATGAGTTCAGTCATATTAAATGGAAAGCTTGTAGGCTCAGTTGATGACGGAAAGGCAACAGCGCAAAAGATAAGGGAAGCCAGGCGTGCTGGAGAGATACCATACGAGACAAGCGTAAGGTATAGAGAGGACATGGATACGGTCGTCATAAACTCCGACGGCGGAAGGCTTCTTCGTGCATTGATAGTTGTAAAGGATGGAAAACCCCTCATCACATCTGAGGACATACAGCTACTGTCGGAAGGCAGAATCTCGTGGGAAGATCTCGTCAAACAAGGGAAGATAGATTACTTGGATGCGGAAGAAGAGGAAGATGCTTACATAGCATTGAATGAAAACGAATTAACAAAAGAGCATACCCACCTTGAGATCTCCCCTCTTTCTGTGTTAGGGATGCAGGCTGCGCTGCTTCCATTTGTTAATCACAACAACGGGCACAGGAATATACCGGCCGTGAAGAGTGTCCTACAAGGTGTTGGAATATATAATACGAATTATCTGATGCGCGTGGATAATGATTCAGCCATAGCGATCGACCAGCAGCGCCCTATCGTTAAAACAGTCCTGCACGACAGGAAGAGTGCGAAATCTCATCCTTTCGGTCAGAATGTTGTCGTCGCGGTGATGTCATATCTAGGTTACAACATGGATGATGCGATAATTGTCAATAAATCATCCGTTGAAAGGGGTCTGTTCAGATCGATGTTCTTCAGGCCTTACAAGACGGCGGAGCTTCATTATATCGGCGGGCAGACCGATGAAATAACGATTCCGGACAAAGATGTTATAGGTTACAAATCTGAGGATAGCTACTCTCACCTTGATGAAGACGGCATCGTCTCCCCGACAACTTACGTCAGCGGAGGGGACGTCGTGATAGGCAAGGTTTCACCTCCAAGGTTCGTTTCGGCATTAGACAAATTCAGATTAGGCATACAGAAGCGCGTTGAATCATCAGTCGAGTGCAGACCAGGAGAAGAGGGTGTGGTCGATACGGTTTATCTTTACTCTGGGGACGATGGAACAAAGCATGTGACTGTGAAAGTCAGGCAGGACAGACCTGTGGAGATAGGGGATAAATTTGGTACGAGAAGCGGGCAAAAGGGCGTTGTGGGGATGCTGTTCAAACAGGAAGACATGCCTTTCACGCTTTCAGGTATCGTCCCGGACATCATTTTCTCTCCTTATTCAATACCAAGCAGGATGACGATGGGTTATCTTCTCGAGCTTATAGGGGGTAAGGTCGGTTCCCTCGGCGGGAGATTCGTCGACGGCACGCCTTTCACAGGGGAATCCGAAGAGGCACTGAGAGAGGAGCTCGCCTCTTATGGCTTTAGAGATACGGGCGTTGAGACGATGTACAATGGAGTAACAGGGGAGGAGATAAAGGCCAGAATATTTGTCGGAGACATGATGTACATAAGACTGAAACACTTCGTTTCAAACAAGATACAATGGCGCGCGAAGGGTCCTGTTCAGCTGCTTACAAGGCAGCCTACAGAGGGAAGATCTAAGCGCGGGGGCCTTCGTTTAGGTGAGATGGAGAAGGACGGTTTCATCGCCCACGGCGCCGCCCTCGCCCTCAAGGAAAGATTTGATTCGGATAAAGTTGTGATCCCTGTCTGCGCAAAATGCGGAAGTATAGCGGTTTACAATTTCAAGAGAAGGACCGGATACTGCCCAATAGACGGGGAGGACGCTCCGATAAAGCTTATAGAGACATCGGCGTCCTTCAAGATCTTCCTTGATGAACTGAAGTCAATGGGAATATATCCGAAAATAATTTTGGGTGATAAGGTATGAAGTTGGACAGCGATTTTATTTCAAACAAGATAGCGGCTCTGGAATTTGGAATATTATCACCAAGAATAATAGAAAAGATGAGCAGTGTTGCGATAACATCATCGGAACTTTATGATATTGACGGTCTTCCAGTCGATGGAGGGCTTGAGGATCTGAGACTTGGCGTGACAGATCCAGGGCTTGTCTGCAAGACCTGTGGAAACTCCGTAAGGGATTGTCCGGGTCATTTCGGCCATCTTGAGCTTGCAAGACCTGTGTTCAACATAAAGATGGTCCCGATGGTTCACAACCTTCTTAATGCTACATGCGATGTGTGCGGGAGGATACTGATACCTGAAAACACTTTGAAGAAGATTTCTGATAGATTGGAGGAGATCGAAGCGCAGGAGGGGATAACCGCGAAGGAGAATTACATCAGGAAAATAATCAAACATGCCAAGAATGTGATGGTATGTCCATTCTGTCATGCAAGGCAGTCGAAGGTTAAACTTGAGAGGCCGTACACCTTTAAGTCGGAAGGCCAGATCTTGACGCCTGTAGATGTGATGGAAAGACTTGAAAGGATAAAGGATTCGGACCTTAAGTTTTTCGGGATGGATCCAGACTCATCAAGGCCCGAGTGGATGATAATAACAGTTCTGCCGATACCGCCCGTCACAATAAGACCACCTATTACGCTCGAGACGGGACAGAGGAGCGAGGATGATTTAACCCACAAGCTAACGGACATAGTGAGGACAAATCAGAGACTGGCCGAGAACATAAAATCAGGTGCGCCGGAGGTCATAATAGACGAGCTTTGGGATCTGCTTCAGTATCATGTCACGACTTTGATATCAAATGATACAGCACAAGTTCCTGTCGCCAGTCAGAAATCATCAGGTAAGAAGCTGCGTACGCTTGAGGACAGAATAAAGGGAAAGGAGGGAAGGTTCCGTGGATCGACCCTTGGAAAGCGTGTAAATTTCAGTGCAAGGTCGGTGATATCCCCTGATCCTTTCTTAAAATTGGATGAAGTCGGGGTGCCTTTGGTGATAGCAAGGGATCTAACCTACCCGGAGCGTGTGACAGACATCAACCTGGAAAGGGTCAAGGGATACATAAAGAACTTCAACTCTTACCCCGGCGCGAATTACATCGTCACACCTGATGGGATAAGGAAGAAAATCACAGAGGCGAACGTCGATCTTTTGTTGGATGAGGTGAAACCTGGATATATTGTTGAAAGGCATCTTTTGAACGGGGATGTCGTGATATTCAATAGGCAGCCTTCTCTGCACAGACTGTCGTTGATGGGCCATTCTGTCAGGGTCTTACCGCAGAGAACTTTGAGTGTGAACCCAACCTCGACGCTTCCTTACAATGCAGATTTCGATGGGGATGAGATGAACATCCATCTTCTTCAGAATGAAGAGGCAAAAGCCGAAGCAACCCTGATAATGGACATAAAGAACAATATCGTCTCCCCGCGTCATGGTTTGCCGTTGATAGGAGCGACGCAGGATTATCTTTCAGGTTGTGCGATACTGACCAAGAAAGAAACGGTCCTGGATGCAAGCGATGTCGGACAGCTCCTTGCGATGGCGGATGTGGAGGTAGATCTGACTAAAAAGAAGTACACAGGGAGAGAAGTGTTCAGCATGCTTTTGCCAGAGGATCTAAACTTTGAAGGGGAAAGCAAGGTTTACAAGAGCACAGGCGACGATGATGCTTACGTAAGAATAAAGAATGGAAAGCTCATCACCGGCGTGATCGATTCAGAGATCATAGGAAGGGAGAGCGGAAGCCTCCTTCAGTATCTTTTCGTTAGGTATGGTGGCAGCACCACTGCCACCCTTATCAACAGAATAGTCAAGTTGTCTTTGATGGTTTTAATGAAATTTGGGATCAGTGTCAATCCAGGAGATTTTGATCTTCCGGAAAATGCATACAAATTGGTCGATGATACTATCAGCGAAGCCGAGAAGGGTGTCGATTCGCTGCTGAAGAAATACGATAGAAACGTTGAGAATCAAATACTTGCTATCACAGAGAAGGTGAGAGGAGAAGCGAGGAACATCGTCAGGAAATACATAAAGACAGAGGGAAACACGATAAACGATATGATGATAACTGGTGCGAAGGGGAGCATAATAAACTACGTTCCAACGGCAGCGGTGATCGGCCAGCAGCTCCTCAGGGATGCAAGGCTGAATGAAGGGTATGAGTCAAGGATTCTGGCTCACTTTAAGCGGGGGGACATGGGCCTGTCTGCAAAAGGTTTTGTCAGGTCAAGCTATAAGAGGGGACTGAACCCGATCGAGTTTTTCTTCCACCAGGCAAGTTCAAGAGAAGGATTAATGGATAATGTCATAAGGACGCCTGTTTCAGGTTACCTGTACAGGAGGCTTTCATCGGCTTTGCAGGATCTTAAGATAAGCGATGATCTTTCAGTGAGGGAAGGGAACAAAATAATACAATTCAAGTATGGAGAGGACGGGATAGATGTATCGCTGAGCGACAGAGGGGATTTGAATCTATGGATATAAGTGAGATACCGAAGAAATACATCGAGAAATTCAAACAGATCGAGGGGGAGAATGCAGACCTGAATAAGCTGAAGGAGATATACGAAAAATCCCTGATAACCCGCGGCGAGGCGGTCGGGATCGTTGCCGCCCAGAGCATCGGCGAGGCAAGTACCCAGCTTACCCTGAGGACGAAACACGTTGCAGGTCTTTCGGCGATAAATGTAACCTCCGGTCTTCCAAGGCTTGTCGAGCTTTTCGATGCAAAGAAAAACATAGCGACTCCATCGATGACGATATATTTAAAAGAAGACATCGCAAAATCAAGGGAAAAGGCGCTCGATTTCGCGGACAGACTGATTCAGATAAAAGTCGGGGACCTCATCTCCTCTTACAGCATTCAATTGAGGAGGAAGGAACTCATTTTCCTGTTTGATCGGGAGGCGATGGACTCATATAAAATAACCTTCAAGGACGTCGAGAGCAAGTTGAGGCCACTGAACTTTGAGATGAGCGTCGACGGGAACGAGCTGCATGTCATCGACAAAACAGCCGATTCTATCAAAAAGATAATGAGAACGAAAAGCAGGATTTCAAGCACATTGATAAGAGGAATACTGGGGATTGAGAGGACGATCGTATCTCAGGACAAGGACGGATCATTTTATATTTCAACGTATGGTACAAACCTCAAGGAAGTGCTGAAGCAGGAAGAGGTCGATACGACGAGGACTGTATCGAACGATGTGCTTGAGGTCGCAAGCGTATTGGGGATAGAGGCTGCAAGAACCCTGATAATAAATGAGGCTTCCCAGACGCTGGAGGCGGTCGGACTGATGGTCGATTCGAGGCATCTTTCACTTGTCGCTGATGCTATGTGCAGTGATGGATCGGTGAGAGGGATCAGCAGGTACGGTATCACAGGAGAGGTTGAATCTGTGATATCAAGGGCTTCGTTTGAGGTGCCATTGAGGCATCTCGTCAATGCCGCCGTCATGCACGAAACAGATAAATTTGATTACGTAGCTAATAACGTGATGTCAAATCAGGTTGTGCCTGTTGGAACAGGCGTCGTGAAATTGGTTTTGAGGGAGAATGGAAGAGGATCTCAGAAAGACGATTCAGGAGAAGATAAAACAGAATAAGGTCATAATAGGCAAGAGGGAAACTATCAAGGCCGCAAAGGAAGGAACGATAGAGTTCATAGTCTACGCCGACAATGCAGATGAGAAGACAGTAAAAGCGTTGGATTCTTTGGAAATAAAAAAATACAAATATGAGGGGGACAGCGAGGCGCTGTCAATACTCTGCGGTAAGCCCTTCAATGTGCTTGTCTTAGGCGTGGAAAAATGATATGCGAATAAAACTTGATAGCGATACCCTTTCTTACATGCACACCTTCTCTGATGTGACCGGCGTTGTGCCAAGAGACTGTATCTCCTTCAATGATACACTTGTCTTTGTCGCCCCGGAGGGGCAGGTCGGGATGTGCGTCGGCGAAAACGGTGTGAAGGTCAAATTACTGGAGAAGCTTTTCAATAGAAAGGTGCTGATAGTCGAGTATTTTGATGATCCAGTGAAATTTTTGGAGAGTTTTGTCCGTCCAATAAAGATGATCTCGGGATACGTATCTGTCGATAGCAACAACGATAAAAAAATAGAAGCCGAGCTCTCGGGAAAGATCAGCTACGACCGGGTAAAACTACTTAAAATGCTGATGGAAAGATATTTTAACCTTAAGAACATTAACATCAGGTGAAAATATGGGAAAAAAGACACGTGGACTGTTCAGTGGAAGGGCCCTTCTGAAGAGGAAGAAGAAGGTAGCCTTCAGCAAGAAGCATTCGATGTCGGATTTCCTAAAAGCGTGGAAGAAATACGATCCGCTTGAGGGGGCGCCTCAGGCAAAAGGGATAGTCATAGAAAAGGTCGAAGTCACACCAAAGAAGCCGTCCTCAGGTAAGAGAAAAGCCTGCAAGGTACAATTGACGAAGAACGGAAAGATGATCACAGCGTACGTTCCGTATCGTAATGGAATCTCCTTCATAGATGAGCATAACGATGTTATGGTCGAGAGGATAGGCGGTGCACAGAAGGGTGCGAGGGGGGACCTTCCCGGCGTAAAGTTTATAATCACAAAGGTCAATGGTATCGCATTGTCAGAATTGGTCAGCGGAAGGAAGCAGAAACCAGTCAGATGAATATGGCAGAGAATGAGACGACTACGGAGAAGCATGAGGAGAAGATCCTTTTCCTTGGAAAATACAGCTACGATGTTCAGGTGAATGATCCAGGGCTGAAGGATGTGATAAGCTTGAAGCCAGCGATAATTCCGAAGAGCGCGGGCCTGCTTTCACAGCAATACCTTGGGAGAACGAAGGTTAACTTAGTTGAGAGACTGATAACTCATCTGATGGTTCCCGGTCATAAAGGCAAGAAGCACTGGAGAACGAGCAAGCTGATGTCCGGGAGATTTTACACGGCGTTGAATGTGGTCGATGATGCATTCGAGAGGATATCGAAGAGCGGAAGGAACCCGATAGAGGTTTTGGTGAGAGCTGTTGAAAATTCTGCGCCGAGGGAGGAGATAATGACCTTACTTATAGCCGGCCAGAGGATACCGAGGCAGGTTGATGTTTCTCCGATAAGGAGGGTTGATCTTGCGCTTAGATGGATAGCTGAGGGGACCTTTCAATCCTCATTCAGTGGAAAAAAGGCGGGAATAGCCCTGGCGGAGATACTGACGTCGGCAGCTGATAATTCCCCTTCCTCATTCCCGATAGCCAAGAAACTTGACATCGAGAAACAGGCATCCACTAACCGTTGAATCTTTTTTCTATCGACAGGATGTAATCACTGTAGTCTATCCTCTCAGACCTGTATTTTCCTTTCATAGCCAGGATTATTTTTTTAAGTGTCCCTCTCCAATCCTTGGTGTTGTCTACCTGTATCGCTTTTTTATGCCAGTCCACAGCTTCGGCATATGTCCCATCTATCGCTTCAAACATCAGATTATCATAGATTTTTCTTTTCCCGTATCCTCTTTTTCTCAGTCTTTTTTCTAGCACGTCAGGACGGCAGCGAAGTATGATGAGAAGATCAAATTTTTTCGATGTCACGAGATGTACTAGATGGGAAACAACAACGGTATTATCTTTTATTTTTCTTGCAGCGGCATTGAGTTCACTCAAACTTATCTCCCTTTTGTTTATTTTTTTGTTTAAATCAACGAATTCATACCCGAGTTTCTTGGAAAGCATCCTGCCGATGTAATGTTTTCCTACCCCAGGTGTGCCGCTTATCGCGATTATCATGGGTTTAGCCTTCATCGTATTTATAAGTATTTATGAAAATAAAATGTTCATAAAATTGAAGTGGGAAGCCTCAATATGGAAGCTCAGGAAAATTCACACAAGAAGATGGATGAGATAGAGAGGATATGCTCTTCTCTTAATCTGAACGAAAGAATAGTTTTATCTGCCTACTCAAATGCAAAGAACGAGTTCTCGGAAAAATTTGATGCCTTGGACAGCAATGCGGTTTCAAAGGCGTTGAGAAGGCTTCTTTCTTTTGGCTTGGTATCGATAGATAACGAGGAGGAAATTGGTTACAATCTTACAGATCTGGGTGAGAGATACCTTGAGAGAGGTCTTCCGGAGGTCATGCTTGTCCGTTTCCTTTCGAACAGGAAGGGGATCGGTTATGATGACGTACGAGCCGGAAGTGGACTGGATGAGCAGGAGATGAACGCAGCTGTTGGGATCCTGAGATCGCTCGGGATTTTGGACATCGGCAGGAGCGGACTGAGCTTAAAAGGAGGAAAAGAGGCGATAGAGGCGAGACAAAAGGCGCTGGAGATGATAAACTCAGGGAGAACAGACATCGATCAAAGCATACTTACCGACTTTTCAAGAAGGGGCCTGATAACGAAGAAGATAAAAGAGAAACAGATAGTCAAGGTGACTGAACTTGGAAGAGAGGTCATCGCATCCCCTCTTTTCCTGAAGGCAGGCATCGGGAAGGTCACACCAGAGTTGATCCTTTCATGGAACGCCGTAAAGGATGTACGGTTCTTAAGATACGACATGAATCCTGACGTTCCTCCGCCGATCTATGGAAGGAAGAACATCGTGAGGGATTTCATGAAGCTGATAAAAGACACCTTCTATGACATGGGCTTCAGCGAGATGGATGGACCATATGTCGAATCTACCTTCTGGAACTTCGATGTCATGCTTTTCAGGCAGAATCATCCGGACAGAGACATACAGGATACATTTTATGTCTTCTCCGATGATGCATCGGTCCCGGGGGACCTTATCAAGTCCGTCAAAAAGGTTTATGAGAACGGCTTCAACAGGGGCAAGTTTGACAGATCATACGGTTATGGGACCCCTTTCGATGAAAAGCAGGCGAGGAAATGCATTCTCCGCGGGCACGATACAGCGATGACGTTCAGGTATCTTTACAGTGTAATATCGAAGAACAAGGAGAAACCAGCCAGGTACTTCGCCCTGAGCAAGGTATTCAGGAACGAGACACTTGATGCTACACACCTTGCAGAATTCAATCAGGTCGAGGGCTTTGTATATGACGATAATTTAACCGTGAGGAGCCTGGTTGGTTATCTAACGGATTTCTATGAAAGGATAGGCATCAAGAGGATACGCGTTAAGCCTACTTATAATCCATACACGGAGCCGAGTTTTGAGATACAGGGATACTTGGATAGCGGAAGGAAATGGATAGAGATAGGAAACTCCGGAATCTTCAGGCCGGAGGTCCTGTCCTCCTTCGGAATAAGAAAGAACGTCCTCGGCTGGGGCCTTGCCCTGGAGAGGGCGCTGCTGCTAAGATTGGGGATAACCGACATAAGGCAGATATATGGCTCCTTCGCGGACATCGACTTTTTCAGGGACGTGGAGGAGAGGAAAATATTTGAGGGGCTGATTTGAATGGTGATGATAACAACATCTTTGGACAGGATGAATGAGCTGATAGGAAGGCGTCTCTCTGCGAAGGAATACGAGGACATAGCCTTCAAATACGGTTTGGATCTCGATGTCGATGGAAACGTTCTGAATTTTGAGATCACTTCCGATAGGACAGATCTGATGTCGGTATTCACCCTTGCAAAGCTGATCAAGAGGATCCTTGGAAAGAAAATAGATGAAAAGGGGATAATCTTCGAGAACAGCGACATCACTGTTGAAAAAACAGAGAGGCCCTTTGTCAACTGCCTCCTATTGAGGATGAAAAGGCCCTTGGGCGATCTGGTGGACGAGCTTATAAGTCTCCAGGAAAAGATGGATCAGGTTGTCGGAAGAAAGAGGAGGTTCGCAGCCTGTGGTTTCTTCGATGCGGACAAAATCTCTTTCCCGATCACCTATTCCTACTCAAGAAAGGAGGATAGGATAATACCTTTAGGTTTCTCCGAGCCGAAGGATTTTGACTTTGTTTTGAAGTCAACCCAGCAAGGGATCGATTATGGAGGCCTGATAAAGAAACCGATAGTTTGGAGGGATCGGAACGGTGAAGTGATAGCGATGCCGCCGATAATAAATTCCGATAAATTCTCGCTGACAAGGGCGACAAGAAACGTTTTCATCGATATTACAGGAACAGACAGATCATCCGTCAACCTTTTCACAAAAATACTTATTGAGAATCTTGGCGAGATAGGCAGTGTATCTGTTTTGAGGCCAAAATACAAGGAAAAGGAAATAGATACAAATCTGTCTTTCGATGGAAAGATCTTCTTTCTCAATTCAGAGAACATAGAAAATGTCACAGGGATGAAGATCCCTTTGGATGAAGCAGAGAAGTTGCTGTCGAAGGCCGGTTTTTCGGTAAAAAAAGAGAAAGACCATCTCAGGGTTTATTCCCCTTACTACCGACAAGATGTGATACATCAGGTAGACCTTGTGGATGACATAATCAGGATGTACGGCGTCGACTTGCTCGGCATCGATGAAAAACGCTCATACATCAAGGCGATGAAGTCAAGATATTATCATATCACAGAGATGATACGCGATCAGATGGTAGGTCTGGGATTCCAGGAAACAGACCTGAATGTCCTGACGAGCGAAAGATATCAGTTTGAGCTGACAGGCCTGAAAGCGGAGGATTATGTGAGGATAGTTTCATCACGCAGCAATCTGAACACGATGGTGAGGAAGAACATCTTCCCGGAGGGAATACGCTTCATTTCGAACAATCTAAACAAGCGCTTTCCTCAAAACATTTTTGACATAGGATATGTGGTCGAGCTCGACAGAAATGCGGACACTCACTTTTCAAACAGATTGAAACTGATGGCAATGCAGTGCGGAGCCGATGCCGATCTCACCTTCATGATCCAGTCGCTTAAGATTTTGATGAGGAACGTCTTTGGAAAGGAAATTTCCATAGACGAGGAAAATGATTCGCCTTTTCTTATCGATGGAAGAAGAGGCTCTGTAATTTTGGACGGGAAAAGCATAGGGATCATAGGAGAGGTGCATCCAAGCGTACTGAACAAGTTCGGCGTGAATATGCCGATCTCTATGTTTGAAATATATCTATGAGATGCGAGCTTTGCGGCGAGCCTGCGGACAAGTTATACGAGGTTGAGATAGAAGGGGCGAGGATGAGGGTCTGTGAAAGATGCGCAAGGAACGGAAAGATACTGAGGGAGATCAGCGAAGAAAAACCAATGAAAACAAGCGAAGAAGAATTATTCTCGGAGAAGATGATAAGGAGCGATTATCTGCAGATAATTTCAAATGCTGTCAAGAGGATGAATTTATCGGCTGATGACATCTCAAAGGCGATAGGCGTGGAAAAGCAGGAGATAAAGCAGGTCCTCAGCGGCAAGATACCACCGACGGATGAATTAGCGCATAAACTTGAGAAGTTTCTGAATGTCAAACTATTCGATTAAAGATAAAAGCAGAGGTAGCGAAGTGGTCCAACGCGTAAGGCTTAGGACCTTATGGCTTAGCGCCCTCGTGGGTTCAAATCCCACCCTCTGCATCGACATATGAAGCGAAAATTAGCTGTGGTCTCTGTTTTGCTGTTTTTTGCCGTGCTAGTGGCGATTCTCCTTTTCAATGATTTTCATCAATCGTATCAAGTCGCCGCCCGCCTCACCCCCACTGGCGGTTCTAAGAATCAAACAATAATATCACAGAGCAATTCCTCCTCGATCCTGAAGAATAAAACACCGACTAATGAAACAACTTCCCCCAAAAACAGATCCATTATAGCTTTATCGATCGATTCAGGGCTGAAATATTTGTACAATGAGTACAACAGCAGCGTCGGCCTAGTTTTCAACAGCCCGGATAATTCCCAGCTTCGTTCCACTTATTGGCTTTATTCGGACAATTATCTCACAGCACTTTCATTCTCAATGTCTGGAAATTCTACCTTAGAAGCCCTGTCGCACAACATTTTCTCATCGATAAGCAAATACTCGCAGAACCACGATACAATCAATCAGTACGAGGTTTTAACCGTGCCGGTCTTCGGTTTTTACGCATCAAAAGATTTTCTCTTCTATAAGAACGGCTCAGAAGAGATCCTCTCGACTGTCAACAATCAATCATCCACCCCTCTCTCCTCATCACAGTACGCTGACATAGGCTTCTTGGAAGCGATATATTACCTTAGGACAGGAAACAAGGCGATGGCGATTGGTGCGTATTCGAATGCAACCTCTACCTGGAACGGAATAGGCTTCGCCGATCTTCCTTACACTAGTACAAGTTCCTCTTCGTACGGGAAGTATCAAACATACAAGTTGGCGCTGTACATCTACACAAGCAGGCTTCTGAACATCACTTACGACCCTACAGCCCTGAAAACTCTCCTCGGCCTTCAGGCGAGCGATGGAGGCTTCTACACATGCTATTCGCAGAACGGAAGCGATGACGGCTGTCTCACAAATACGGAAACAACCGCCCTTTGTGTGCTCGCTCTTCAGAGTCTTTCCTCTTAGTCAGTCTCCAACTTAAGGTTTAAATATCGGCATTGACAAAGTCTCTTATAACTGTGAAGAGGTGATGATTATGTCCGACTTGTCTTTGGATGGGTTTTTGAACCTATTTAAGAAAAAAGTGAACGTGCAGGACTCCGGTCAGTACGTTGAACTGGAAGTCGAAAAGGCGGATAAGCCTTCGGCGAAGGTTTTTGTGAAGTACTTTGTGATATCAAAGTATGAGGATTCGAACGCGATAATGGACGACATCAGATCCGGCTACACCCTCCTTTTCCTGAAGGTAAAGGAGCTCAGGGAAAAAGGAGGAATAGAGGAACTGAAGCGCACTATATCAAGGATAAAGAGAACAAGCGATGCGACCGGTGCGCAGATCGTTGGCGTGGACGAGGATTACCTGCTTGTCGTTCCGGACTTTGTGAAGGTCGAGAAAGGCAATGTTCTTTCGGAAGGAACTTCGCAGTGATCAGCGATAGATTCTGATGAGTTTCAGTTCTTCGAAGAAGTAGCTTTTGCTGTCGACTATCTCGTATTTCATGTTCAGGGAGTTGATCGTGTTGAAGACCTCATCCAGATCGCTAGCTGTTGATACGACGATGAAAGCCTCTCCTCCTTCCTTCAGATGTTTGCTCAAATCCTTTATTATCTTTATCGTAGTCTCGTTCCCTTTTTCACCGCCGATCGTCGCCAGATCGAGGAAATCGGTGCTGTTCATCGTCCCAGGCAGATAGGGGGGATTGACGAAGATAACATCGAACTTCCTTTCTCCAAGTTCGGAGAAAAGATCCGACCTCACTATCTCGATGTTTGACAGGTTGTTTATCCTTGCATTGTGTTCTATCAGCTTAAGCGCTATCGGGTTTATCTCGGCAAATGTAACCTTCTGGGCGTACTTTGCTGCGTTGATGCCTATTATTCCCGTTCCTGCACAGAGGTCCAGCACCTCTCCCCTCGCCTTGTCGGCGGCCTTAACGAGCAATAATGAATCGTCCGAGGGAGGATACACATTGTCATCGGTGTCTATCTCAAGCATACTTTCTGTTGTCATCCTTCAAATTTAACCTTTTTGTTATTGGACCGTCGGTCAAGATATAGAATAATTTCGGGCGGAGATAGTATTTATGTATATCCATACAAAAATTAAATGAAGATGGAATACAAGCCATCGATAGACTGCAATCTAGCTGAGATACCAAGGGAGGAGAATGCCAGGATAAGGACCGTCGTAAGGGTAGAGGACATAGACGAAAGCAGCGGTACCTTTGTTGTTTCGAATCACTCCGGCATAAAAGTTACCTGTCTCCCCTCTCCAGGCTTCAGGATCAATTTTGGGAAGGGGGATTTCATAACCCTCTTCGGGATCGTCCTTCCGGCTGACGAGAAAGAGATCGAAATAAGGGTCGAAAAAGCCGATAAAATCAGCGAGAAAGAATACATGTCCTTCAGTAAGTATTTAAATCTCAGGAACGAATTATTAAATCATGGAAGTGGAGATAACAGAGGTTCTTCCGTTTAAGGATCTGATGTCAATGGTCGGCAGCCTGATGGCCGATGTTTCCCTGGACTTTTCAGCGGACGGGATGAGCATAAAAGCCATGGACCCGTCGAACATAGCGATGGTCGTTTTTGAGGCAAAGAGCCAATTCTTCAGTTCATTCAACATCAAGGAACCAACGAAGCTATCGATCTCTCTGGACGATCTTAACAACATCCTGAGGTTTGTCAAGCAGGGGGAGAGGATAGTGATGAAAGACACAAAAGGAAGGCTTGGGATCTCCATCCTTGGACGCAGGCAGACCGATTTCGTCATGCCCCTGATAGGGGACGATTACACGGCAAGCAAAGTCCCGCAGCTGAAGCTTACGGCAAGCGTCACGATGCTCAGTGACATACTGAAGACAGGGGTGAAGATGGCTTCCACAGTTGACGATTCGGTTTACTTCAGTGTGGAGGATCATGTATTTGAGATAAGTGCGAAGAACTCGGAGAAGGAATTTTCGCAGAAGTTTGACATCAACAACGACAAGGAGATACTGGACATATCCAGTGAGGGACTGACAAAATCTAAGTACTCGACTGATTATCTTACGAAGTTCATATCCATACTTGACGATGAAAGGCCGGCGAAGCTCTCCTTCTCAAACAGCTATCCGCTGAGGATAGACTACCAATTTAACGATAATGCACAACTGTCCTTTATCCTTGCAAATAGAATAGAGTAAATATCGGTGATAAATTTAAATATTTCTATAGATCAATATACAATAGTGGGAAAAGAAGCTACAATAGTGGGAAAAGAAGCGAAGGGAGGATTGGAGGAGCTTCTTAGCATTCAGCCGAAAACCCAAGAGGAGCTGAAGAGGATAGAGGATGAGGCAAGGCAGTACCTTAAATGGAATGAGGTCGCTGTCTACAATGAGTATACAAAGAAACTAGAGATCGTGAGGCTAAATCCTTTAAAATTGATTTGGTACAAGATAAGGGGCATTGCGAAGATTGATTATAGACTCTATCCCGGATGGACCGGAAAGATCCCTTTCTATCTC
>ERZ1669250.250-NODE-250-length-27709-cov-6.704383_pt1 | contig 27709 bp, 26 predicted proteins | sample MGYA00579295_ERZ1669250 | MGnify/ENA primary metagenome ERZ1669250 (study PRJEB41166, sample SAMN08046056) | hot springs metagenome | biome: hot spring; feature: acid hot spring; material: thermophilic sediment; isolation source: thermophilic sediment from acid...
TATGGATATAATTACATAGTGAATTGAAAGATAAATTTGTAAACAAAGTTTTGGACCTTTTAAAAAACTCGAAATTCAAGATATACGAAAAAAGATTGTAATGCATGAATTAACATAAAAACAAAAGGAGATTTTTGAGAAATTCAATATCATAATACCTAAAATCTTAGGAATTTCAGAAATTATATTGTATTTAACTTCCGCACCATTAAAGGTCCATGAAAAACCATTTAAATTTTCTCCCATTCAATATATGCAAAATGAAAAAAAGAGTAAAAAATTAAAAGTAAAACAAAAATATGAATTAAAAACATATTTTTCTAATATATTGTGAAAACAATAACATAATTCGTTGCCTTAATTCTTTAAAATAAATTAGTCAGGAGATAATATTTTTTACAATAGTAGATGTACTTTTCCACATGACACATTAAATGTGCTTTTGAAATCATTTAAAGATTTGAGAAAGTTACTCACAATTAAAAAACTCTTCTCTTATTTTTAAGAGAGAATATTTTATTATATCTATGTTGATCGTTATTCTGTGCTTCACAAAATTAGGACAATTTTAGAGTTAAAAGTATATAAAGATATTTTTATCCATTTTTCAAAGTTTACACTCTATCAAATGAAAAGCTTAGATTTATTAAGGTTTAATCTATAAATAAAATTAACGCAAAAAGTGGTTTTATAATAATTCCTCCTTTTTTCATCTGGAGATAGATTTTATTTAAAAAACATTATTACCATTTATAAATGTTATTTTATATTTGCAAACCTTTCTCTTTATGAAATTTTTTGTATTTTTGACTGAATGCTTGAGATTTACTATTTCCACAAACCCCTAAGATTCCTTTAAAATTTGTCGCCTTAATATTATGCATTAATGGGAATTATTTTTTCTTTCTGTAATGTATAGATTATTATTCCGGTGAGAATGAGTACCATTCCAATATACAGGGCTTGTGTTCCCAGTGCAAACATCACAACAGCAGATAATATTACTGAGAGAATCTGTATTGTTGGATATAAAGGAGATTGAAAAGGTCCTTTTACCTTTCTTTTTCTTAATATTATTACTGCAAGTCCTGTGAGGCTGTAGGAAAATATTACTCCAAAGTTTGATGCAAGGGCAATATATTGAAGATTTCCAAGAAAAAGAGAAAATATTGTCACCGCACCTATAATCAATACCGATCTTTTTGGTGAATCCCCAGATAAACCTCCTATCCATTTAGGGAACAGACCATCTTCACTCATCTGTAAGAGCGTTCTTGACCCTGCCACTATGAGTGATATTGTAACCGTTATTGTTGCAACTATGGCAACGATGCTTATTACCATCTCTATTATTGGTGGAGAATGCACATAATTGAGTGCATTGGCCAGGGGATCGGCGGTGATGCCATATTTCTGCCAAGGCATCAGAGAAAGCATACCTGCTACTACCAATATGTATAATACAGTACTCATTGTAAGTGCAATTATTATGGCTTTTGGAACATTTATGGCACCATCTTCTACTTCAGGGGTCAGTGTTGCAATCGTATTAAAACCAGAATATGCGAAAAATGCCAAAGAGGCCGATTCAACTATACTCATTGGCCCATTTGGTATCAGAGGAGTAAATCTCGAAGCATTCCATGAACCATAAATTAATGAAAATATTATGAATGCCACCAGACCGCCAACAGTAATGAATACAAGAAACTGCTCTATTCTTGCGACCAGTTTCAATCCAATATAATCTATGGACGTAATAATGAGAATCATTATTACTGATATCAATATGACCATATTGTTCGAAGAAATATTAAATATAGAAAGTAAATAGGAAGAGAATCCAAGTGCAACCGCTGAAGCTGCTATTGAATATGATATTGCTCTGAGCCATCCAACAATAAACCCAATAGAATCACCCATCGTTACCTTAACAAAAGAGTATAAACCACCATGTGTAATTATCTTGGATGAGAGTTCTGCACTATTAAGAGCGACTGTGGCTGCTAGTATCGCTGTTAAAATGAATGCAATGATTGCACCTGGACCGGATTGATAGATAACAGTGCCAGCTAAAACGAAAATTCCGGCCCCTATAATATTACCAAGACCTATTGCCGTAGCCTGCCACATTGTGATTTTCTGTGTTGACATATAAATATTTAAAATTGGATAATGTAATTAGAGTTTGTGAATATAGAAAAATTCAAAGTTCTAAGGTTTAACATGGTGATATATCAAATAACGTGATTTAATTATCTTACGTATAGAAATTTTACTTTTACCCCTAAAGGTTAAATATATTATGCTCATTTAAGCATATTATGAACTTTAAAATTTTGTCTGTAATATTGTTTGTTGTTGGAATTTTGCTTGGATTTGTCTTAGGATATTCTCTGACAGGATTTCAATCACATGGCCAAACAGGGAATCAAGGTATCTCAGTTATAGCTGCGGGATCTTTAGGTTATGCTTTCAACGAAGTTGCACAGAACTGGTCTTCCCTTTATCCCGGTATCCCGATCACACCAGGCGGTGGCATATTCATGGGAAGCGTAAAAGCTGCTGATGAAATAGCGGTTTTACATGAACATTATGACATTTTTGCTTCAGCGGCTTCTGATGTAATTCCTATGGTATTATATCCAAAATATGCACAATGGATGGTCCTCTTTGCAACAAATGAAATTTCAATATTATATGCACCAAATTCGAATGCAACTGTCGATTTAAATGGCACCATAATGAATGTTGACCAAATAAATGAAACGAACTGGTTTATGTTCATAACTGCACCGGGAGTTACAGTTGGAGTGAGCAATGGATCAACAGACCCCGCTGGATTTCAAGCTATACAGGCAATGAAGCTAGCTGGAATATATTTGGTTGAACATGATAACAAAGCATATAATGAATGGTTCCATGGTGTTTTAGGATATCCATTAAATGACACAAACGCGATTTTTGAAGCCATATGGTGGCATAAGTACAAAACGGGACATCTTATGCCAGTGGGCATTGAAGCAAGTATGGATGCAATGATTAAAACTGGAAAGCCATACTTTGGAATATCTTATAGAAGTCTAGCAAAATCTTATGGCCTAGGATATGTGGAATTACCATGGCAGATTAATTTAGGTTCAACAAATATAACAGCGATTAATTATTATGCACAGGTTAATAGCAGCGGTGCCCCAATAGGGCTATCAGGAACACCATCAGAAGCATCTGCACCTGCTGGTCCAATATTTTATGCTGTTACAATACCATCTACAGCAACTAACATTACGCTCGCAATAGATTATTTGACTATATTATTAGGGCCTATTGGCCATCAAGTTTTGATTAACACATATTTTGATCCATTACCTTCCCCTTACTTAGTATTATTGGGAAACAATGCCACATTCCCCTCTGTTTTGTTGCCTTATGTACAACCTCTTCCAAAATACCTTCAATCTGGACCTGGGTACATTGCCGTTATGGGAACTCAATCCTGAATAATTACAAATCTTTTAATTTTTATTTTTAATCTATTTTTATTTATTTCTGGGAAATTATTTGTTTTTATTACCAATTCACTATTACCCAATTTAGCATTTATTTTATAAAGATCGTATTCATTTATGATACTTTTTATTTCTATTTCAATTCCATCTTCAGATATTTCTATTTCATCAGATTTAAAGGCAACCTTTTTATTTTTTTCAATTCCAAGATATTCATTCAAAGAGTTTTCTAAAATTATGTTATCAAATCCTAAAAATGATGCAACAAATTCAGAGCCGGGATTATTTTCAATATCTTTAAATTTACCTACCTGGATCAATTTTCCTGAATTTATTATTGCTATTCTATCTGACAATAATTTTGCCTCTTCCAATGAATGAGTAACATGAAGGGCTGTAAATTTCATATCTTCATGCAATTTCTTTAATTCCTCGAGAAACATTTCCCTTGTTTTTGGATCGAGACTTACCAATGGTTCATCTAACAGAAGAATTGAAGGACTAATGGCCAAAGCCCTTGCCAATGATACCTTTTGCTTTTCACCCCCGCTCAACTGATATGGATATTTATCAAGAATATTTTCAATTTTTAATTTCTCAATTATATGTTTTACACTTTTATATGCATCATTTTTTGGAACCTTCCTTATTCTTAGGCCAAATGTTATGTTATCAATTACTTTCATATGATCAAAAAGAGAATAATCCTGTGTTACATAACCGATATTTCTTTTCTCAGGAGGCAACCTAGTTACATCTTCGTTGTTTATTATTATCCTGCCTGAATCTGGAACAACTATGCCTGTAATTATTTCCAATAACAATGTCTTTCCACTACCTATTGGACCTAATAACACGAAATATTCAGATTTGTTTATTTTTATATTTATATTTTCAAGATGAAATGATTTTAAATTCAATGATACATTTTCAATTTCTATCATGTTCTAAGCCTCGGAACATAGAATAATCTTTCCTGTCCTTGTATTATCTTTAAAATTATAAATATTGTCAGAGATATAATTATCAATAGTGATGATATACCTACTGCACCTTCGAGTCCTGTAACTTCAAATTGGTTGTATACTTCAACTCCTGCAATGCTCTCATATCCAGGTATTATATATGGTGCAACTATCAATATTGCACCTACTTCGCTAACCGCCCTTGACCAGCTCAATATTGCGCCTGTTAAAATGCTCCTAGCCGTTTGAGGTAAAACAATTCTAAATATTACCTGTAATTGCGAAGCCCCTAGGGTTCTTGCAACTATTTCTATTCTTGGTGGCATAGATTTTATCGCCTCTTCCATGGTCTTTATTGCATATGTTCCACTGACAAAAATGTAGGCCATAACTACTGCTAGAATATTATAACCAAATGATATACCAAAATAATTGAACAAAATCCCTCCCGGTTCTGATGCAGCAAATACGAAGAGCAATCCTATACCTACTACACTGTGTGGTATCATTATCGGTATTTCAACTATTGCATCTATTATCTTTTTTCCAGGAAAATTGAACCTTGAAAGAAGGTATGCAAGAGGAAATCCAAAAAATATTATTATTATTGTTGAAATTGTGGCGGCGTAAAGTGTAATTTCAACCGAATCAATATTCTGTGGTGTTAATAATTGAGTAAATATCGATGATGGTGAAATTAGGGATAGAATCCTTATTATGGGTAGCAAAATAAATAGAATAAAAATAATTGAAATGATCCAGATAGTTAACTTAAATGATTTATTGTAACGCATATCCCTCTTTTTAATATGCATAAAAAAGCATAATAAAATAACAATCTTAATTTTTATCCCTTTTAATTCAGATTTAAAATCAATTATTGATATGAATTTTCAAACAAAAATATGATATTCGTAAGCTAATTGAAAGTTTCCTATAATAATACATTTTCATATTACTATTTGAATTTTTATTTTACTTCCTAAACATTTTCCTAAGAGTAATTCAATTTCCTGCAATACAGAAATCAATAACAGATGTAACATCAAAATTTGAAATATTTTTAGTATATAACTTAATAATGTAGAATGTTTGCGTATCTACAAGGCCTCTTATATTTTCAATATTATCAGGATTCAATTTTTCATATATTTTTCTTTTCGCATCAATCGTTCAATAAAACATGTTTTTTAGAAAATGAAAAGATTGTTTAATTCTCATTGAAAATATTAAAAGAAAACAAATTTTTATGATTTTTATTCTGTTAGATTTGGTTTAGTTATTTTACTGAAACAGAACAAGCTATTTACACTCTATGCTTCCTATCTTAAAAATCTTCAAAAACAGATATAGTTATTGATTGAACGGAATGTTTTTTATAGTTCTCCAAATGCCATACCTATTACTTTTTCTCTTATTATTATGTCCGTGTTTAATTTGTGAGAAGATATTGTCTCAACAATATAGACAATAATAACAGTAGTAACATTCAACATATTCTGGATTTATATAGCAATTATAATAGTGTTATCAAGAATTTTATATCTTTAAATCAACTTTACCTCTGTAATATTGAAATTTAAAAAATTAATTTCTGGAATAAATCCATGAAAGAAGAATGGGTGAAAGGAAAGTTGTACCAATGGTAACAAATATTGTGGAGGAATAAAGTTCATTGTTTATTATACCGTATAAAAGGGCGTTGTTTGAAAGTATAAGGGCTATTTCACCCATAGACAGAAGACCTAACCCTATAATTATCGATTCCTTTTTATTATAATTTAACAACCAAGCGGGAATTGCTGCACCTGATAACTTTGAGATGACCGCAATCGCAAAAATTGCTACGGATATTATTAAAACATCGTATATTATATGTATATTTACTAGCATTCCAACAGAGACAAAGAATATTGGTGTAAAGAAATCCTGGAGACTTTGAGAATATGTCATTAAATCCTCTTTCCTTTCTATACCTGATAAAATTAAACCAAACGCATATGCACCAACTATTATTGTGAGATTTAATGAAAGGGATATCAATACGAAAATGAAAAGCAAAAGCAATATGAATGAAAATCTTGTCATTTCATTTTTAAATATAAACATCATTTTATTTACATATCTTTTTAATTTAAGACCTATAAACAATGATATTGACCAGAAAATGGCCACATCTATTATCAAGAAAATTATGGATGTATAACTGAAAATTGTTTTAATGCCAGTTATGATTGCAAGTAATGTTATGCTTATCACATCCACAATTACTGTGGAGCTCATTATTGCGATCCCTTCCCTAGAATTTATTTTTCCAATGTCGTACAATACCTTTGCTGTTATTCCTGTGGAACTTGATGTTAGAACAACACCTACAAACAAGGCCATTGGAATATTAGATGTATAAAAATAAATGAATAAAAAACCAAAAAAGAATGGTATCATAGATTCTCCAATTGCTATTATTAATGATTTTTCAATTGCTTTTACAAACCTTTCAATGTCTGTATTTAAACCAACTCGGAAAAGAAGGAATATAATGCCGATTTCGGCAAATATATAGAACGCCTGGGGTACGGGTATTGTTCCAGAGACTGGAGCAAGAAAACCAGAATCTGTTTCTGGTATCAGGGTAAATCCAATTATTGAAATAGAACCTAGGGCATATGGGCCTATGATTATTCCAGTTATTATTTCACTTACTACCTCTGGAAGGTTAAAATATTTTTTTCCAAGCGATGAAAATATTCTAGCTACGAGAAGACTTATGCTAACCAGTATGAGAAAATGGAGAATTTCAAAGGTAATGCTCATCATTTATAAATGTAAAATAAATAATAGAAAAATATTTTTTTATAATTAATTTATAAATTAAAATCATTAATATTTATTTAGGAATAAAGTTTATAATTAAAGATTAAAATGATTAAACGTAGGTGGGATTTATGGGGAAGATCCTGGTAGGAGAAGTAATGTCAAACAATCCTTTGATGATGGAAAAGGATGTTATTTTATTTGACGCAATAAAAATTTCAGTGAATAAAGGTGCAAGCGCTATAATAGTAACAGATAAAGACATTCCTGTAGGCATCGTTACTGACAGAGATATAATAACAAAAGTGGTTTACAGGGCTTTGAACCCTTTTGAAATAAAGCTTGAAGATATAATGACAAAACCCATAATAACGATAAGAAAGGATGATCCACTAGAAAAGGCTGCAATGATTATAAACAAAAAAAAGATAAGGAAACTTCCCGTAATAGATGATGGAAAGATAGTTGGCCTCCTTTCAGAAAACAACATTGTTAAAATTTCACCATACCTCCTTTTAATTGCGGAAAAAGAGGAGAGCAATGAAAGTAAAAAGGAAATTGATGAAGATATATATTATACTGGCATATGCGAAGGATGTGGTAAGTTTAGCTATGAACTTAAATACAAAAACGGGATGTTTTTGTGCCCGGATTGCATTAAGGATTATTGAGGTGGTAAGATGAAAATTACATGGTTGGGACATGCGGCTGCAATAGTTGAAGGAAAAAAGAGGATTTTGGTAGATCCATTTCTAGATGAAAATCCATCATCAAAATTGAAAAAGGATGATGTAAAGGCCGATCTTATTTTGGTTACACATGGGCATGGAGATCATCTAGGAGATTCAATATACATATCCAAAAAGTTGAACATACCAATAGTGGCAATATACGAATTAGCGGAATATATTTCATCAAAAGGTGCTGAATCAATTGGAATGAACTTTTCTGGCACATTCGATTTTGATGGCGTTAAAATAACTATGGTTCCTGCATTGCATTCATCAGGTATAAGCGAAGACGGTTTTCAACACTCTGGTGGCCTTCCATGTGGATATATTATAAGGGATGAGAAGACAATATACCATGCAGGCGATACTGGGATATTTGGAGATATGGAATTAATAGGCAAACTCTATTCACCAGACATATCTCTATTACCAATAGGAGGATTTTTCACCATGGGCGTTGATGAGGCTGTTCTTGCCGCTAAAATGCTAAGGACCAAATATGTAATTCCAATACACTATAATACTTGGGACCCGATTAAAGCAAACCCAGAAGAATTAAAGAAGAAGTTGTCTGGGATTTCAGAAGTGATAATATTAAAACCTGGGGAGACCGCTTCATTTTAAAATTTTTTGATTTTTATGCTTGAAGTTAAAATATCATCCCTTAAATTAAGAAATCCCCTTATGTTGGCTAGTGGTATTCTTGATGAGCAAGCAGATTCAATGATAAAAGCTTATGAAATGGGAGCATCTGCTGTAGTGACAAAATCTATAGGCATTGATGAAAGAAATGGGTATGATAACCCTGTCATTTACGAAACCGATACAGGACTAATAAATGCTATAGGACTTGCGAACCCAGGCATTAATAATTTTAAAGATGAGATATTAAAGCTAAATAGAATGAAAATCCCTGTCATAATGTCAATATTTGGGAAGCCAGATGAATTTATAACATTGGCAAAAAAAGCAGAGGATTATGGAGTGGATGCAATAGAATTGAATCTATCCTGCCCACACGTAAAGGGATATGGATCTGAAATTGGTCAAGACCCTGAAATGGTGGAATATATTGTTAACGAAGTAAAGAAAAATGTAAAAATACCTGTATTCACGAAATTGACTCCTAATGTGACAAATATAGTGGATATAGCAAAATCTGCGGAAAAATCCGATGCTTTGGTTTTAATAAACACAGTTAAGTCCATAGCCATAGATGTATGGTCTAAAAGGCCTGTCCTTTCAAATAAATTTGGTGGATATTCAGGGCCTGGAATTAAACCTATAGGTTTAAGGGCAGTTTACGATGTAAGAAGGGAAATGGATATTCCAATCATAGGTGTTGGTGGAATATTAAACTGGAGAGATGCAGTTGAATACATACTTGCTGGAGCAAACGCACTTCAGATAGGGACTGCAATATATTACTACGGATGGAATGTATTTAAAGATATAAATGAAGGTATTAAAAAATACATGGAAAGTGAAGGGTTTAAAAGCATAGATGAATTTTCAGGCTTGGCACAAAAGTGGTAATAATGTACATAAGGGAAAAAATAATTGAGAAAGTTAGGGAAAGCGAACATGTTTATACACTAAAATTTAAAAGTGAAATAAAGGTAAAACCAGGACAGTTTGCGATGGTATGGTTACCAGGCGTCGACGAAATACCTCTGAGTTTTTCATATGTGGATGAAATAAAGGGATTTACATTCAAGGTAGTTGGAAATGGGACAAGAGAACTTAGCAAATATGATATAGATGATTATATCATATTTCGAGGGCCTTATGGAAATTGGTACTATGATGATGGTGAAAAGGCTTTATTCATAGGTGGCGGTACTGGAATAGCTTCGATTGCACCATTTATCGAAAAATCGAATGCCAAAAAAAAGTTTGCAATATTGGGTGCAAAATCAAAAAATGAAATATTCTTTTATAAAAGAATAAAGGATAATGTGGATGATATCATTGTATTTACAGAAGATGGATCATTTGGTGAAAAAGGAATTGTTACAGACGGTCTTTCAAGATTCGATTATGACATTATTTATGCATGCGGACCTGAAAAAATGATTAAAAGCATATTAAATAAAAAATATGTGAAAATGCAGGCCAGTCTTGAAAGATTGATGAAATGCGGCATAGGAATATGCGATTCTTGCTCTATAAATGGGTATAGAGTATGCAAAGATGGACCAATATTCAACAATGATATTTTAATAAAAATGGAAGACCTTGGAAATATAAATAGATCGGCATCTGGAAAAGTTGTAAAAATGTGATTTAAATGAATGCATATTTTAAAATAATTAGGCCTATAAATTCACTCATGTCCGCATTCTCAGTCATTGTTTTATCCATTTCCATAGGAAAAATTGATTTTTTAAAAATAATATTTGGAATGTTAGTTACATTTCTTACAACATCTGGTGGAAATGTCATAAATGATTATTTTGATTATGAAATAGACAAAATAAACCATCCAGAGAGGCCTATTCCATCGGGAAAGATTGATAGAAATTATGCATTATATTATTCAATTTTACTTTTTGTTCTAAGCGTTATATTTTCAATATTTTTAGGAATAATACCTTTAATAATAGATATATTTGCTATTTTATTGTTAATAACATACGAATATAAAACAAAAAACGTTGGTTTTATAGGAAATTTACAAATTTCATTCTTAATATTCATGTTGTTTCTCTTTACAGGTTCAATATATTCAGAATATATTTTCCCATCCCTGCTAGGTGTTATGGCGATGTTTTCAAATCTTGCCAGAGAAATAACAAAAGATGTTGAAGACGTTGAAGGAGATATAAACAGAATAACGTTACCTAAAAAGATTGGCATAAAAAAATCGCTTTTAATATCCACAATTTTTGTTTTATTATCCGTTTCATTGTCGCCTCTCCCATACTTTTTAAAATTTTATAATATTTATTATATTTTAATAGTATCAATTGCCGATGCTATATTTTTATATTCTTCTTACATACAGTGGAAAGATCAAAAGAAGGGTCAAAAATATTTGAAATTAGCCATGATAATAGCATTAATTTCATTCCTCATTGGAGGTCTGTTTAAATGAATGTTGAAAAGTATTTGATTGAAAAAATAAAGAATGAAAAAGTGCACCTCACATTAATAGATCCTGCTAAACAAAGCCCTGAAAAGGCTGGAGAAATTGCAAAAAATATAGAGAAATCCGGGTCTGACGGAATAATGATTGGTGGCTCAACAAATATTACAAATGAGTTAATGGACAATACAATATTAAAAATAAAGGAAAATTCATCACTTCCAGTTATAATTTTTCCCAGTGGTGTAAGCAGTATTTCAAAACATGCTGACGCAATATTTTTCATGAGCATGCTTAATTCATCATCCAGGGAATTTTTAATAGAGCATCAGGTTATGGCTTCGAAGCCAATAAAAGATATGAAAATAGAACCAATATCAATGGCCTATTTAGTTGTTGAACCAGGCATGACTGTTGGAAAAGTAGGAAGGGCGATTTTAATAAAAAGGGATGACACAAGAACAGCAATTTCATATGCTTTGGCCGCTCAGTTCTTAGGATTCCACTTTGTTTATTTAGAGGCTGGATCTGGTGCACCTGATCCTGTAAGCGAGGAAATGGTAAAGGCTGTTAAAAGCGAAATAGATATTCCTTTGATAGTTGGTGGTGGCATAAGGACACCTGAAAAGGCAAAAAGTATTGCCAATTCTGGGGCCGATATAATAGTTACAGGTACACTCGTTGAAAAGCATCAAAATTATGCTGAAATCATAGAATTGATAGTTAAAAGCATAAAAAATATTAAATATTAAAATGAATATATTCATTTTGAATGCTTATTAAAGACAAGAGTAATAAGGATGGGGAAAATACAGATTTATCTTTGTCAATAATTTATGATAAGGAAAAGAATATTGAGAATGAAATAAAGGAAATTTCCTTGGAAATTACAAAAATAAAGAATGATTTGACTGAAATCAAAAAATCTTTAAATATTTTGCAAAGTAGTCTTTCCACTTTAAATGTTATATCTACAAAAATTAGCTCAATTGAATTCACTTTAAATGATAAACTTGATAAAAAAACGGATGAAATTATATCAACCATATTAACGACAATTCCAGAAAAAAAGGAGAGAAAGAAAAAAAGTTTATAAGGGTTGATTGGGATGGGAGGGGAATTAGACGTTAAAAATAATACATATTATTTTAGCTTTCCAAACGTTCATGTGGACAAGGAAACGCACAGAAATTTGTCATTGATATATTCCAACTATGTACATTCAACGCACAAATCATTTGGAATAGGCATTTTTGTAAATAATGGAAACATAAATTTTTTTACATCTAATGATGATATATATTCCTTGAAAACGATCTATAAAAATTTGGAGAGAGATCATATAATAGGTAAATTTGATATCAGGAATTTTAATTATAATTTTACATCTGCATTTACGAAAAAGGATTTTATAAATCCATACAATGAAAAAATCGATTTTTTTGAATATATAATATCATACATTTCATGGTTCCACGATATATCTTTTCTACTTTACATAATTCTAGAACCTTGGTATTATGAAAAAAATAGGAAGGTTTTTAAAATAAGGATTAAACTTTCGCTTGATGATAAAAATTATTCTGATAAATTAATATCGATAATAGAATCCTATTGGGGAAATGCTAACAATAGATTAAAGATGGTTCCTGAAAATAGGATTAACATATTTTACAAAAAATATGCATATTTGGATAATACATTTTTCCACACAATAATTCCTTATCCAGGGGAGCACATATTAAAAATTAAAAAGAAAAACGTTGAAAATGATATAAAGATAAAAATACCGATTGGAAATGATTCTGTATCATCTAGAGAAATCAATTTATTGTTTAATGAATATGATGGTTCTACAACGTTTATAATAGGACAAACAGGTTCTGGTAAAAGTACACTTTTATTAAACATTTTTTCAAAAATTAAAGAATTGGATTATCCAATAATAGTTCTAGATCCAACAGGTGATTTGGCTAAAAAGATGATTAATATAACTGATGAAAAAAGAACAATATACATTTCTCCCATTGAAGTTCCTGTTTCAATGAATTTGATGAAAAGTGCACATGAAAATATAAAATATAGTGCTCCCAAGATTGCTGAAGATTTAATAATGATGTTAAAAGATGTTACAGAAAGCGAATCAAAAATACCTGGAGGCCTTGTTGGGACAAAAATTGAAGATATAATAAGAAATTCCGTTGCCGGTTTGGCAGAATTGCCAAATACAACAATTCTTGACATTTATGATATTATTTCAAATGAAGAAAAGAGGAAGATGTTTTATTCAATTTCAAAAAACGAGGAATTTAAAAATTTCCTTGAAAGAATTGAAAATATGGATGATGAAGATATTGGAAGCACTAGGAGGGTATTATCATTCATAAAGACGAATCCAATTTTAAAAGAAATGTTATGTTCAAGATCACCGCTCTTTGACTTCGGAGAAATATTTGAGAAGAATATGATTGTTATCATAAATGGGGATAGATCTAATATAGGTGAAAATGTGTCTAAATTCATATTATCTTCAATATTGACAATGATATGGATAAATGTGCAGAAGAAAAATAAAAAGGCATTTTTAATATTGGATGAAATACAGGAATATTCAAATTCATCTCTGAATGAAATGGTATCAATGGGGAGGAAAAATAATGTTGAAATACTGATGGCCACAACACATTTGTCATCTTTGAAACCTGGCATTATAGATTCTCTTATGGCAAATGCAAAAAATTTCGTTATATTTAAGAGCTCTCCTTCAGATTCAAGGGATTTTTCAGAAAAGATAGGAATTGACAAAAATATTTTAATTAATCTAGATATTGGAAAAGCATACTTCCATTCATCCTATTATTCAGGAATAATAAATACACATAATATCAAATTTATTGAAAAGGATTATAAAAATATAATTTCTTATTCAAAAATGTACGTTCATAACATTCCAAAGAAAAATAAATCCATTATTTATGACACAATATTTTTGAAATCCATAAACGTTGAGCCTTCTATTGAAGAAATAAAGAATATTAGAGCATATTCAAAAACTGGTGATCAAGATAGCATAGAAGAAGAATTAAAAGATTTATTGGACAATGGTGAAATTGAAATAAAAAACAACGTTATATCATTGAAAAACAACATAGTTTTGGATAAAAGGATAGAAAAATTGATTTCCCTTGGTTTGCTTATCAGGGAAAATGGAGAGAATAAATATCTTTGTTTCCCATATCCTGGTTTTGGTTCCTTAAACTTTTTTGAAAAAGTAAATGTGGAATTTTTGGAAAATGAAATAGTATTGAACGATAAAATATATTCTCTGGAAGAATTTTTGCAAATAAAAAATGATGACAAATTGTTGAAATTAATTGAAAACATGTTTGGTTCTTTAGATGGAAAAAATATCATAATTACATCATCAAGAAAAATTTCGGAATGTTTTAGGAAATTGTATCCAAATGAATCAAAATATTATGGAAATACATTGGAAAGAGCTATTAAAAATGAATTGTTGAGAAATAAAAAAGCTGAATTGATAAAAACAAAAATAGGAAAAATATCCATGAGGGTATTAAAACTAAATATTTCCAAAACCCCAGATTGCAATATATACATTGATAATTCATAGAAAATCGGTAAGTGTACTTTGCCCTTTAATATTTTTTCTATTCAATTTTCCATCAGTTTTGCTCATGTTTTTCAATTTTGATTTCATCTTTTTTTCCTTCATCAATGACGCATAATACATATTTTCGTCCATTGTATCCTCATATATTAAAAACACAACCCTTCCAGGCCTTGCCCTTCCAGTTCTACCTCTCCTTTGTATATTTCTAATTTCTGAACCTACGGCTTCATGAAATATTACAAGGTCTGTTTCAGGGATATCTAAGCCCTCCTCTCCAATCTGAGTGCTTATTAAAACGTTTATTTCACCGTTTTTAAACATTTCAAGTATTTTTATCTGTTCTTTTTGAGACATACCTTTGTCAGAACCCTTTGTGCTCTGACCTAAAAATCTTGATGGCTTAACTCCAGGCAAAGTCGATAAATAGTTATAAAGATCCATGTTTATGTTTCTATAATTTGTAAAAACTATTATCCTAGATTTTGGATTTCTTTTTAACTGATCCAATATAATATCTCCTATTACTTTTATCTTTGGGGATATTGATGACTTTTCAACCAAATCCTTTGCTCCAACTATCAAATCTACAAACTCTTTCATTTTGGATAATTTCATATCCCCCTTGTTTTTCTTCTCAATTCCATTTTTATATATTTCTTCAAGGTATTCTAAAGATGTTCTTGGATTTTGGGTTTCGAGGTATTCAATTGCAACCAACATCTTCATTATTATTCCTATATAGGATAACAATGGATAAAGTGATTTATTCCCGCTTTGTATTTCATTCCATATGCTTTTTTGCAATTCAACAACTTGACCCTTTGTCAATTTTTTTGGTATATTTATGTCTGGGTACTTTTCTTCTATTTCATTTATTATTTTTGATATTATTTCCCTCAACTTTTCCCTCATAGGTTCAAATTCTGGAGGGAATTCCAATTTTATCACTTCTATCTTTACACCATGTATATATGGAATGACATCTTCATCAGATTCTGTTCTTATTTCAACATTTTCAATGTGGAGGTTATGCATAATTTCCTTGAGCCTTTCTTCATCTGAACCTGGAGATGCTGTTAAGCCTATTATCAATGCATTTTTGCATTTCTCTGTAACATATGTATATGCATACTTCCCAACAGACCTATGAGCTTCATCTACTATTAGCAATTTTATTTCATCAGCATTAAAAATGTTTGATAGAATGTCATTTTCAATAACTTGCGGTGTACTAACAATAATGTCATTCTTTTCATAAAGTTCTTTTCTCTGTTCTTTTTTAATTGTTCCGGTTATACTAACGATATTTTGATTTTTTAGGTATTTTTTAAGCCTTTCTGCATGCTGGTTTACCAAAGGCCTAGTTGGGGCAAGAAGTAAAATTTTAGGGCCTCTTTTGCTCAAAAGTTCAGCAATGATGAGGATTGCAATTTCTGTTTTCCCTGCACCCGTAGGCAAAACTATTAGAGAATTTTTCCCTTTATTTATTACACTTTTTGCAATTGATTCCTGATATTCTCTTCTCTCCAGCGTATTTTCTTTTATTTCTGGATGATTTACATATTCAGGCATGCCAGATAGTCACCAACCATCCAGATATTCCATTTAATATGTATTGGATTGCAAAAGCTGCAACCAAAAGTCCTAAAATCCTTGTAAATGCCCTTGTGCCTTTGAGACCTATTAATTTAAAAACTTTGTCTGCATATAGGAAAAATATATAGACGGTTAAAAATACCAATACCATAGAAATTAAAACTAAAATATAATTATACGTTTTCATTAGAATGATTATTAAAGAAATTGCGCCAGGTCCTGCTAGCATTGGTGTAGCCAACGGGACAATACCCACATCTCCAGATTCCTGGAATGATTCTTCACCTTTCTTTGATATCTTAGGTTTGTCTCCCTCTCTTACCATTTCTATACCTATCAATAGAATTAATATTCCTCCGGCAATCTCCAATGCCTCTATTGAAATACCAAATAAAGACAATATATAATCTCCTGCAAATGCAAAAAACAATAAAATTACAAAGCCGTATATTGTACTTTCATACCTTGTTTTTTTCTTTTCATTTTCATCCATATTGCTTGTTAAAGAAATATATAATGCTAAAGAGGCGAAAGGATCTATCATGACAAACAATGGGATAAAAACCTCCAAAAACTGGTAAATTGTAAACATATTATTTAACCCATGTAGCCCTTTCTATATCCCTTTCTTTTTTTGTTTTTTTCTTGTATTCCTTATAATGTTCTTTGCATAGATGAATATGAGATGAATTTGTTTTAAGACTAAACATATTTTCTACCTTTTCCCTTGGCAATGACTTTACAGCCTGTTCATTGCATCCTGAGACATCGCATACCGTGTTTTCTTTCATGCTTAATGATAGAAAACATTGAATATAAAATTTTTATTAATTTTTATTCCTTATAAGTATTATGAATGAAAAGATAGGTTTTTTCTCTAGATACAGGTGGGGTCCAGGAAGTATTATCACGATACTATTATGGATTTTTTTATCAATAATATTTTTTACTTTATATTTAGATTATAAATATAAATCCTATTTATTTTTATCTATTATATCTATAATAGCTACGTTTATCATATTAATAGTAAAGGGGTCTGAAAATATAACGATAGATGAAAATATTGATGATAATATAATTAACAAAGAGGGCTTAGTTTTGATGGATATTGACATGAATAAACCTGGGGTAGTGAAAGTAGAAAATCAGATCTGGTCTGCAAAAAGCGACGAATATATAAAGCAAGGGGAAAAGGTAATTGTTGTTAGAAAGGAAGGACTTTATTTAATCGTTAAAAAAATAAATTTTAAATAACAAAAATTTTTAGTTTAATATGCGAAGAGCCCGAGGGCAACTGACGCTGGTATCTATATGATACCGGTGAGGAAAGTCCCCCCTCCTGAGACACCGGTCACACCGTAAGGTGTGGTCTCGAGAGAGACGGCAATGGCACAGAAACGACACAGCCATGGTAAAGGATGATTTCATGCGAAGGACGTTTCCATGGATTTGTTGAAACGGCCAACCACCGGGGAGCAAGCCCAAGCAAACGCGATGACAGGTCTCTCGAGCGTTGGGTAGGGCGCATAGTCGAATGTTGCCTGAAACAGAAGGGGGCTTACTACGGGCACTTCGCACTATATTTCATAATACCTGTATGAAAACGCCTTCTTAACGCTATTTGATATTTCATCGAATATTTCTTTTAATGTTTCAATATAATCCCTCTTTCCACTTTCAATTTCATCAATCTCTTCATATAACTTGGCTGTTCTAATTTCGCTAACAAGATGTGGATAATTGTTTATTAGATATCCATAACCCTCTTCTCCAAGAGTTGTTGAATATAGATATTTAGCCTTATCTTTTATTACATATTTTCTCGTCTCTAAGTTTGTAATTATCATTGAATATGTACTTGGTCTTCCCAATTTCTTATTTTTCATATCCCTTACCAATTCACCTTCTGTATAGGGATTCACGTCTGATATGTATATGTTCTTCTTTGGCTGTAAAATACATTCCTTTATGCACATCTTTTTTACATTTTCGCCCAGAGATTCTTTTATAACAGAAGGGGTGTAAATAAACTTCTTTAAAATGTTCATATCTATATCATCAAGTTTAACAGAAACAATTCTCTTTTCCATGTTCTTTATTTCTATTGTTTTGCCATTCAATTCACTTTCTAAAATTATATTCTCCTCCTCATATTTTACATTGTCAATCTGTGATGTTATAAATCTTTTGAATATCATATTATATAATAATAAATGGTCCTTTGTCAATTTGCCTTCAAATGATATTTCACCAGATTCTATTGAATCTATGAGCATTTCAAGGTCTAATGGTTTAGTTGGCCTGATGCATTCATGTGTACCAGATTCTCCCCAACTCCTTGGTTTGAAAAATTCAATATCATCTTTACCAAATATTTGTTTAAAATATGATTTTGCAATTGATATGCCATGCTGTGATACGTGTGTTGAATCGGTTCTATGATATGTTATCAAACCTAGCTCAAAGAGATCTTGTGCTAGGCTCATAGTCTTTCCAACGTCCAATTTTAATATATATGATGCATCAGTCAAAAGTGTATCTGTAGTATAAGGAGGCAATATTGTCATGTCATTTATATTATATTCTATAGACTTTAGCCTAGCTTTTATTGGCTCAGTAATCTGAGAATCAATTATAAACGATAATTTTTCTATTCCTTCTATCTTCAATATTGTTGAAAGTTTTCTCTTTTTATAATATTCTTTTGTCCTTTCCACAATCCATCCCAAGACTGGTGTTTGAACCCTTCCTGCGCTCAAATTCTTGTTTATTTTACAATTTACCTTATCGCTTAGACCCACCTTCTTGCAATAAAATCTCCAAAATACTGTCTGCATTTTCCTTGATAAAACGAAACCAACCCACCTGTCTTCAATCCTTCTTACCAGCTGGGCCTTGATCATGTTCAAATCCATTTCCCTTGGATTATTTATTGCCTTTAGTATGGCCTCTTTTGTTACCTCGTGGAATTCTACCCTCTTTATGTTTTTATTCATGGGCCTTATATTTAAAAATATGTCCCATGCAATCTTTTCACCTTCAATATCTGGATCTGTACCTATCAAAACCTCATCTACTTCAAATGCAAGCTTTCTTATATCTTCAATTGTATTAATTTTATCCATTACTATTTCTTCACCGCATTTGGGACACCTGTTTCTAATAGACTCTGTAACTTGATGGCCATTTTTACACCTCTTGATAGAATTGTAATATGGAATAAAATTGATTTTACCATTATTTTCGACCTTCTCAATGCCATAGAATCCCAGAGGCCTGGTTGTAAGATCAAAAACATGGCCCTGTGATGCAACGATCATCATTGTCATTTTACCAAGGAATGTTTCATAAATCCTTATTCCGTTCATATCAAAAAATCCAGGTTTTCCAAAAAATGATGATATTGTCCTTGCTTTAGTGGGAGATTCGACAACCATCAAAACATGTTTTATTTCCGGCAATGATGATATTACCTTTTTTTCAATGCCAGCGTTCATTATATCCCTATCTTTTTCAACCTCCCTGATGTTTAATTCCAAATTTTCAACTCTTTCCTTTTCAAAATCTTTGAATTCTATATCGGGTATTGAAATTTTCAATTTATTCTCAAACTTTGAAAAAAGGATATCGTTTTCATATAACACTATAGATATTCCCTTTGTAAGTTGTCCTCTGAACAATCTTGAAGTTCTACCAGATGCATGAATATATGTTATATGTGATGGTACCATAACCCAGCCATTCATAATAACAAAGTTTGTCTGCTTATTCATATAATCTGTAAATTCTGGATCGTTGAGATATTTGTTTACGATCTCATATGCTTTTTTAATATCTTCATCAACATTCTGTTCCTCAATCTTTTTCTGCAAAACAATCAATGCCCCTTGGCTCATGTTTTTTAACATCTTTTTCATCTTTTTTGATAATGAAGAAATTTCAGGATCATTACTTTTCCTTGCAACTAGAGATAATATTCTTACCATTTGCTGGAATGGAAGTATTTCACCTATCTTTATTGCAAATTTTGGAATACCATAAAAAATGGAATACTTAATTCTCCATGGTATATCTATACCTCTTACCAAAAGACCATTATGACTTGATACTCCGACGAGTACATTCACTTTACCATTAATGAAATCTTCAATGCCCTTCAAATTTTTCGAAGTAATGGCCAAGGATTTGATTCCATTTTTATTTAAATATTTTGATATTTCTTCTGCCTTTTCAATTCCATATTCTGGGGATACAAATATTATTATTCCATCCTTAAACAATTTAACCATATCCAATATTTTGTTCATGTCATTTTCCAGTTTAGCCTTATAATCTACAATATTTCTCAAAAATATTGAAACGCTGCCAGGCCTAAATCCTAAAACAGATGTAATTAATTTATTGCCACCAGTTATTGTTGCAGATGAAAATATAATAATTTTATCCTTCAACTTTTTATTTTTAATTTCTTGCAATTTTCTAAACCTTTCTACATCATCCTGTTCCTTCAATATTTCCTGTATCTTTGAAATATCGTTTTCATCAAATCCTATTACCTTCAATATAGAATTTACACCTTTTTTTGTTTTTATTGCTGAATCAATATCATCAACAAAGATTAAATTGTAATCTAAAGAAGTTATTTTTTCTGCATTATTCATTATATATCTTCCCGTAAAAACAGCGATATCAAAGTTTCCAGAATAAAAATCGTTCTCATTTTCTATTCTTTCAGATTTTTTCATTCCTGAATGTACAGAAATGATTTTTGGATTTATATCCAATTTTTTAACATATTCTTTTAAAATTTTTAAAGATTGATCTAGCAATGTTCTTGTTTGAAATACGAGTATAGATTTTTTACCTTTTGTAAAATAATATAGAGAGGATATCAATCCAAAAGTAGTTTTACCAAAACCCGTAGGTGCCACAATTCCAAAACTTTGACCTCTAGATAATCTGGATATCCAAGACCTTTGGATGCCAGAAGGAGAAAAACCTATTGTACCTTTGAACAACTTTTCAAAATCTTTCAACATATCAATTGTATTTTCCGTCCATTGCAAATTTTTCAACTTTCCTAAAAATTTCAAATTTTCAACCAATTCGATAGGACTATTGAATTCTTTATAACCTGGTAAACACTCCTCACAAACTGAGCCAAAAAACAGCCTTTGCGCATTTATATTTTTACCACAATTTGGACATGTATTAATAAATGTTGATTCTGGTATATAAGAATTCATGATTTATTTATTAAAATACACATTTAAAAAATATTCCATAATAGTTTATATTTTATTATTTAAATATTTAAACAAAAATATAAAAAATTTTTTTAAACGAAATTTTAAATATTTTATCTATGAGCATTTTGATTAAAAATGGATTTATCGTAACTCAAAATAAAAACAGGGATATCTATGTTGGAGATATTTATATTGAAGGAAACAAAATAGTGGAAATTGGAAAAAATTTATCATATGAAGCAGAATACAAAATAGATGCTACAAACAACATAATAATTCCAGGGTTGATAAATACTCATACCCATGTTGGAATGGGTGGATTTAGAGGATTGATTGAAGACATGCAGTTAGACGATTTTTTAAAAAAGACGTTCGACCTTGACTCAAAAAGAAACGATGATGACATATACCATTCTTCTATGGTCTCCATTGCAGAGATGCTTAGAAATGGGATAACATCATTTTTGGATCTTTATTATTCTGAAGATATTATAGCAAAGGCCGTAAAAGATTCTGGCATTAGGGGATTTTTGTCTTGGGTCACACTTGATGAAAGGTATACAACGCAGAAAGGGAATCCCCTTAAAAATGCTGAAGATTTTATAATTAAATTCAAAGACAATGAGAGGATCTATCCATCGGTTGGCTTTCAAGGCGTATACGTATGTTCTGACGAGACTTTAATGAAAGGAAAGGAAATAGCTGAAAAGCACAATACTTTAATGCACATGCATTTAAGTGAAACTAGAAAGGAGGTATACGATTTTCTGAAAAGGACAAATAAAAGACCTGTTGAGCATCTATATGACATTGGATTTTTAAATGAAAGATTGATGGCCGTTCATACAGTATGGATTACAATAAGAGAAGTAAAATTCCTAAGTGAAAAGAAAGTCAATATATCCCACAATCCAGTGAGTAATATGAAGCTTGGCACAGGCGGAGCTTCACCTATTCCTGAATTGATTAAATACGGTGCTAATGTAACACTTGGTACTGATAGCAATACTACAAACAATAATCTTGACTTATTCGATGTAATGAAAACCACAGGGCTTTTGCACAAAAATGAAAGATGGGATGCATCAATATTAAAGGCTCAGGAGATTTTTGATATGGCCACAATAAATGCTGCAAAGGCCCTAAAGATGGAAAACCAATTGGGTTCTATAGAAGAAGGTAAAATCGCTGACATTGCAATCATTGATCCATATCCAAACGGCATACCACTCAGGAAAGATTCTTTAATTCCAAATTTAGTCTATTCAATAAAAGGCCTTAACGTGACAAAAACTATAGTTGATGGAAAAATCGTTATGGATAATGGAAAATTAACTTTATACGATATGGAAAAGACAATAGATTTTTTCAAAAATCTTTAATTAATTTATAAAAAACCTTTGCATCGTTCACCATATTTTTTATAACGCAGTATTCATCTGGGCTATGTTCAACAGGTTCCAAAGTTGCCCAAACAACAGCATGGTAGCCCTTTTTCCTCGCCATTGCTGCTACTGTTCCCCCACCAATGCCTATCAATTTTGGTTCTACTTTTAATACATCATTTATACTCTTTTTTAAATTTATAACCAATGGTGAACTTTCTGGCGTTTTTGGAGCAGGGTCGTTTCTCTGGACTGTTTCTAAAGTTATTTCTATTCCATACTTATTTTTGTATGATTCGACAATTTTTATAATCGTATTTAAAACATCATCTATTTTATATTTTGGTATGATCCTCATATCAAAATATGCCTTTGCACTTCCAGGAATTGTATTAATATTTTGAACAGCGCTTGACATCATCGTAGGTTCAAACGTCGAATATGGTGGTATGAAAACATTATCATAATCATTGAAAATTTTGTGCAATTCCTTATCTATTTCCATAGAAATTTCAAATAAATATCTTGAAGCATTTTTACCAAGGTCTGGTCTTGATCCATGAGACTGTTTCCCAATAACTTTTATTCCCAGCCATAATATGCCTTTTTCGGCAATCTCTATTTCATCCCCCTTTTCATTTCCAGCATCTGGAATTATAAAATAATCATCTTCACCAAATTCTTTATAATTTTCCATCACATATTCCATGCCATATTTTGAGCCTACCTCTTCATCGCTTAAGGCCATAAATCCTATGTTGTATTTTGGCCTAATTCCATTGTCTATAATTGCTTTTATTGCAAAAAGGCCTGCAACCAAATCTTGACCGTTATCCTCTGTACCTCTTCCATATATCCTGTCACCAACAACAGTGGCCTTGTAAGGATCGTAATGCCATTGATTAATATCCCCTTCAGGAACTGTATCCATATGGGCTGCAATCCATATCGTCTTTTCTTTAATTTTACCATAATATTTTGCTATAATATTTGGCCTTGTGTAGTTTTTATCATCTATTGCATTCAATTCTTTTATATAATCAAACCCCATGTTTTCAATATAATTCTTTATAAATCTAGACCTTTCCCACTCACCATTTCCACCAAGATCCGGGCTTATCGCCTTTATTGGGATCATTGATGTCATGAATTCTATCATCTCTTCCCTATAATTTTCAATTTCTTTCATATTTTACACCCTTTTCAGGTAACAACACAGGGATACCATCAATGATTTTATAATATACTTTACAATTTTCGCACAACAATTTTCCAGAAAAAATTTCATTATCCCTCTCAACACTTTCAATGAGTGTGAGAGGTTTTTTGCACACAGGGCATACTATTATTTCCAACGTTTCCCTTTTCATTTATATGCTGTATAGCAAATATATTCCATATATTATGGATATTATTGCAATTACCCATAGTATACCGTTAATGAGTGATTTTCTTTTTATGCCGAGATCAAATATTATTCCCCTTAGGCCATTAAGACCATGGTAAACAACTGCCAATAAAAATCCAATGTAGAATGCTTTCCACCATGGGTTTTGTATTCTTTGCAAAATAGCTTGAACAGTCAATTCTATAGAACCTTCAACGTGCATTATCCACAGGTGAACGCCCAGGAAGAATACCATAAAAATTGCGGTAATTAATTGCAAAAGCCATGCAATCGGTGCAATTGATCCTTTTATACTTTCCTGATTTGTCATTATATATCACCTCATATTATTAAGAATGCAGGAATGCATTAACAACCACATAACTCAGTAAAATCCATCCTATTATGCCCAATGCCATCATTATCCAGAAGAATAATTGTCTTTTCTTTGTTCCAATGCCAAACTCATTTATAACCAACCTAATACCATTTGCGCCATGATAAAATATTACCAGGAATAGCAATATGTCAAGGGCAACGAATGGGGGACTTTCAACTGTTTTTAAGAAATTCTTGAAATTTGATCCTCCTGTTGATTGTGCTCCTATTAACTGTGATAGTGCTGCAAAGTGAATATAAAGGTATAACAATATTACAAGGCCAGTAAGCCTGTGGAAAAGGAATGCAATTCCATCAGATAAATGCTTTCCCTTCAATTTTATCCAATATAATGAGTCCTTTAATGGCATTTTATTCACCACCTTTTATGTGAAATATTTTCTTTAATTCGTACGCTGCTGATTGAACCTTTAACTTTTGAATTGCGGTTGCAGGATCTATCTCCTTTGGACATGCATTGGAACATTCAGATGAAAAGTGGCATCTCCAGCAACCCTCTGGGTCGCTAACTATCGCCAACCTTAGATTTTTACCCTGGTCTCTACTATCTGCATTAAACCTGTATGCAGCAGTTAATGCTGCAGGGCCCAAATAATTTGGATCGCTATTTGATATTGGGCATGCTGCTGTACATGCACCACATTTTATACACAATGTTAAAATATAATATTTCTTCAATTCCTTTGGAGATTGTAATAATTGACCTTCTGGATTGTCCTTTCTGATCAAGTATGGTTTTACACTTTCATGCTTCTTGAAAAATTCATCAAAATCAACGACAAGATCCCTAATCCATTTAAATGCTGCACCTTGTAAAGGTTCGATTATGAATACCTTTTTGCCATTTTCAATTTTTGCAGGCTCAATCTTTGAAAATAATGTAGAACATGTGGTCCTTGGAAAATTGTTTACCATCATTGCACATGAACCGCAAACTTCCATACGGCATGATGCCCTGAAAGAGAGTGAATGGTCTATGTTATCCCTAACATAAAAAAGGCCATCAAGTACCGTGGTGTCTTTTTCTATAGGAATTTCATAATCTTTATATTCCCAGTGTGATGGATCTCCCCTCTTTATCCTTAATATTATGTTCTCCATATTATCACCTCAATATTTCCTCTCTTCTGGCTGCCATTTTGTAACCCTTACAGGAATGTATGATAGTTCAATCTTTCCATCCCTCTTTATGGCTATAGTATGCTTCATCCAATTAACATCATCCCTCTTTGGATAATCCGTTCTATAATGAGCGCCTCTGCTCTCTTTTCTTGCGATTGCACCCAATATTACTACTTCTGCAACCTCCAACAAATTGCTCAATTCTAAATATGTTATTAGATTCATGTTGTAAAACATGTTTTTATCTTCAACGTAAACGTTTTCAAACCTCTTTTGTAATTCCTTTACCTTTTGCAGTGCATCTGTCAAATCCTTTTCATTCCTAAATATTCCAACCTTTTCTTGCATGGTGTTTTGCAACTCTTTTCTAAGGCTTGCAACACTCTCAGAACCTCTCTCCTTGAAAGGTTCTTTAAATATTCTATTTTCTTCTTCCTTTACCTTTTGCATGTTCAATTCTGGGATGTTTGAAACCTTCTGAACATATTTTGCAGCTGAAACGCCAGTTATATCCCCATATGCAAGACACTCTGCTGTTGAATTTGATCCCAACCTGTTTGCACCGTGTATGCTAACACATGCAGCCTCACCAGCCGCAAAAATACCAGGTATTGGGGACATTCCATCTATATCCACCTGAATTCCACCCATTGTATAATGTGCTGCAGGCCTTACAGGTATTGGTTCCTTTGCAGGATCTATGCCATTAAACTTTATTGCCAAATCCCTTATGGCAGGCAATCTCTCTTTTATCTTTTCATCACCTAAATGCCTTAGGTCCAACAATACATATGGACCCCATGGGCCTTCAAATCCTCTTCCAGCCTGAATTTCCCACATGATTGACCTTGAAACTACATCCCTCGGTGCAAGTTCCATCTTCTGTGGAGCATACCTCTGCATAAACCTTTCTCCATCCTTATTTATTAAATAACCGCCTTCTCCCCTGGCACCTTCTGTTATAAGAATACCAGAAGGAACAAGGCCTGTTGGATGGAATTGAACGAATTCCATATCCTCCAATGGCATTCCAGCCCTCAAGGCCATTGCAGCTCCATCACCTGTAACCGTATGTGAATAAGTCGTGAATGGGTACAACCTTCCCAGGCCGCCAGTTGCTATAAGCAAACCTTTTCCCTGGAATATTTCATATTCCCCTGTTTTCATGTTTATAGCGGTCAATGCATTAAATCTTCCATTATCAATGATTATTGATGTGGCAAAATATTCCTGAAACTTTTCAACACCATCATATGTCAAAAGCCTTTCATATAATGTATGCATCGCATGGAATCCCGTTCTATCTGCAGCGTATGTTGCCCTTGGAAAACTATGTCCACCAAAAGGCCTTTGTGCAATCTTTCCATCTTCCCTTCTGCTCCATGGCATTCCCCAGTGGTCCAAATACAAAATTTCGTTTGGCATTGTTCTAACAAATCTTTCCACAGCGTCTTGATCTGCAAGGTAATCAGATCCCTTTATGGTATCGTATGCATGCAAATCGTAGCTGTCTCCTTCATACAAAACTGCTGCTGTTCCACCCTCTGCAGACACAGAATGTGATCTAAGGAAATACAACTTTGATACTACCGCTATAGTCAAATTTTTATCCGTTTCCTTGGCAGAAATTGCAGCCCTGAGACCGGCCAAACCTGCACCCAATATGATTAAATCAGCTTTATGAACATTCATAATAATCGCCTTTTAAACATCTCAGAGATAATTATTATTGATATTTAAAATTCATGATTAAATAAGATTAAATATAATTTTTAAAATTTTAATTTTTAAATATATTTATTTATCTCATTAATTCTCCATATTTTT